>Ga0207896_1000065_pt1 | contig 23768 bp, 24 predicted proteins | sample LinPmetageLP36_FD_184049 | JGI IMG/M metagenome (GOLD analysis project Ga0207896, IMG submission 184049) | Marine viral communities from the Pacific Ocean - LP-36 (SPAdes) | ecosystem: Environmental > Aquatic > Marine > Oceanic | place: Pacific Ocean | collected 2010-06-15 | reverse complement strand
TTTACTAACTTCCCAACCAAACCAAGTGCCCTTATCGTTAGACATTTGAGTAGTCTTTAGTTTGTAAATGTGGCTAAAAGATGCCGGTGTATATAAACCAGCTTTACCTTTTAGTTTAATCCCAGACATCATTGAATTCCATTTTCTACTAATTTTTAATTGAGTAGATTTCATAGAAATCAAAGCTGTTTGTGGACTATCTCCTTGAATGATCACAAAGTGTGATGCAGTCTTTTCAATATAATTACCACTTGGTAATCTATCTTTGTAGTTAGCATCTGGTTTTGTTTGTGACATGATATCGGAAGAAGAGTCATGTACCATTACTGGTGCACCCGGTCCTTCTCCTCTATCTTTCCATTCAACATACTCTAACTTATAGAAAGCAGGAATAACATCTATTCCTTTTACGCCATCATATAAATCTCCAGTAACTGAATTGAAAATCATTCCAGGTTCTGCTCCTTCAACGTGTTTACCATCCCTCTTATTTACTTCAGGTGATAATTGTCCTAGGATTTTAAGAAAAGGTAAAGCTAAGTCTTGTTGACTTATATTGCCTAAACCTTTTGATGCATCGTCTTCAAACATACTTGCTGCTGGAAGACCTGCGGCCGTCTTTTGTGTTACTTCATTCATGATTATTTGTTCCTTGTTATTTTTGTTCTGTTGCTCGTGAACAGGTTAAATAGATTAGAGGGCATATCAAGTCCATTTTCAATACGCTCTCTAACCAGTGCTTTAAGTGTCATGGGTTCAACCTTTAATTTCTGGACTGGTTCATACCCTTGACCTTGCGCAAGGACAGCATATTGCTGCGCCTTGTTATCTTCGGAACGACCAAAAGCAACGGTTACCTCATTCTTGATAAGGTCACCCAGTCCGTTCTCACGAAGCCATGTATATGCATCTTCCTTTTTATCCGCAGGTATAGATGCACCGTAGACAGGTTTAACTTCTACTGAAGTCCCATCTGCTAATTTTAATGTAGATATATTCATCTCTTGCATCATGGTCGGTATGACCTCTGAAGAAACTAGATCTACTTTTCTTTTTAATTCTTTTGCTTCTACTTCTTTAGCTAAAAGTTCTTCTTCTAACTTTTGTAGTTTTACAACTTGTTCGGCCAAGCTGCCCGCCTCATTTACTGAGTCTAGATCTTCTCGTTGATCTGCCTCAAAGTTTATATTACTCATCTTCTACTTTTCCTTTCTCGTGGAGGTTAATTGAAATTGGATAATACATTCTATCTTGTTTGTCCCATTTTAATAAATTGTATTTTCCATTAGTCATGTCTGAAACTATAGAACACGCAACGCCTATAATTGCAGGGTCACCAGTTAATAAAAGATAATCTCTAACTGTATAATCTTTTAATAAATTTCTTAGTTTAAAAATAAGTGGTCCAGGTGAAAATATTATTTGAGAAAATTCTGGTAAGAGAAATTTAAATTCCCCATGTTTAGAAGCACTCATAATATTTATTTTAGGAGAACCTATTTTAGTTCCCGGCAATTCTTGTATTACATAGACCGTTGGTCTTGCATTACTCATCAAACCTTCATATTTTATACTTTCTGACATCTTGACAATGTATATAGGATGTTCTATATAATATGTCAACTAGAAAGAAGAAAATAAAATGGATAAAAAAGTAAAGAACTATAAGTTCAAGACTAAACCGTATGATCATCAAATAAAAGCATTAGAGCTTTCATGGGATAAACCTTACTACGCATACTTTATGGAAATGGGTACTGGTAAATCTAAAGTGTTACTTGATAACATTGCTATGTTGTATGATGCCGGTAAAATTAATGGTGTGTTAATTATTTCACCTAAAGGTGTTTATAAAAATTGGCATGACGGAGAAATTCCGACTCACTTACCAAATCATATTAATCAAACTTCTGTATTGTGGCAAGCAATGGTTAATAAAAAACAACAAAAAGAATTAGATAAATTATTTACAACAGGTGAAGACCTACACATTTTAAATATGAATGTAGAAGCCTTATCTACTAAAAAAGGCGTAGAGTTTGCAGCTAAGTTTTTAAGATGTCATAGAACTATGATGGCCATAGATGAGTCTACTACTATTAAAAATCCAGATGCTAAACGTACCAAACATATTTGTTCTCTTGGTGAGTATGCAGCATATAAAAGAATATTAACTGGATCACCGGTTACTAAGTCACCACTTGATTTATATAAACAATGTGAGTTTCTTAAAAAAGAATTGTTGGGGCATACTTCTTATTATACTTTTAGGACTAGATATGCAGTTATGAAAACTGCAAATTTTGGTGGTAAATCTGTACAGATTGTAACTGGCTACCAACATCTTCCAGAATTATCAGAAAAATTAAAACCTTTTTCTTACAGAGTATTAAAAGAAGATTGTTTAGATTTACCAGCTAAAACATTTGTAAAACGTTTAGTTACACTTACTCCAAATCAAAAGAAACTTTATTTACAGATGAAAAATTTAGCTCTTGCTCAAATGGATGGTAAAATGATGACTACAGCTACTGTTATGACTCAATTAATGCGACTACAGCAAATTACTTGTGGTCACTTTACTGCTGATGATGGGACAATTAAAGATCTAGACTCTAATAGATTACCAGAATTAATGAATGTATTAGAAGAAACTGAAGGTAAAGTTGTTATATGGGCACACTGGCAAAGAGATGTTAATAGGATAATCCAGGAGATAGCTAAAAAGTTTGGCAAAAATAGTTTTGTAGATTATTACGGATTAACTCCCATGGGTGACCGTCAATCTAATATTAACAAATTCCAAGATCCAAACTCACCGGTAAGATTTTTTGTTGGTACAACACAAACAGGTGGTTATGGTATTACATTAACTGCAGCGTCTACCATGGTTTACTATTCTAATGGTTATGATCTTGAGAAAAGACAACAATCAGAAGCAAGGATAGATCGTATCGGACAAAAATTTCCTATGACTTACATAGATATTTATTGTGAAGATACTGTTGATGCTAGAATTGTTAAAGCTCTTAAAAAGAAAGTTAATATAGCTAGCCAGATTATGGGTGAAGAACTTAAGGATTGGATTTAACCAACTACTTTACCACCAGACCATTTCATTTCTGGTAAACCTTCGGTGTATTTTTTACCATCAAAGGTAAGAATTTGTTTTCTGTTAGACCCTTTCTCATTATAAGAAACATGGATCCATCCTGCTTGGTCATCTTCGGGTTTATAGTACTCGAGAATGCATTGATCAAAATCAACGTTGTTAGTCAGCCAGTAAGCGACCTGAATATTGGGCACTGAGTGAATTTCAAAGTCTGCGGCGCAGCCAAGAGCATGTTGACTTGTTTTTTTGCTTCCTATAGCCTCGCACAAAGCTTCTGAGCGATATCCTGAGCTGATGCTTAAGGGCTTGTCGAAGTGTGCTCTAGTGGGCTCTAAGACCTCATAACATAGGTCTCCTAGGTTTTTTATCTCCCCGGACCCTGGTGTATTATCAATTCCCTTACGTTGAGCGGTCATTGAACGTGTCATCTCTCTTAAAGTAAAATGTTTTGATAATTGCATGATAAATTTTTTTATTTAATTGCTAGAGCAAAAACAACGTATGCCATACCAGATATCAACGCTCCTACGGACACCAATAGTATACTTTCGACTCTATTAATCTGAGTCTCAAGCTTTAATATTTTATCATGAGTCTGTCTCTGCATAATTCTGCATAGTTTTTCATGATCTTCAATTTTTTGTAAGGGATCTATTTTAGCCATTAGGAAATAATATATCGAATTTTTGTTTGTTTGACAAGCCACTAAAGTTCCCGCCTTGTACCTGTGCTGCCACAGATTCTGCGTTAACTCCTGGTAAGTTTAGACTTGTTGGTGTTAGTGGTGTGTCTTGCATGATAGGCATTAATGGGTTCTCAAACACAGGGAATGTAGGTAAACTTAAACTTAATTCAGAAAATTTTAATCTTAAATCATTAATTACATCTCCAGCTTGGTCAAAAGGATTATTTCTACTAATTGCTTCAGCGTTTTCTCTCATTGCTCTTTTAACTTCAAAAGAAACTTGGTAAGGTTTAAAAATACCGTTATCAATTGCATTTACTTCTGATCTAGACACTCTATCTAAAGAATCTCTAAGACCCTCATCAGATATATTTAATAATCTTGCAGCGTCCATGTCAGCTTTTAAATTTTTCTTTACATCAAACATAGCACGGTTTGCATTTATATATGCATCAACCACTTCTCTAGGTTCAATAGGTCCACCTTTTAATACTGCTCTAGTAAATAAACTTCTAGATTCTCTTACACCTTGTTGAAACTCTGCAACTTTAAAGTTCATAGTTCTTTCAGGTTTAACAGCAACAGCTCTAAAACCAAACAGTCCACCAAACTCATCACCAAACTCAAAGTCTTGACCATACTCATCGTATATGTCATCACCTTGTCCTGGAAATTTAGTTATTACATCAACAGATTTTATAGATCTATCTAATCTTTTTAATTGGTCAAAAGAAAAAGGCATTTGAGCTTGGACTAAATGTTTAAATATTTTATTCATCTTGTCACCATCATTGTCTTGCTCACTATAGACTTGGAAACCATCTCTAGTTCGGCCACCTCTTACAATTAAATCTGTTACTGCTTCTGTCCAAATAGATTCTGATATAAATGGTTGTGCAAATTCTGACATTGCAGTCAACACACCTTTACTAAAGTCGTCCATCATACCATCGTTATCTGTGTTACCATCCTGCACTGCGTTAACTACAGTTTGTAATGGTCTTAGTAATGTGTCGTAGGCATTAGCATGACTAAAGTCTACGTATTTAAAGTCCCCTGTTTGCTTGTCCTTGATTGGAAGGAGTGTAGAATTTTTAGACCACTGTGCTGCAAATCTTCTGATAGCTTCTCTTTCATCGTCAGTTACATCATACAAAGCTTGAAATGCTGCGGCTGTACCTAGTGGTACTGCTGCAACTGTTGTAGTGAAACCAAACAATCTTGTGTATCCAATACCTTGGAAAGGTTTAATTACTGTGCCATTAGCTAAAGTAATTTCTTCATTAATCTCTCTTAAGGCACGTCTAACAATATTAGTACCTGTTCTTGCTATCTCCGCTGGAAAAGATACAAAATTACCAATAGGAAATTTTCTTAAGCCTTGTACAAAGTCAGATACATAATCATAGTTAGGTATATTGTTTCTTACAATGTCAGCTGCTTCTTCTTCTAAAAAATCATCGGTAAGTTTTATATCAACACCATTTCTTTTAAAATATTGTCCTCTAACAAGTCCTTTAGCTGCAAGAGATTTTTCTAACCTAGATTTTTCTACGGCCCATGAGTATATTTTCCAAAAGTCATCCTCAGCTGTATATAAATCTTGTGATACAGATTTTAATTTTGATAAAGGTTTTAATAATAACCTCATGCCATTCTCTGATGTCATAGTCTCACCAAAATTTACATCTTTTAATAGTCTAGATAGATCCCCAAGTCTTACGTTAGAATTTACTACACCTAATTTTAAAAGTTTTTGATACAGATCATTCTGCATGTTTGTTCCTTTCAAAGGAGTTTGTAATGCTTGGTAAGCTTGTTTGATTGCAGGTAGGTCGGCTGCAGGTATAATACCATTAGCAGCAGCAAATGCACCAGCACTTACAAAGTTTCTTAAATGTGTTACCGGTGATAAAATTGTTTTAGCTATTTGTGATGTAGCTTTAGGGTATAAAATTAAACTATTGTATAATGACATTATAAATCCAGGCCTGTCACTAGTAATAGATGTTCTTTCAAGACCTTCTGCTACTCCGTTTCTTGCATAGAAAGGATTAAGAGCATCGCCAAAAGGATTAGATGCTTTTGCTGAGTTACCAACATTTAAAGTTTGTCCTGGATCAATAGGGTCTACTTTTCTATAATCATCTCTAAAAAATAATCTTGCTTCAGCTTCTGATCTTGCAAACATGGGTTCTGGTACAGATAGTTTATCATCTGCAGCTTTCCATATCTCTGCCATCTCATCACTTTTTTTCATAAGGTCATTATAAAATACATTACGTCTAGTAATCATAGACAGTTTAGCCATGCCACCTATCATAGTTTGCATAGGGTTTTGTTGTTTACCTAGTAGCGTATTGAACACTCCTTTATCGGCCTCACTTAAATCACCAATAGATACGATAGGAGTCTTAGCTCTTTTCATTGCGCTGTCTAATGTAGTTCTGTTTACAAAAAATTCCGGTATTTGAAATATAGCATCTGATGGTTTGTCAAATCTAATTCCTTTAGGAAGCATTGCAGAGTCTAATACTTTTTGCACCATGCTTTCAGCTTCAGCATCATCTAATATTTTACCTGGATTAGCTGTTTTATAACTATCTTTAAATAATTGTTTAGCATTTTCTACAGCTTCAGCTGCAGGTTTGTATCTTAACCAAGGTATAATACTTTTGTCTTGAAATATATCATAAGTAGAACCTAAATAGTTTTTAAACTTACCACCAAACAAAGCTTTAAATTCTTTAAGATCATCTGGACCTAGTGTCCCTCCAAGTTCATCAAATAATGAAGCCCACTTAGTTCTCATAACTGATAGACTACCTATAATACTTTTTTCTAATTCAGCAGCTTTGTCTGCAGTAGGTGCAAATTTTTTAATTTTATCTCTTACTTTTTGTATTGCTGCTTCATCCATTGCACCAAACCCAGCTCTTGTTCTTGCAGTTGCAGCATCAAAACCTTCTTGCCCTGCTACTTTTCCGGCAGCATCTACTAACTCATCAGTAAATTCTGCTTTACCTGACAGCAATGCATCATTAACTTCGTTTAAAAATATTTTTCTATCTTTTGCAGTACCTTTATTAAGCACAGTACGCATAGCTGGAAACATTTTATCAATGTCCATATCTAAATCTCTAGATAAATTTCTTGCAACGTTAGCATCAGCAGCTCTCAAGCCAATTGATTCTCTTTCTATTTTAAATTGTTCTGCAGTCTTACCACTTCTTGCTCTGAAATTAGCCATGGTTTTATCTATCCATCTATCTAACCTTGAATTAGCTACATCTAAATTTTTATTTCTGTTAGTAATCTTACCTATTAATTTACCAGTACCACCAAGTATACCTGTAAACAATGCACCCTCTGTACCAAATTTAATTCTGTTTAATATTTCTCTTGAAGCATCTGGGCTTGTATCACTTCTATTTATCTTAGTTGGTCCACCAATAAGATCTCCAAACGTACCTGCTTGATCTACATCACCAATGAACACACCCTCGGCTATACCACCACCTAATGCACCAGCCATAAACGCTCTGCCTTTACCTTTTGCTGTAAGTTCTAAAGCTTTGTCTGCAGCTTTAACCATAGCTGGATCAGCTACTTTAAATAAGGTTTTATTTTTACCAGCAAGCATGGATGTTTTTGCTATTCCACTTGCACTTTTAAATGCTACACCACCAGGCACACCAATGTTTACTAATAGTTTTGTAATTTTTCCTGCAGCTGTTGCTTCTGCTTTCTCATCAAACTCTGTAAGATTATCAAACCATGCTTCTACTTGCGCAGCTTTACCACTGTCAACACCTAGATCCATTATGCTTGCACCTAATGAAAAGAAACCTTTGGGTATACCAATAAGACCTGATGCTACACCGGATAGCATTGATTCTATTGTACCTACTTTGTTATTACTTTCTGCACTTTTAAAAGCTGTTAAGTACTCAGAAGACATTTAACCTCCTACTTTAATTGATTAATAGATATTGGCATAACCTGACCATCTATCACTTGAATTATTCTATCTTTAATAATGTAAACTCCTTCTGGATAATCGGGTGTAGTTTCATCGTTGTTTCTTTTATTTATTACAGTTGTTACATATTCTAATGCGTCTGCACCTGTAGGCATATCTCCATAAGGTATTACTTTTGCATCAAGTTGAGGGTTGTTTATACTTATAACTTGACGAAGTGCATCCCCTACTGGATATTCTCCATTAGCTCTTTGTAATGTTTTTTGAATTATTTCTGCGGTAGAAAGTCCTTTTAATTGTTTTTCATATGTTTTTATTGCTAATTCATCTTTTCTTCTTGCTAATGCTTTAATTTCTTTATTCATTTCATTATCAATTTCACCTTTAGCAACAAGAGATCTTAATGCATTCTCTGTGTCTGTAACTTTATCAAATCTTTTACTTGCAGCTGCAGTTACTTTTTGAATTAAGCTACCGTCTTTAAGTTGTTTTTTTAAGTTACCGCCTTCTGAAATAATTTTACTTGCATCAATTAAAGATTTGTAAGCTGCATCTTTATTCATACCTTTGATGTCCATAATCTCTTTGTATTTGTCCATCTTTTTCATTCTTGCTTCTGCTTCAAGTGCTTCTCTCTCTGCTGGTGTTAATTCTTTAGGTTGTTCTCCCTCTGGAGTTAAATACATTCCCGGGTCCCCGCCACCTGGTGCTCCAGATGTACCTCTTTTTTCTATTTTTTCTAAATCTTTTCCTTTAAGTTCTGTACCATCACCTAAGAAATATTTACCTGCCATATAAGTTACAGGTGCACCTAAAAATAATAATCCAGATGGAGTCGTAGTTCCGTATTTAATACCACCACCAACTTTTTGAAGAGCTTTACCAGTAAAACCTGCACCAGTTACTGCTTTTGAAGCTAAAGGATCATTAGCAAAAAATCTACCTACTGCATTAGGATTAAATCCTTCTACTTTTGTAGTCTGTTTACCAATTTGTTTACCAACGTTTTTACCTGTTTTGTAAAGCTTAGGTACATTTCTCATTACATATCTTCCGAAAGCAGGAGCAATAAATCTACCAGCTAATGATGCTGCACCAAGTATAGCAGGTACGACGTGTTTTGTTCTACCATCAGATCCTTGAGGATAAATTGGGTTACCCACAAGAGCTGCTCTTCTTGGTCCCTCGTTATTAGCCATAGACCCACCATTTCTTTTCGGTTCCCTGATCCCCGACATAACACCCTCTTTGATAGGGCCGCCGTATCTAAACATTGGTCTATTTAAAGTTCTCATTATGGGTTTTTTCTCCCGCCATAAATTTGACCGAATAATCCTGCAACACCTGTAGCACCAGCTAATGCAGATGCATAAGGATCAGAAACTTCGTCTGTTGCATATTGTTGTCCCTGCATTCCACCAGATAAACCTGTAAGCATGTTACCATATTGATTTAATCTTCCATAAGGTTCATACGCACCTGTCTGTGCTGCTTGTTGATCAGCAGTTAATAAAGCTTGTTGTTGAGCTTGGTTTACTGAACCAAGTGTACCTAACGCATTAATATCTTGACCCATACCTTGTCTACCGAAGTCAGATAAACCAAACTGTTGATTCATTTGATTACCAAACGCACCAGCTAAACCTTGGTTAGAAAGATTTTGTTGGTTTTGCATATTAAATAGCCCCTGTTGGTTAGCAAAGTTTTGATTAGCTGCTTGTTGTGCTTGACCAAATCCTTGTTGTAACATTGAAGCTTGTAGTGCCGATCTATCTGCTAGTGAATCTGCATTGTACTGACCCATCATAGCACCTTCTCTACCACCACCAAAGTTTCCAGAATTTACTGCCGCGTCTCTAATATTTTGTTGACCAGCTAATCTTTGTTTATCAAATTCAGATAGTGTTGCATCAATAACTTGCGATTGATACGGAGACATAAAAGGTTGATAAGCTTGTGCACCTGTTGAAGCTGCTGCTCCAGATTGTAAAGCACCTAATCCACCTACTGCTGTTGCAGCATCTCCCAGAGCCCCGGCCCCTGCTGTCTGTGCAGTTTGTGCTGCTTGTAAATATGGTTGATAAGAACCTACACCTTTTGTTGCAATTCCTGCTGCCTGTGTAGTTAGAGGATCTTGTCCTGCAACAAACTTTCTACCTGTAAAAGTATCTGTGTTAATCGGCGCAGAGTATGCGGCCGTCGCCTGTTTGGAATAGTCTTTTACTGTATCTTCTAAAAATTCTGGTATTGCCATTATATCATCCTTGATTGTAATGCTTGTTGTTGTTCATACATTGCTTGCGCGCCGTTTGGTTCTTCTATAATTTCTTCAGACATCATTTCTTCTTCGCCACCCATACCTTGTGACCCTTCTGAAATTTGTCCACCTTGCTCTAAGTTATCCATCATGTTCTGCATAACCTCAGATCCTCTATCTATATCTCCACCGCCTGCGTTTCTTACAGCGTCTGCAGTGAATACAAATTCGTTTTTACTTAGTCTTGCAGGTACATCATCAGCTCTTTCTTCGCCACCCATTTCTACAAAACCACCTGTTTCTCTGTAATCTTTTTCTTGTCCACCCATGTCAATCATCTCTGATGCTTCTTCAGTTTCCATGATCCCACCTTCAGCAGCATTAACTCTTGTGCCACCACTAGGATAACCAAATTGATTAGTTCCTGCAGGTGTTCCATATCCTGGTACACTTGTTCCTGCCATTCCACCATCAGCTGCCATCATGGTAGGTTGTTCCATACCTTGAGACTGTTCTTGTTGTTGCATTACTGCTTGTACAAATTGTTGGAAAGATAAATCTCCACCTTTGTTTTTATATTTTACAAATTCTGCCATTAACATTTGTTCAGCTTGTGCTTCTCCTGCACCACCACCCATTGCTAAAAATGCTGTGGGTTGTCTTCTGCTTTGTCCTGCATTTGATCTCGCAAAAGCTATTTCTTCTTCTTCATCATCTAAGTAACCACCATTGGCATAATTGGCTCTACCACCGTCAGCTGCATAAAAATTTTGACTAACATATTTTTTCTGTGGCATAAAATCTAAACCAACACCAGCCTCACCTCGACCACTGTAAAAATTCTTTGCTCTTTGTACTTGGTATCTTGGATCTATTTGTTCAACAGCACTATCTCCGCCTTCGTCATCTCCGCCACCGCCCATAAAAGGAGCTGCAACACCTGCTAAACCTAAAGCACCTAGACCAAGTTTACCATAACTTAAAGCAGAACCTGCACCATCTTTTCGAAACATATCTCCAACTTTAGAAAATTTACCGGCGTTTCCAAAAATACTACCTAAACCTTTAGTTCCAAACATTCCTGTAGCACCACTACCACCAAACATTCCTCCTCTACCAAGCAGACCACCAAAAGATGTTCCTGGTATACCAAAACCTATGGCACCTGCTATTGCAGCTTTACCTAATGGACTCTTAACAATTTTCTTAACACCACGTACAGCTTTCTTTACAAAGCTACCAAAACCATAATTTTGTCTAGGAGCCATAAGCCCCATATCAGCATAACCGCCTTGGTTGTACATTTGTCTAGCTTGTTGTGAGTTTGAAATTGCCATATTTTAATCCTATTTTATCTGTTCTACTTGGTTTTACTAAACAAATCAAGAGCCGGCATGATAACTTTTACGTCCTGTGCCATCTCTTCTGCTTTATAACCCTTAGCTTCCCAGTCTTTTTTTTCTTTAAAAACCTCACCAGTCTCAAGGTGTCTGTAAGTCTCTTCTACTTTTGCATGTAATACTTCCATTAATCTATTTTCTCCTTTAGTATGTTTAAAAAACTAATCGCAAAATCAAACGAATCTGTTGTGCTAGATTGTATAGTAAAAGCAGACCCACCTTCTACGATCAATGGTTGAGTTAATAATTCTTTAGTTGTATTAGCCGTTAGCTGTACTGATTTAATAGCTGTAATACTTTTGTTTGTAACAGTTACACTAGGTGTACCAGCAGATGTAACAAGTATTGATTTAATAATTATAGTTTCATTGACCCCAGGTTTGTCTGTTGCAAAAACGGTCAATGCATTTCCTGTAGTGTCATTGTCTTTGCCTACAAATTTGTATTGGTTTACTACTGCCATTATTCTAGAAAGAAACTTTTAGCTTCTATCTCCTGTTTTACTTCTTCTTGAAAAGAAGAATTTAATTTTGTAATAATACCATCAAGATCTCTAACTAATGATTGCATATTAGTTTGTTGATATTCTTTTGCTGCTCTAGTTAGTGATTGTACAATTTTTGCCATTATAATATACTTGCTAATCCTCCGTTTTTAAAACCAACTCTACCACCTACTTTATAGTTTACTCTACCACCAAAAAAATATCCGACTCTACCACCATTAGCTCTATTTGATGGATGACCCGGGGAATTAGTATTTGAAGATTTATAAGAACCGCTAGTTGATGGTGTAGGTTTATCAAATGCAGCGTCTTTGTAATTGTCTTCATTAGTTGTGGCTATTTTGTTTACCCTTCTATTATAATTATCACGATCATTACCTACCTTGACGTTTTTATCTACAATTTCTTTATATGTTTTGTCTACACCTATTTTGTCAAAGTTGTATTTAGCTAAATTAACTTTATTCATTTTGTTTGCTTGTTCTAATGACTTATAATATTTACTATTTGGTGTCCCCTTAAGAACATAATTACCATCTTCATCTTCTTCTACCTTTAGACCTGCATATTTAGGGCTTGTACTAAATAAATTATCTAATTTTTCAATGCTTTTTTTCTGTACATCTATATAGTTACCATCTGTATCACTAAATAATCCTAAATTTCTAATATTTCTTCCAAAAGGATCTTTATTGGGTATGTTGTTTTTTCCAAATATAGTCGGACCTGTATAACCCATATTGGCTTGAGTATAAGCTTGATCAACTAAACTTTGATCATAATATTTATCCGGTAAAGCTCTGGCAAACATTGCACCTATTCCAAGAGGAATACCTGAAATTGATCTTTCATCTTTTTCACCACTTTCAATCATTTCGTCTACACTACGCTGGGGTTGCATGCCTATAAAACTCAAACCTTTGTTTACAAATTGATTTATTTTATTAGGGTTATTTAAATTGTATTGTCTATTGTTAATTGCATTATTAAAATTATTTGAATTAAAATCATAACTACCCCCACCATTATTTGTAAAAGAATTTGTATAAGGTATACCAAATGATTCTGTTACTTTTTCTTCTGCAACAGGTTCAGTAAATTGATATGGTGACTGTAAATATTTTTGTTGAGGTAAAAATTTTATACCTCTGTCTCTTATCTCCTGATCAGTAGCCATTATCTCATTCCTCCTGGTGCAATATCTAATCTAAATGTACCTAGTTTCCAATCTTGATTAATAGCTGTATTAGAAATTTTTAAAGCAACTGACCTTGCTCTTATTCTTGTGCTTTGAAAAGTTTTAGATGAATCAATTACAAAATTTTTAGTAGTTGGTGCGCTGTTAGGATAAGCTCTTGATATAAGACTGATTGTAGTATCACCTGTCTGTGTTATAAAATCTGGTATAAATCTACTTACTCTCATAATATATTCTCCATCACCTCTAAGGTCCGGTGTGCCTACAGCCTGTCCTGTATTACTTCTTTTTTGTGTAATATCAAAATCTCCAGACAGTATAAATGCTGGTATTGCTACAGAAATATTACCTGCGTTTACTTCATCGGTCCCTGTTTCTTGGCTATAGTATATAGTACTTCCTTGTGTATTACCAGTAACATCAAAAGAAGCATCATCATTTGAACCATAATAAGTTGCATGGGGTTTATTAAACACTGCCGAGTCTTGCCAAGCGGTTCTAGCTAAAGTACCTGTTGTCCAAATAGGCTGTTTTGCTGACGAATCTAAATAATTATAGGTAACTACTCTATCAACTTCATCAGAAGCTTCACTAGGATAAAACCAATTTATTTCCCCAAATAAATTATTTAAACCACAATTAATTAAATCTCTTGAGGTATCGTTAATACTATCATAAACAAAATCTTCAACAAGACATGGCATAGATTGTAATTGACCATCGTAAGTAAAGAAACCATTTTCTGACATCCAATAAGCAGCACCATCTACTTCCATACATGCGTTTTTGCCAAACAATCCACAGTTAGTTCCTACCTGTTCGAAGGAGAAAGTAAAAGGTTGTCCTACAAATTTCATCAAAAACAATGCAGTATCAGTCCAAACATAAATTGCATCTCTACCTTTAATAGCTCCCATAATTTTAGAACCATCTGCAATTCTTTGCGTACCTGCAGTATTTTCAGCTCGTACTGTGTATGAATCAGTTTGATCAATACTTTCCTGGTCAGAGAATCTTATAAACATATCATCTTGTGTACTAGGTGTTCCAACAGTTGTTTCAGTTCCAAAGAACACTAAGTGTCTGTCAGGAGTTGATACTAATACATGACGTGATGCTGTTGGTGCATTAGGTAATACTGTTGCTCTAGTTGATGTGGCATTAGGAGCTGCAGCATCCCATTCAAAACATTTATCATTATATATAAGTGCAATTAATTTTGTACCAAAGTTATCTAATACCCATAAACCTGGGTCAATAGTAAAGTCAGTAGAAGATGCACTACCCCAACCTGCGTATGAAGTTATGTTTGTAATTGTAACTCCTGCACTATGTGCTGATTTAGTTGTACCATTAACTTCTCTTGCTCCCCCACTTAAAATATTTGTCGTGGTATTATTATTTGTAAAAGAAATAAATTCAGTCCCTATTTGTATTGTACCTGAAGATGGAAATGCTGACGAATCTGTTAAAGGAATAGCAGTTACAGCATCATTAATAGTAGAAGCTAATGTCGTAGTTGCCGGCCCTAAAACTGTACCACCAAATAAACCTGTACCCCAACCGAAACCACCTAATTGTTGAGCTGGTCCTACTGTATAATAACATAGAATAGAAGTTGATCCTGCTCCACTTAAAGGTGTCCCTGCTTCCTGAGCCGCCATTGTAATTGTAAATGTTGTACCTGTTGGTACAGAGGTAACCATAAATTTTTCATCTTCAAACGTAGCGTTTGTAAATGTTGAACCACTTAGTCCTGAAACTGTATCAAACAGAACTATATCATTTTGTAACAAACCGTGATTACCTGTACAAGTTACTGTAACTGTTTTTGAGCTTGATTTACTTGTAAAATTAGCTCCTGTTAAAGTAGCTCTGATAGGATGTATGTCATAGTAAACACCACCTGAAAAAACATATAGAATACTGCTAGTGCCTATAGCAGCAAATTTAATACCTGCATTATCATCCCAATGATGAATAGCTCTTGCAACACCTGTAAGTTTATCGTCACCTAGTTGAGACCAACCACCTATTTTTTCTGGACTACCATATCTAAAACGAACAAAGTCGCCATCAAACCATTGTCCCTCAGCCCCGGTCTCTGTGACTTGTTTGTTGAACCCCGGTGCAAAACCTAATTTTTGTAACATATAGCCTCATTATAATACTATTTTATTCCTGATGGTAGACCTAGCTTTGGTCTGCCGTCAAATTTATTTTTGTTAGCAAATGGGCCATTCACATGATTATAATGTAGAAATACTTGACCGCAAATGTCCCCGTCAAAAGGCTCTCGCCAATGTTCAAGTTCACAGCCACTATATACTAGCATGTCTCCTACTTCAAGCAAGACTTTTGTACCTGCCGGAGCATTGGGTTTAACAATATTCTGTCTTTCATTGACAACATTATTTGCTCCTGTGCCATCTATAAATATAGGCCAAGGGTTTCCCCCTAAATTAACTGTTGTAGATATTTCACAACTAGGTCTATCCTTATGTCGGTGTAGACAATCGCCTTTTTTATAAGCTCTAGCATAAGAATATGTTGGTATTAGATCTAATCCTGTGTGTTTTTTCATAACAGGAAGCATTTTAACCATAAGAGTTTCCATAGCAAAATCAGCATAACATGAATAAGTATTAGGTATTTGTTCATCGGTCCATGTTCCAAGGATCGGGGACTGTGCATGTATGTTATGTTGATACATATAATCCACTGCATCTTGTTTAAGTAAGAAGTAGTTTAATAGAAAGTTAGCTAAATCGTATGATACAGCGTTCTTAATTATTTGATATTTATTATTTTGAAATGTCTGTTCCATCTTTATGTTTTGTTTGATATTTTTTTGTTGGGTTTATAAGTGTATCTGTTTCTTCATTAGGCACTACTTCTATTTCATAGTTTTCTATACCTAGTATACAACCTGCAATAAATCTTCGCATTCCCATACACAATCTGTACTTACCATCTTTTTCAGTACATATTAATGGGTTAATTATACCATTTTTTTCTATGTCTATTTTTAATTTTTTCCATTTTTCATTTCTTGTTTGAAGCATTCTACCTTCTTCTGTATTTAAAAAGTCTTCTCTAAAAACTATTTGATCTTTGTGTACTATCATACAAACATACCTTTCTGTAAAAAGTTAAATGATACTGATATTCTTATATCATTAGATTCATTAGGATCAACACAATGCATCAACCAAGATGGAAACATAATACACCTACCAGCAATTGGTTCGTAATGTGTTTCTCTAAATAATCTTTGAGGTAAGGGTCCTTCTTTTTGATTTGGTCTACACATTGCAGCTGATGATCTTGGATCATCTATTTTTAATTGTCCACAATTTTTAGGGGCTTTGATATAATATACACCAGACCATAATGAATTAGGGTGTTGATGAGCTCTATTCATTCCACCTGGTGGATTAATGTTAGCCCACATATTACCTAAAAAAGGTTCACTATTTAAATGCTCTTGATCATAAATTGTTTTTTGACAAGCATATAGCATACTAACAAGTTTTGCATACTCTGGCAATTGATGCATATGAATTCCAGAATGCCATCCTTTAATATTAGTTCTTGTCATTCCTTTATCTTTATTAGACCAAGCTATAATATCTCTCTCAAGTTCTTGATTAAGAGTAGGGTGTTCTATATCTGCAATATAAACAGGTGTTGGAAAATGTAAATCTCTATGCATTATTTAAATGGTGTCCCTCCAAACCACATAACTAAAGATTTTCTATTACCTTTTATTACAGGTTTTACTCTGTGTCTTATAAATGATGCAAAAAATATAGCGTGGCCTTGTTTTAATTTTGCAACTTTACCTTCAGTCATTAATTCCAAGTCTCCTCCTTCAAACTCTGATTCAGGGGAAAGTAATAGTGTCATAGATATTTTTCTAACAGGCGGTTCATGTGCACAGTTTACATCATTATCTACATGCCAATTGTAAAACCCTCCTTCTGGATATTCTGTATATTGTGCCATCTCTGTAATTTGCATTCCATCAAAACCAAAATGATTACCATTTGTTGTTTTCATAATATGTTCAATGTCTTTATACATGTCATTCATTTTAGAAAATGGTATCCAACTAATATGTGAAGTTCTAGTTTTAGTATCTATTACTCCACTTGTAATACCTTTTTTATTTCCAACTTCTGCATCATTTCTAGGCTCTGCACGTCCAGCTTCTATAATCATTTTACATTGTTCCGGTGTAAAAATTGGTTGTGTGGTTTCTACTATATAAGATTTCCATCTTGGTTCTGTTATCATAAAGCTCCTCTATTTCTAATTGGATCAAAATCTACATCACAGTTTGCAGCTAGTGTTCGTCTGGTCTCTGTTGTCCCATTAAATGGATATACACAGTGTCTCATATCGTATGGAAAAATATAAAAGTCTCTAAGATCCATGGGTGGCTGATAATCTATCTTTGCAAACTGACCATTAGCTGCTCCTAGTATCTGTAATTTACCATTCTGTTGTATATTTTCTGCTGAGTATTCTTTACCAAATGTAGAGGGTAGTTTTAAAATCATTACACTAGATAAACCTGTAAACAACGTACCTCTATGAATATGAGCTGGATTGTATTCATGTTGTTTCATTTCATTAACCCATATAGAATGTAAGTTCGTGTCATAATCTTTAATTTTATTAAAAGATAAATAGTGTTTAAACACAGTCATAAAATAATTTGTTACATTTTGTGGTAACATATTATGGTTTTTCATCTTAGATTGGTCTTGACCATGATAAAACAAAGAATGTTCATTTTCTATCTTACCGACTAACTGACCATTAGCAGGTGCAAGGTTATGAAAATTTTGTTCATAGATCTGATTAATTGCAGTAAATATATCAAGAGGTACTTGATACTTTAAAACAGATTGACCTAAAAATACAAAATCAAAATTAAGATTTTGGTTTTCCATGTTGCTCAATTTTTTCTTTTTCTTTATAACTATTTTCTAGTTCACCAGACTTTTTAATTCTTTGTAAAGATTGTAATTGACCCATTACATTAAATACTTCAGCTTCAGATGAGTTAGCATTTAATATTTTTGATTTTGCATGATACTCTAAACCATATGATTCTAATTGATGTTGGTTAACATCTTTGTCATTAAATGATCCATCATTAAATTCTTTCTTTAATCCAGACCACATTTTAATTTCTCTCATTCTATGTCTTGCAACTTTTTCCATAGAAGCTTTACTAAATATAGCTTCGTCTAAATCTATTTGATATTTAGTTGCTTTATATTCATCTTCTTCTTTATCTATTTTCTTTTCTAGCCATTTAATTTTTGCTTCGTTTCTTCTATAATCAAATGATAAAGTCATTAGGTTATCTAAGTATGATGACTGTTCTCTAACACACTGCCAATATTTTGCAGCTTTAGTTGGATATCTATTATCTTGTAACACAGAAAACCTAGCTTCTGTTTCTGTTCGAAACATTTGTTTCTTGGTCCATGTATCACGAAGCTCGTCTACCATACCTTTAAAATCGGTAAGGTCTTGTGGTTCTAATAAATTATTTAAATGAGGTTCTTCACCTTGTATTACTTCTCTAACGTCTTTTTTATTTGTCATTTCTTTATCCTTTATGTTTCTTTCTTATATATATTATTTAAAATATATTACAAGTCTTAACTAGTTGTAAATGTCTTAGTAATAGAAGCACCTGCAGCATTCCATTCTTCTGTAAATGGTCTTGCAGGTGGTGGTCCTTCTCCACCAAAAGCTAATGCAGATGTAGTTGTACCACTTCCTCTTATAGCTACCCTTGCACTGTTTAAATCTCCGCTTTCAGCCCAGTTAGTTCCATCAAATAATTCTGTGTTAGCTGATGATCCGCCTAGTCCTGGTTGTCCACCAAATGCCATAGATGAATCATAAGTAGTTCCAGTTCCTCCAAGATTATATCTTGCTGTATTCATAACATTCTTAACTGTCCAACAAGTTCCATTGTAATGTTCAGTAAGTGCTTGTTGTGCAGTAGTGTATCCACCAAATGCTAAAGCTGATGTAACTATTCCACCTCCTGCAAGTGAATATCTCGCAGTATTTAAATCTGCTTTTGCAGTCCAACCTGACCCATTCCATTCCTCTGTTGTTGCAACAGTACCTGTAGTATATCCTCCAAAAGCTAAAGCCGATTCGTTGTCTGCACCAGCACAACCAGCATATACATACTTAGCAGTAGGCATATCAGCAACTTCAGTCCAAGTTGATCCATTCCATTTATTTGTTTTTGCAGATGCAGTTGGTACAGATTCAGCACCACCATAAGCTAATGCGGAAGTCTGAGTACCAGATCCACCTAAATCTCTCCTTGCTTGATTTAAATCTGCAACTTCTGTCCAAGCAGATCCATTATAAGATTCTGTTTTAGCTGTTATAGTTGGTTCTGCTCCACCAAAACATAAACCTGAAGAATTACTTACTCCAGCTGCAGCTGCATTTTGTCTTCCAGTATTTAAAGCTGTACCTGTAGCCCATCCTGAAGCTGCCGCTAATATTTTACCTTTTACAGCACCTGATGTTGAGTTAAACCAAACCTGTCCTTCAACAGGATTTGCTGGGTCTGATGCTAAAGACTCAATTTGTGTTCCTTTAATTTCTTTGTATGTTGCCATAATTAATCCGTACTTATTGTTGCTGTTACAGTTGTTGGTGCATTCCACTCTTCTGTTTGTCCTGCTGCAGGTGGAGTTCCTCCCATAGCTAAACTAGCCGTTGTTGTTCCGCATCCCGCTAAATCACTTCTTCCTGCATTTAAATCTGCAACTTCTGTCCAAACAGTTCCATTCCATTGTTCTGTTATAGCGTTTGGACCAGTGTTTCCACCAAAAGCTAATGCAGCAGTTGTTGTTCCTGATCCTGCTAAATTATATCTTGCAGTATTCATATCATTTTTATTAGTCCAGCAAGTTTCATTCCATTGTTCTGTTTTTGCAGTAACATTAGGATTAAAATCATAACCACCAAAAGCTAGTGCTGCTGCTACTGTTCCAGCTCCTCCCATAACAAACCTAGCAGTATTTAAATCAGCTTTTTCAGCCCAAACTGATCCATTCCATTCTTCTGTTAATGCTTGTTGTCTTGTTCCAGTAAAAGTATCTCCACCAAAACCTAAAATTGATGAATTAGATACTCCTGCAACACCTAAAGATTTTCTAGGAGTTCCTAAAGCTGGTTTGTTAGACCAACAAGTGTCATTCCAACTTTCTGTTGCACCTGTTATGGTATTACCAGGAGGTACAAATCCACCAATACCTAAAGCTGATGTTTTTACTCCACCACCTGATATATTTTGTCTAGCAGTGTTTAAATCAGCTTTTTCAGTCCAACTAGTTCCATTATAAAATTCTGTTTCTCCTGTTAAATTATCTCCTGGAGGATAGTTTCCTCCAAAATATAATGCTGATGTTTGTGTACCAGCACCTGCTCCAGTATATTTTCCTTTACTCATAGCTGTAGCTGTAGACCAAACGCCCGCTGGCGATTGGAATTGAAATTTTAATACATCACTAGTTTCATTATACCACACCTCTCCGTCCTTCGGATTAGCGGGATCCGCAGTGTAGTTCTGTATTCTACTACCATTTGTGCCTAAGTACGTAGCCATTTAATTTTAGTTCTCCAATGTTATGTCAGCAGGTCTTGTGTTCATTGGATCATTTTTCTCTTCATCCGTCTGAGCATCCCAAGTAGCTTGCGCTGCTTGAACCTGTGCAGTAACAATCGCCTGTGCTTCATCCTTAGTTTTTACAGTGCCTGCAACTTTAGCAATCCAAAGATTACCGTGTTTGTTATATGCAGGAACTTGCCAAACATTACCAGGATAGCCAGCAAACGTGATTTTAGAAGATTCAAAGTGATCGATGAAACCCTTTCCCCAGTTTTCTGCTACGCAGTATTGATATGTTTTTGCCATAGTTTTCTCCTTATATTAATCTGTTAAAGTTTTTATCACATTTGAGCTAGAACTCCACTCTTCTGTTGATGCACTAATAGTACCTGGAGAACCTTCTCCACTAGTTGCTAGCCCATCTGTATTATCAGCTCCTGCACCTGCTAAATTAAATCTTGCTACATTTAAATCTGCTACTTCAGTCCAAGTTACACCATTCCATTCTTCTGTTAAACCTACTACAGAACCTGGACCAGGTGCTCCACCAAAAGCTAAAGCAGATGTTGCTGTTCCATTTCCTGCTAATTCAAGTCTAGCTGTATTTAAAGGACTTTGTTGAGTCCAGCTTGATCCATTCCAAAGTTCATTTTCAGATTTAACATTAGTTCCTGGAGGAGAATTACCTCCAAAAGATAGAGCTGATTCGTTGTCGGCACCAGCACTTCCCATTGATCTTCTAGCTGTGTTTAAACTATTTTTATTTACCCAAGCAGTTCCATTCCATAATTCTGTCGCTCCTGTGACTGTTGGAGTTACACCTCCAAAACATAAAGCATTTGTGTTGCTACTTCCAGCTCCTCCCACATATGATCTGGAAGTGTTTAAAGTAGGAGTTGAACTCCAACATGTTTCATTCCAACTTTCACTATAATTACTAGTGTTACCAGCAAAACCTAATGCCGATGCTTTTGTCCCAGCAGCTCCTAAAGTTGCTCTTCCATTATTTAAATCCGCTACTTCACTCCAAGATGTTCCATTATAATCTTCTGTTAGTGCTGGTCCTTGACTTGGAGGACCTCCAAAAGCTAAAGCTGCAGTTTGAATTCCAGTAGAGGCTAAAGCTGCTCTAGCAGCATTTAAATTACCGCCTGTAGACCAAGCACCAACAGGTCCTCCAGCTCTGAATTCTTCTGTGTTATTATAATAAGTTCCACCACTATTTCCACCATAAGCTAAACCTTGTGTGGCCGATCCAGCTCCTCCTAAATATTGTCTTGCTGTAGATAAATCAGCTATTTCTGTCCAAGTACTTCCATTCCATATTTCTGTTGCAGCTGTAGGAGGTCCTGGTGGTTCTCCACCAAAAACCATCGCAGATGTATTACTTGATCCAGATCCTGCTGCTGAAGATCTTCCTGTATTTAAGTCTGATTTTGCAGTCCAAGAAGTTCCATTATAAGATTCTACATCATTAGATCTAGGTTCTGCAGCTGTAGCACCACTCGAAGCTAAAGCAGATGTCGTACTACCAACTCCTGAACCATAACCTCTAGCAGTATTTAAACTATTTTTTTCTGTCCAACTAGATCCATTATATAAATCAGTATCAGTTAAATAAGAACTAGAAGGAGTTTGTCCACCTACTGCAAGTGATGCATTTGTTATACCTAAACCCATTACATATGCTCTTGTGCTAGGTAAATCTGTGACTTCAGCCCAAGAAGTTCCATTCCATTTTTCTACTTTTGTAGTTGTTCCTGAACCAGGTCCTCCACCAAATACCACAGCAGATGTATTACTTTCTCCTGCTGCTGAACTTAATTGCCTTGCTTCATTTAAATCTGCTGTTTCAGACCAAGCTACGCCATTATAAGATTCACTTAATGCAGAACGTCCAGGTGGAGAATATCCTCCTGCACCTATAGCAGATCCTTGTGTTCCTGCATTACTCATTGAAGCTCTACCTGTATTTAAATTACCACCAGTTGACCAAGAGCTTACTGATACATTTGGAAATTGATATTTGAAATCTTTGTTGGTGCTATCATACCATAGCTCACCTTTCACTACTCCTGGATAATTACCAGCAAAGTTGACAACCGAAGTTCCAACTTTCTCCTTATAAGTAGCCATGATTATTTATTCTTTAGCAACCAACCTTGAGTTCCATCCGTATAAACCAAAGTATTAGCTGCCCTTTCTACTGAAACTGTTAATGGATCTGTTGATCCTGCAATTTTTTCTGTACCATTTTGATCAATGGTAAGTGCGTTTGTATCAAACGTTCCTGCATAATCTATAAATGATATTTCATCACCAATACTTCCTGCAGGTAAATCCATTTCTATTGCACCACTTGTAGTATTAATAAAATATCCATTTCCTGCAACTGCTGTAAAAGGTGTAGAAGTCTGTACTGATTGCCAAGAAGTTCCACCTGATACTTCAGAAAAAGATAATTGACCAATACCTGTAGTACCTGAACCTGATACAGAAGCTACTTTTAAAAATCTATCTGCTGTAACATTTCCAGTTGGAAATTTAAGCTCATATGACTGATTAGCCGAGTGTGCAGGTGACGTAAGTTTAATACCGTGAGAGTTTTGTTCACAGTTAAGTTGAAGTGAACCTGGATTAGTATCACCCATTATAGTTACATGACCAGTACCTTTAGCTAATAAATCTAAATCAACATTAGTTTCACCTGTTGCTGATAATCTTGGTGCATTACCTGACGCACCATTTGCAATTGTAAATTCATTTACTGCTGAACTTGTAGCTGTAAGTAAAGCTAATTCGTTTCCGTTAGTATCTAAAATAGACGTACCAATTTTAGGTGATGTTAAAGTTTTGTTTGTTAAAGTTTGAGTACCAGTTTCTGTTACTGTGCCTGCTGTAGCTAGTGGTATCTCAATAACTCCAGTGTTAGTTGCAACACCATCAAGGTATAAAAGTTTATA
>Ga0207896_1000064_pt1 | contig 23934 bp, 22 predicted proteins | sample LinPmetageLP36_FD_184049 | JGI IMG/M metagenome (GOLD analysis project Ga0207896, IMG submission 184049) | Marine viral communities from the Pacific Ocean - LP-36 (SPAdes) | ecosystem: Environmental > Aquatic > Marine > Oceanic | place: Pacific Ocean | collected 2010-06-15 | reverse complement strand
TAAAAGCCTTTTTAAGATTATTTAATTGGCGACAAATTCGAAAAGCAAAAGATCTAAAGATAAACTAAGGGTAAAAAAGGTGGGAAGACGTAACGATAATCGGACTGTCTGGAGAATGAATCTGCCTATGCTTCTTACTGAGTATCCTTATGCCCCTCATCTTTGTTGGCACGCGACTAAGATTGTAGATTTATGGATGGTTAAATTATACGGTGTGCCACAACAACCTCCACGAAAGAAAAGACAACAAGGAAAATGATTATGCTAAAAGCAGATGGACTTGATGAAGCTATTATTGGTACAACTATGTTGTGGGGCGCAGAAGGCGAAGTATTAGTCTACTCCTGTGAAAAGTGTATTAATATTTTTATGGTGCGTGATGGCATGGACTACGATGAAGCCTATGAATACTTTGAGTTTAATACGCTAGGCGCATACGTAGGTGAGCAAACGCCTGTGTTTGTTTGGACTGATACTACAGACTTAGAGTTATGACCCCAGAAAAAAAAGTTAAGGTAAAAATCTGTAAAATTCTGGATAAGATGGGAGCTTACAGATTTTACGCATCCACGGGCGGGTATGGTTCGTCTGGAATCCCAGACATCATCGCCTGCTATCAAGGTAGGTTTATCGGCATCGAAGCAAAAGCCAACGGTGGTAAGCCCACGGCCCTTCAGTTAAAAAACCTTAATGATATTGAGCGCTACGGGGGACAATCTTTAGTTATTGACGAACGTAATATCAATGAGTTAGAGTATCTAATTAATAAATTTAAAGTAGAGGATAATAAAAAATGAATATAACAGTTGGAAGAAAATATAAAGGTGAAATAAAAACCTGTTTGACTATACGAGAACATGAAGCCTTCACCTTGATTTTATGCGGTAATGATAATAATGAGATTGCCAGAAAAATGGATATATCACCAAAAAGCATACGAGCTTTGTTAGCAGGAATATATAAACACCTAGGATATAAAAATAAAAATGATTTATTAGTAGCTCATTTAGACAAAGCGTTTGTTCAAGAGCAGATAAATATTATGATGGGTCAAGGGGAAGAAGGATAATGAAAAAAATCAATGATGATGTAAACCACCCGTCTCACTACACCGCAGGAAAAGTAGAGTGCATTGATGCAATTGAAAGTGCAACTCAGGGGTTGTGTGGTGTTACATCTGTATGTGTAGCTCAAGTAATTAAGTATGTATGGAGATACTCTCGCAAGGGAACTCCAGAGAAAGACCTAGCGAAAGCAGATTTCTACTTGCAGAAGCTACGCGGAATAATAGCGGAACAGAACACAAAACCCGTAAAACAAACTGAAACCGCTAATTTTATTAGAGAAGAGAAAGACCTTATCTCTGAACTATCAAATGAAGAAACAGCTGATATGCTAATGCGTAGATTCTGCCCAACCGGAAGCTGTGATGACTGATGAAATAGATCACGCTAACGACCAAGTGCAAAGATATTCTGATGCCAAAATTAAAGAGATAAGAAGCAAAGCAGTCATACCTGAAAACCTTACCGGAAAATGCATATGGTGTAGAGAACCCGTCCCCGATAAAAGGCGGTGGTGTAATGCAGATTGCCGAGATGAGATGGAAAACCATAATTTAGTATAGTTTTAGTAAAAAACGACCTCTCAGAATTCGATTCTGGGGACTTTAGCGTAAGGGGCAATGCATTAGTAACCCCCCAAAATAGTGTTTTTAGTATAGTTATTGAGGATATAGCATGGAACAGTTAGTAACATTGGATTTTGAAACCTACTATAGTAGTACCTACGGTCTAACGAAACAGACCACCGAAGAATACATACGCCACCCTGAGTTTCAGGTTATTGGTGTAGCTATTAAAATGAATGATGAAGAAAAGACAACCTTTCATACCGGAACACACCAAGAGATTCAAGCCTCGCTAGACAACATAGATTGGCGGGTGTCTGGTCTTGTATGTCACAACACTTTATTTGATGGCGCAATCCTTGCGTGGGTATTTAAAATAACCCCTGCCTTTTACTTTGATACCTTATCTATTGCTCGCGCTCTACACGGTACTAATGCCGGCGGATCTCTTAAAGCATTAGCAGAGCGTTATCATCTTGGTAAAAAAGGTACGGAAGTGTTGGATGCAAAAGGTAAACGCCTTGAAGACTTCACGCCTAGTGAACTGTCAGCTTATGGTTCCTACTGTATAAATGATGTACAGATAACTTTCGATTTATTTGGAATCATCGCTCCAAAATTCCCTGAGTCAGAACATCAGTTGATTGATATTACTCTGAGAATGTTTATCCAACCGCAGTTAAAAGTAGATGATGCACTATTGATTGAACGTCTACAAGAAGTGCGTGATGAAAAAGCCTTGATGCTTGAAGGTCTGATGGCTCGCCTAGAGTGTGATACTAATGAAGCAGTGAGAAAGAAATTAGCCTCTAACAAACAATTCGCGGGGCTGCTAGAGGAACTCGGTGTTCCGTGTCCTATGAAAGAAAGTCCTACCACGGGTAAACAAGCACCAGCACTAGCTAAAACAGATGAAGGGTTTATTGCCTTACAGCAACACGAAGATCCACTAATTCAAGAACTATGCGCGGTGCGTCTGGGTACTAAATCTACTATTGAAGAGTCTAGAATTGAAAGATTTATAGATATAGGCTCAAGAAATAAAGGATTCTTACCCATTCCCCTACGTTATTATGGTGCGCATACAGGTCGGTGGGCAGGCTCAGAAAAAGTTAACTTTCAAAACCTACCCTCGCGTGATGCTAAAAAGAAAGCCCTCAAGAAATCTATCGTACCGCCGGATGGACAGATTGTTATTAACTGTGACTCAAGTCAGATCGAGGCTCGTGTTTTAGTGTGGTTGGCAGGGCAAGATGACGTGACTACATGGTTTGCAGAAGGACGCGATGCATACTGTGAGTTTGCAAGCAAAGTCTACGGCAGGACAATCACAAAAGCAGATCCCATAGAAAGGTTTGTTGGTAAGACTTGTACTCTGGGTCTAGGCTTTGGGACTGGCTGGAGAAAACTTCAGCACACGCTAAAGACGTCACCTCCAAACCAGGCTTTATCGGATGACGAATGTAAGAGGTTAGTTAAAGTCTATCGCGAACTAAATTATAAAGTTATTAACTTTTGGGAAGCTTGTGATCGTGCGCTAGAACACATGGCTAATTGGCCTAGTGAACTAGAGCCATATTACATTGGTGAGAACGAGTGTGTGATGATAACTCCAGAAGGAGTTAAGCTACCGAACGGCTTATACATTTATTATCCTGATTTACATTATGATACGTCCGAAGATAGAGGGGGGTATGTCTATAAGTCTAGGAGAGGAAAAATTAATATATGGGGCGGTGCGATGACAGAAAACATTGTGCAGGCAGTAGCTAGGATTGTTATAGGCGATCAGATGGTAGCTGTAAACGAAAGATATAGACCTGCACTGACAGTACATGATGCGATAATTTGTCTAGCGCCAGAGCATGAGAAGAAAGAGGCGATGGACTTTGTATTAGATGTGATGGGTAAACCACCCGAGTGGGCAACGGGACTACCAATTGCTTGTGAGGGTGACTATGCAGATAACTACGGGGATTGCTAATGCACCACTTTAAACATAATTTAAACATTGATACTGATACGATTGCAGAAAAGATATTATCTTTAAGACCAATATGGGAGAGTCGCTCTAATGATTTTCCTTTTTATACTCTGGGCAAGTCAGCTTATCTTGACGGCAACACAATAGAGTATCACGAAGAAAGCGTCTGGATGAATGAACTTCTTTATAGAAACTTTTCTGGACTGTATGACACAGTGTTAGAGTGTTTATCTGTTGAGTTGGGAAAGGAGGCCAGTTTGACTCAGGATTTAGCACTACCGGGATTTCATATATTTCCCACCGATGAAAAGTTTATAGATATAGCAGGGAAATGGCACACTGATTATCCGCATAAAACTTTAGGGCTAGGTGATATAGGCGCGTCTGCTTTTACTGTAGCTATTGAACTACCTAATTCTGGTGCAGGAATGGATTATCTGGACACACGCGGAAATATTGTACACTTACCCTATGAGGAGAAAGACCTAGTATTACACTCAGGATTAACTCCCCATAGAATTTCAGGACTAACAGAGTATTGCCCTTGTGAATATAGAATAACTCTACAGGGACACGTAGTTAGGCGCAATAACAATATGGAAGTTTTTTGGTAAGATGAAAACAATTATTCATGTTAATCAGCATGTTATAAAATCTAATCGTAAGAACGAGGTTGAAGACCCTGTGCTTACTGTGAAGACGTACAAAAGTAATACTTATGCTTCTGAAGTTATCATTAAAGGCGATTCTAGGGTAATATATAGTCCGAACAAGCCTTTATCCTGCGGCGCACACGTTTGGATAGAAACAGAATCGGAAGTGGAGATAGTTGATGGCTGATTTTACATGGAGTTATTCTGCACTAAAACAATACGAGAACTGTCCCAGACAATATAATGAGATACGTGTACTAAAGAATTATATTGTTAAAGAAAACGAGGCCATGAGATACGGAACTGAGGTGCATAAGGCCCTTGAAGATTATGTTGCCGAAGGAAAACCTTTAGCTAAAAATTATCAGCGCTTTAAATCAATGGTCGATCCGTTAGTTGATATTTCTGGTACTAAATATCCAGAGCATGAGATGGCGCTGACTTATGATAAACTACCCTGTGACTTTGGTTCTGAGCATAGATGGGTGCGGGGCATTGCAGATCTATTAATTGTTGATGGCGACTATGCATTTATTGTAGACTACAAAACAGGTAGTAATAAATATCCTGATCCAAAACAATTAAGACTAATGGCTCTCATGGTGTTTACTCACTTCCCGGAAGTTAACAAGATCAAAGGTGGTTTGTTATTTGTTTTAAAGAATAGCTTTCTAACTGAAGAGTACCACCGCAAAGACATGGACAAGTCATGGGGAATGTTTGAACGCTCTCTTAAACGATTAGAGAATAGTTATGATGAGGACCAGTGGCAACCAAATCCAACACCTTTGTGTGGGTGGTGTTCCGTAGACAGTTGCGAATTTTGGAAACCCCGCGTACCATTTAATCCATTCACATAACCAGTTTCTAAAGGAACTTATAATGGCATACACTAAATCTCCACGACCCTATAAGCACGAATGGCAAATGGAACAAAAACGAAAAGAAAAAAATGCTCGTGCGGCTCGCGCTAGAGCTAGGCGTAAAATGGATCGTGAAAGCCCAGACAAAAACGGTAATGGCAAAGCAGACAAACGTGAAGGAAAAGACATAGCCCACAAAAAAGCTTTATCTAAAGGGGGTAAAAATAGTGATGGTGTAAAAGTACAAAGTCGCGCAAAGAATAGGTCTTTTAAAAGAAACTCAAATAAAAAACTAGTATCCGAAACAAGCACGCGCGAAAGAAAAAAGAAAATAGTTAAAAAGAAAAAATAAATATTGACAGTAGTTTACATACCCTGCATACTTTTAATTAGTAAATTAAGTATATAAGTAAAGGATAGTAATGGAAGTTATAGATAATAAGGCTTTAATGTTAGCCGTGCCGGAGCATCTGACTCCGCATATCACAGATAAAATAGACCAAAGTGAAGTAGTAGATACATGCGATGGTTTATCTAACCTCTTAGTTTATTGGGGCATTGATGAGATGCTTACACTAAACAAACTCATTAAATTCAAAGAAAACTTACCCTCACCTATGGCTAGAGATTACTCATGGCCCGGTATGTTTGAACCTTTTGACCATCAAAGAGTAACGGCAGAATTTCTTTCTATTAACCACCGCGCTTTCTGTTTCAATGAAGCAGGCACAGGGAAAACTTCCTCTGTGTTATGGGCGGCAGATTACCTGATGAACCTTGGGCTAATTAAGAAGGTATTAATTATCTGCCCACTCTCGATTATGTACTCAGCGTGGCAGGGCGATATATTTAACACCTGTATGCACAGAACTTCTCAAGTTGCTCATGGCTCTGCTGACAAACGTAAAAAGATTATTCAAGGCGACTGGGATTTTACTATTATTAATTATGACGGTGTAGGTATTGTTAAAGAGGACATTATGTCGGCGGGTTATGACTTAATCGTTGTTGATGAATGTAACGCATACAAGACACATACCACTGCTCGTTGGAAAGCACTGTTTAAAATCTTAGGTGGTAAAGATAAAAACGAGGATATGAAGTTATGGATGATGACAGGTACGCCTGCATCTCAATCTCCTATGGATGCTTTTGGGTTAGCTAAGTTGGTCTGTCCTAATAATGTTCCAAGATTATCTGCGGCATGGAAAGAAAAAACAATGCATCAGATCTCGCGTTTCAAATGGATACCAAAACCAAATTCTAAAGACGATGTATTTAAAGCCCTACAACCCGCGATTCGTTTTGCTAAAGATCAGTGCTTAGATCTTCCAGAGGTTATGTACCAGACGAGAGTTATTCCAATGACAAGCCAAGCGGAAAAATATTATAAGCAACTTAAAAAAGAAATGCTTATTAACGCAGGGGAAGAAATGGTTACTGCTGTTAACGCGGCGGCAGGGATGAATAAGCTACTACAGATCTCAGGAGGAGCCGTTTATACCGATACCAAAGAAACAATACAGTTTGATATTAAGCCGAGATTAAATGCTCTTATGGAGGTGTTAGACGAGACTCAACAGAAGGTTTTAATCTTTGTTCCATACCGTCACACTATAGAATTTATCTCTGAATACTTAGAAAAAAGTGGGGTATCAAACGAGGTAATAAATGGTGCTGTATCTGCAAGTAAAAGAGCAAGTATCATTTCACAGTTTCAATTATCAGAAGACCCTAGAGTATTAGTAATACAGCCACAGGCGGCAAGTCACGGAGTAACGCTGACTGCGGCAGATACTGTAGTGTTCTGGGGGCCTGTTATGTCTGTTGAAGTCTATCTGCAATGTATTGCTAGGATAGATCGCGTTGGGCAAAAGAATAAAATGACAGTCGTTCACTTACAGGGATCTGATGTTGAAAAAAGAATGTATGCGATGCTACAAGGTAAGGTAGATGCACATACTAAGTTAGTTGATTTATATAGAGAGGAGTTACAGTTATGAGTGATGTAGAACAAGTTGAATCTAAAATACCTTTAGATGAATTGGTTAATACCTATTTAAAAATACGCAATAAAAAAGATGCTCTGTATCAAGAGTATAAGAAAACTGAACGTGAACTAAAAGCTGATCTTGACCAGATAGAACAAGTGATGTTGGGTTCGCTTAACGAAGTCAGTGCTGACAGTATTAAAACTTCTGGAGGCACGATTATAAAAACCCTTAAAGAAAACTTTGTGTGTTCTGATTGGACAAACTTCAAAGACTTTGTGCTTGAGCATGAATGCTTAGAGTTATTTCAACAGCGTATACACCAAGCAAACTTTAAAGAGTTTTTATCTAGTAGAACCGATGATGGACTACCGCCGGGGATTAGTAGTATGCGAGAGTTTAACATCGTTGTAAGAAAACCAACCAGTAAATAATAAGGAGAGTTAAAATGGCACAAGCCAATATTTTTACAACCCCGAAAGGGATAGCGCAGTACCCACATTTATCTAAGCCTGATACCAAGTTTTCAAAACCGGGGGATTACAAGGTTAATCTTATTCTTAGCGCAGAAGAAGCGGCGCCTATTATTGAACAGATCAACGCTGCCTTTGCTGAGAACATGCAAGCTGAGTTAAAAAAGCAAGGTAAAAAAGAACTAAAAGCCGCCAACCCTCCCTATATGGAAGAGCTAGGCGATGATGGTCAACCGACTGGCAATGTTATCTTTAAGTTCAAATCAACAGCCGCATATAAGCCTGCAATCTTTGATGCTAAAGGTAAGCCCATGATGGAGAGTAATATCTGGGGCGGTTCAGAGATTAGAGTCAACAGTACTATCGGAGCTTACTATGTTGCAACTGTTGGTGTCGGAGTTGCGTTACGGATCCGAGCAGTTCAGGTTATTAGACTTGTTGAAGGTAGTGCTGAAGGTGCTTCGCGCTTTGGTTTTGAAGAGACTGTAGGGTATGAACACAATACCCCAGAAATTCTTCAAGAAGAAGAACCCGTTGCAGAGACTAAACCAGAATTAAAAGTGGTTAAAGAACCTGCGCCTAAAGAGCCTGTAGTTAAACCATCTACTGCTACTGACAAGTCTAAAGATGTTTCTGACATTATTAGCAAATGGGGAGCTAAAGATTAGTCATGGATAAACTTGAAGCTATACTTAAAAATAGCCCAGACCTTTCTTTAGATGAAGATACGTTAGCCGTAGCCAATAGTGGTTACGGCAGTATCACTAGACGCATCTCAATGAGTGGCGGGAAGTTTCGTAAATTTGTTGCGGGACAAGAAATAAGTATAGGCAATAATCCTACTACAATGGACATCATAATAGTTAAGATGGCTCACAATGCAACTCGATCTTATTATGACCAAGCCTTTGAAGTAGGAAAAAAAGTGAGTCCTAAATGTTGGTCTAACGATTCAACATCTCCTGACCCAGAAGTTCTAACCCCTCAAGCCAAGTTCTGTCATGCATGTCCTAATAGTGTGAAAGGATCTGGTTCTGAGGGCTTTGGTTCTGCTTGTAAACTATCTTGGCGACTAGCTGTTGTCTCTGCCGATGATCCTGGTGGAGATGTTATGCAGTTAGTTTTGCCAGCTAGTTCTTGCTTTGGTAAAGAAGAGGAAGGTAAGTGGCCCTTTAAAGCCTATATTCAAATGTTAGTAAAAAATAATGTAAGTGCATCTAAGCTAGTAACAAAAATGCAGTTTGAAAGTAATTCTAAATATAACAGAGTTTTATTTTCTCCAGTTGCAGGAGTAGAGGAACAACACAAAGAGACACTTATAAAACAAGCTTGTAGTCAAGCGGCGCTGTCTGCAATAAAACTAACTGTATACCAATCAAATAATACAGAACAACAGCCAGTTAAGTTTGAAGTATTTGAAGATACTAATAAAAACATAACAACTAAAGACGATAGTGTTGCAGATATAGTAAACAAATGGAAAAAAGAGGGGAATAAATAATGGCTAGACCATATAGTGATAGGTTTATTTTAGGATTAAAATGTGCTGACTCCAGTAAACCGGGAGTTAGGTTAGCAAAAATTTGTGTTAAGTATGGTATTTCGGCTACTGAAGTATCAAAAAAGTTATGTGTTTCTAGAGTAACTATCCACAGTTGGTTTAGAGGTGGAGAGGTAAGAAATAAAAACAAAAATAATATAGAAGCATTTATAAAGTCATTAGAAACAAGGGTGTGATATGAAAGACTTTTACGCCCTAGCGCTTCCCGATAGCGGGATTTACTGCGTTACGGACATAGATCCGACTACTAAAAGAACTAAAAATATTTTTGTTGAGTCAATAGACGAACTTGTTGAAGTAGCTCAATCTAAAAAAGACACAAATATTTTTGTTGCACTTGGTAATTTTAAAGGGCATAGCCGAAAGGCAGAACACGCTATTAGTTTACGTTCTTTCTTTGTAGATCTTGATGTAGGACAAAAGAAAGAATACAGTAGTAAAGAAGAGGCCATAGCTTCTTTAGATAACTTTGTAGACAGTAATGAGTTACCACTACCAGTAGTAGTTGATTCTGGTACAGGCGCTCATGCCTATTGGTTTTTTAATGAATCTGTTCCTGCAGATGAATGGAAAATATATGCTACTAAGTTTAAAGAATTTTGTTTTAATAATGGCTTAAAGATTGATCCTGTTGTTACATCGGATGTATCTAGAGTTTTACGTTGTCCGGGTACCTTTAATCATAAAACTAGTATACCTAGTCCTACTAAGGTTCTTCGTTGGTCGGACTTTACTTCTGATTTTGCTGTATGGAAAGATTTCTTAGGTGAGGTTGAAGTACCTTTAGAAGAGATAGTTAAACGCGAAAAGACAACTGATCTGGGTAGGCAGATGTCTGGTCACAATAACTATTCTTCAGAGTTCGCTAAGATTGCAACTAAGAGTTTAGACGAAGACTCTAACGAAGGTTGTTTACAGATGCGGCACATTATTAATAATCGCACTGCACTTCCAGAGCCTTTGTGGTATGCCGGTTTATCTATTGCTCAACACTGTATTGATCGGGATGAAGCTATACATCTTTTGTCTCAGGACTATGAGGGTTACAACAAGGAAGCAACAGAGAATAAAGCTAATCAGACACAAGATAAGCCCCAGTCCTGCGCTACCTTTAATACTATAAATCCTGGAGTTTGTGACGACTGTACTCACTTTAACAAGATAACTAATCCACTTTCTTTAGGTAAAACATTTGTAGCTTTGCCAACCACTGATAGTCCAATTCATAGCGAGATTGTACCAGTGGAAGGGGGAGTTTCCGAAAAAACAACTACACTACAAGGACTTCCAGAAGAACTAGGAGAATTTAAGCAGGGTGTAAATGGGGGCGTAATATATAAAGAAAGGCCGGTTTTTGATGAGAACGGAGACTTAGTAGAGGGTAAAGAACACCTAGTAACCACCTATAATCTTTATGCACTTAGAAGAGTTCTTAGTAACGATGAAGGTGAGTGTCTTTTAATTAAGTATGACCCTCCTCACGATGAACCTAAAGAATTTTATTTACCCTTTGCAGACTTGTATGAGTCAGCGGCATTTAGAAAGTCTATGGCACATAACGGAGTTTTATATGATCCGCTATCTAATCAATGGAAGTATATTATGAAATATTTAGTTAAATGGGGCGAATATCTGCAAGCTAAAGGGTCTGCTGATATTATGCGTACACAAATGGGTTGGACATCTGACTACAGTGCTTTTGTTGTAGGCGCTTTAGAAATTGATAAAGAAGGAAAGGAACACGAAAGTCCTACTTCTCCTCTTTGTAGAAATGTAGCTACACACTTAAGACGCTCTGGTTCTTATGAAGTGTGGCAAGAGTCAGCAAATAAATTAAATACAGAGGGATTAGAGATTCACGCATTTACAATGTTAGCCGGTTTTGGTTCTACTCTTATGTCTCACACCGCTACTTCAGGTATAACCTTATGTCTAACTGGAGATACAGGAGCGGGCAAAACGGCGGCTCTTTTTTCTGCATTGAGTATATGGGGTGATCCTGACTTATTATCGACAACACAACAGACAACAACAGATAACGCTATGGTTGGGCGGTACTTAGCACTACATAATATTCCTTTTGGTTTGGATGAAGTAGGCAACGTGGAGGGTAAAGTACTTTCTAATCTTATTCATAAAATATCACACGGGAAAGCTAAACTTAGAATGCAGGCTTCTATTAATGCTGAACGAGCAACTGAGTACTCTGCCGCTTTAGTGGCTATGTTTACTTCTAACCATTCACTGTACGATAAACTTTCTATTCTTAAAAAAGATCCTAATGGTGAAGTAGCTAGATTGATAGAGGTTCATATACAAAAAGCAAAATTATTTACAGATAATCCTACCGAAGCGCGTAAATTGTTTAACCCTTTTAAGAAGAATTTTGGTTGGGCAGGTCCTGTATTTATTAAACAAGTAATGAAATATTCTAATGAGGAGATAGAAGCTAAAATTAATATCTGGGTTGGTAGATTTAAGAAAGATTTTGGTGATAACACTGCTTTTAGATTTTATGAAAATTTAGTTGCCGTAACTATGGTGGCAGGAGAGTTTGCGGCAGAAGCGGATATTGTTCACATTAATTTAGATAGAGTATATAAACGCATAATTACAGAAATGATAGACATTAGAGAAAATGTAGTAAATAAAAACGAGGTTAACTATCATTCATTGATAGGAGAGTTTATTAACATTAATAATAGTAATATTTTAATAGTGGCCGCAGGTCATGTTACTACGGAACCCAGAAATACTTTAGTAATTAGGTTAGATGTGGACAAAAAAGAACTTTGTTTATCTAAGTCTATATTTCGTAAATGGCTTGTAGAAGAGAAAAACGTATCTCCTAAACAATGGATACAGCAAATGAAACAAATTGGTACAGAGGTTGTAGAAAAACGTAAGCGAATGGCAACAAATTGGAAACAAGGTATGGATCAATTTAATGTAGAGGCTTTTATTATTAACACTGATACTATAAACAAAGATATTATAGGGGTAATTGATCCTGAACTTACATAATGAACCAGAGTGGGTGTTCCCGTTTGAACAGATGGAGCATGGAGAGAGTTTTTTTATTCCTACGGTAAAGACCTCTAGTATGATTTACGCGGCAGAGACTGGAGCTAAAAAAGCAAAAGTAAAAGTAAAAACTTTTGTAACTACCAAAGACGGACACTTAGGTGTCCGAGTCTGGCGCACAGGTTAATTTCATTAATCTATAGATTCACTATCTTTTACTAATTTTCTAATTCTTTTTGTTAAAGGGCTATTAGCATCTATACCAGACCCATATATCTGCTGTCTTAAATTTAATATTGCAGAACGAGAAAGCAAACTTTTTAATTGGTTATCTAACACTGCTATTTTTTGTCGTTTTAATTCTGGTTTCATGCTTTTACTTTCTTTTATACGTTTTATATTAGCATTATAATTTGATAAAACTTTGCTAAATATATTTATCTGTGTACTAAAATTAAGTAGCTTTCTTTTTGTAAAATCTTTACTATTTTCTGGTGTTTGACCTAATCTGTTTGCTAATTCTCTATAACCTTCTGTAGGGTTATACCCCGCTCTTTTAGTTAAGTCAGAACTAAAGTTTTTAGCTTGTTTAAGCTGTTCAATCACATCATATATTAATTCTCTAGCTCTAGCATTTTCATTTTCTTTTCTAACAAAAGCTGCATTACCGGGAAACGCGGCTCTCGCATCTCTCTCAGTTTTAGCAGGAGGGGGAGCAATAATATTTTGGTCTTCTAGCAAAGTACCCATACCTAGACCTATCATATTACCTGTAGTACCTAGATACCCCTTTAAAAAATGGTCTACCCAAAGAGGAGAAACATTTGTCATAACACCGAGTTGTTTAGCAAACTCACTGGTAGAACTGTTGTATTGATTTTTTGCATCTATACCCTCCATATATTCTGGTATTATTTCCCTTTCCGTAAATCTACTTCGGTTTGAAACAGCTTCTTCTAAAGGTTGCAAAATAGTAGGAATGAAGTTACCAGCAAGGATTTTATCTGCACTTTTATTTATAGCTTGTCGAAATGCGCGTACGTCTGATCTACCCATTTGTAAATCTAAATAAGCCTCTGGAATTACTTTACCAAGAAGCGCAGTCATGTCAGGACGGACTCTTAGTCTACCTTCAGCGCCCATACCTGGAATGTAATAATAATGCATTTTTTCTAAGTCAGATAAGTTTTTATATTCTTCTTCATCAGAAATAAGCATGTAATACAAAAGAGTCATCATTGTTACTTGCCCTAACCCTGAAGCTAGTTGAGCTGCTGCTACTCCTTTTGAAGTAGGGCTTACTCCTTGAAGTGTAAATACTCTTCCTTGTACAGACAGCGCCTGCAACATAGCTCCACTAAAAGCAACTGTTCTACGAACGGCTGTAACACGAGGGTCAGAACCAGCGCGTTTAAAGTTAATTACTTCTGCTACCTTAGAATATGCCTCTGCTTCATCTCCTACAGTAGCTTTCCATGTAGTTGGTTTACCAGAAGCTTTATTTTTAAAATAATTTTTAATTCGTGTTTCAAACATAACTTGCTCAAAAACAGACTCTCTAATAGAGTTGTCTGAAGCCATTGCTATTCTATGTAAAAAACCACTAACAGAAAGTTCTAAAGGTTTAATTTTACCGGAGATTGGCACTTCAATAGCGCTACTTCTAGTTAATCCGGGAACTTTACTTAGCTGCCGCCTAAAAGCATTATATGCGCCTAACCAATTAGGGTTATTTTCTATATCATCAGCTGCTTGTAGATGCGCCCAGCCCGATACTAAACCCAATTTTCTTGCGTCTTCGTGAGTTTTATTCATGCCAATCATGGTACCCACAAAGTTTTTTATAACACGGAGTGGGATTGCAGCTGGAATAAATGTTCCAGACGAAGTCATAGCACTAACAGCATCTTGAGATAGTTGCGAAAGACCGAACGCGGGGTACAAAATAATATTTGATCTAAATAAGTTAGATACACTTGCCATCATACTTATGCCCGGAATAGAAATACTTTCAATACCACTAACTGCTGAAGCAAAATAAGGACTAGAAAATTCATACAAAACCTTTTTTTGTTTGCCCTCTATTACCCGACTCACTTCAACTGCATTTGATTCTTTATTTTCAGTAGCTCTGTCTACTTTTCTTACATGTGTAATTCCTGTAGTGTCATTATTTAAATATTGCATTGAGTAGCTAATTTTTGCTAGAGCCGCACGATTGATAATACCGCGTGTAATAGTGCTTTGTATAAACCTTTCCATATTGTCAAATACATCTGCAACAGGTTCAAACGAGCCTCTTAATTTATAATATCGCCCGCGTTCTTCTAATCCTTTTTGATTAGTATTATCTCTTGGTTTACCCTCTCGGTAGAAAGGTACAAATACATCTACCATTCCCCCTAAAATTTTTGGGTCTTTTTTAAGTAAGTTTTCAGTAAGAACAAGACCTGTAAGTTCTTCAAATTGTTCTTGTGACATTAATTGATTTTGAACTGCAAATTTAAGAGCGCGGTTTTTAGACGCAATAACCATATCATAAATATTTTCTAAATCTTGTCCATACTCTTCAAAGTATTCTAAATCGGCAACCAACTTTTTTTGTTCGTTATCTACTAATACATAATTTTTTCTATAATTAATTTTAGCTTCTTGTTCTATAGCATCAGCCTGAGCTTCAAGTGATTCAGCAGCTTCTAAACTTGTACTTTCAATTCTGTTTGCTTCAGATCTTTTACGGTTTGCGTTGTAAATAGCTGTTTGATACTCGCTTAAATATATTTGATTTTGTTTAACTAAATACTCAACACGGCGCGCAACAAATGCTCTTGTTATTATTTCTCGCATTGTTTCAAAAGTAATATTATTTTTCTTAGCTAGATCTCTTGTTAAAAATGTTGCTTTTAATAGACTAGGTAAGGGCATTTGTTTACCTGTAGTTGGATCTGGTTCTGTATCAAAAGTTTCAAACATTTGTTTTTCCTTAGACCACCTTATTCCTCCATACTCTAGAAAACGTTCAGCTACAGTAGCGGCATGGACTGCTTGTGAAACCGCCATGTCTAACATTACCCTTTTAATTTCTTCAAATGCCTTTCCACTTTCTTTCATTGCTTTTCTAATTGCTGTATTAAGTGGGCTATCAAAACTAAATACGGCTCCACCTATTTTCTGTGCTATCGTAGGCTGTCCGGGTTGGTCAAAGAAAGACTCTTGTGGTGTTGTGCCCGCTTCTCTGTTGGCATTATTTCTTTTTTGTTCTGGGCTTCTTCTTTCTTCTAGTTCATCCTGTTTGTTTTTATTTTCTACTGTGTTTTCATTAGGGTCTCTTAAAGCTGCCTGTAGACGGTTTATATTTTGAGGAAGTGATTGAGTGTTTTCTTTTTCTTTTATAGCAGTTTTAAGAGAGTGTTGAACTAAATCTTGAATTTGTCTGGCACTGATATTGTTAACGTTCCAACCCATACCTAATTTTGCTAAAAAGGCTTTAATGTTAGCGACTACGGTTCGATATAAAGAATTATTAGGTGTGCTTTCGCTTATGCGAGCAATAACCTCGTCAACAAAATAAGGGTCATTAATATTAGCTTCGCCGTTTTCAGTAAACTCAGGATAAGCACGAGTAACATAATCAAAAGCGGCGCTAATTTCTTTATCAGAATTTCTTTTACTCTTTAGAGAGGCAACTAACTCATTATATTTTTTTACTCCTAACATTCTTTTTAAACCATAATGAGCACCCACTTCATGTAATAACAATCCTGGTGCTTCTTCTTTGGTTATACGGTTAGCAATAAAATAAGCTTTCCCATTTAGTACAAAAGCTTTTGCGTTAGCAGGGAGAGTAATACCTAAATAGTTGGGTATATTAAGAGTAGCTAAACCTTCTACGCTATCAACTATATTAATAAGCCCACGTTTTATTCCTTGAGTAATATTCTTACCATATTGATTTGCAAAAGATTCTGTAACAGACTCAATTGTTTCACCTGTGTTTTCAATAACTTGCCCTGCATCAAGAATAACTCTAGCTTCTTGTTCAGATAAATTAAGATCTGCTCTTATTTTAGCTATAGCTTCTAAACTAGCTACTCTTCTAGTTTCTGCTTGTGCTGGAGTTTCTGCTGGAATCTGAGCTTCTAGGTTTAAAACTTTTTGTTTTGCAACTTCAACATTTCTATCAAGTTCAGCTTTTTTTCTTGGATTTTTTAGTCTTTGGTAATCTTGCGTTCTTACACTTTCTGCTCTTTTAAGTTCACTTAGCGCCTCGCTAAGTTGTTGCCGTATATCTATACCCTTTGCAAACTGAGTGTTTGATTCTGGCTTTAACTTTTGAATTTCTGTTTCTATATCACTTATAACATCTGCTATAGAACTAAAATTATCTATATCTCCTCCCTCTTTTTCTGCAAGGGTTTTAATTTTATCTATAGAAGCTAAATTAGCTGTATTTATAGCGGTGGCAATGTCTTTAAAAATTTTAAGAGCTGTGGTTAATCCTTCAATACTTTTAGGGTTTTTTATTCTTTTTAATTTAGTAAATACAGATTGTGGAGTTTTAATTATATTTCCATTACTATCCTTAAGCGTGGTTTTAGTAACAGAATCTATAAGACCGAAGGGAACAAAATAATTATTATGGAGGTAGTCTGCATTCCAAGTATTATCTATTAATTCGCCGTTCTGAGCTCTTATTTTACCTCTAGATTTTTTTTCTTCTAACGTACGATTGCCTGGAATATTATTACTAGCTGTTCCTTCACCAACACGGCCATAGTCAGTAGAATCATTAGCATCAAGTAAAGGAACCTGACTGTTATCATTAAATTTAGTCCCCCTGATTTTTTTATTTGCTTCGGCTTTCCTAGCTGCTTCGGCTTCTCTAGCTGCTTTGGCTTTTCTAGCTGCTTCGGCTTTTCTAGCTGCTTCGGCTTCCTTAGCTTCCTGTGCATCAAACCTAGCTTGAGAGTCTTCCTCAGCTGTTTTGGTTTTGGCTTTCTTATCTTCCTGTGCATCAAACCTAGCTTGAGAGTCTTCGTTGATTTGTCCTTTTCGAATACTTTCTACATCACCAGTTTCTACTATAGTCTCTCCTATAGTTTCTGCTCTAGCTGGAGGCACATATTCAGAATCAAGTTGTTTTTTCAGTTGGTCAATAGTTAACCTAACAGGCTCTTTATTTATTGTAGTAAGCCCTCCGTCTTCTTGAGGTAATAAAGTAGACTCTAAAATATCAATTGCTACTTGTATTCCACCAGGTTCGGTTAGATCTATATTTTCTAGCGTTTTATTAGCAGAACTGTTTTCTGGTAATCTAAGTAAAGTTCTTCTTATATATTTTCCAAAAGTTTCTATAGGTCCTACACTAAATTCTTCTTGTATATTCTGAACAGCTGCAGCTTCTCTGCTTGTATTAGTATCACTAGCTGCTCTTTCTCTACGTTGTTTAGAACGGGCCTCATTAAGTGCGGCTTCGTCTTTAATTTCTTGTTCTAGTTTTTCTTTTGTTTGTGCTTCAACTTGTTTATTCCTTGCAGATATTCCTCCTGCAACACCATAAGGAAGAACTCCAGCAAACCCAGCTGCAAACGAATCTAAATATTCTGTCAGCGCTTCTTTATCAGACAGGGGTAACTCTGCACCATATCTCTCAATTGCAGATTGAATTACTTCTGTTACACCACTTTGTGTACTAAGTTTACCCGTGCTTATGGCAGTAGCAAGTAAAGCGTTTCTTGTTTTAGGGTTAGCATTGCGAATAGTTTTACCAAGCGCGGCAAACAACAGTTGATCTGTTAGTCCATGAACTGCACCTAATGTAGCTAATTTTGCTGCAGGGAGTTCTTTAATAAGGTCTAGTTGTAACTGTGGATCAGGTTCATTTTTAATAGCCTCGTGGATAGCACGACCATAAACTTCTCCTTGACCATACCGTTGTAATACTGTTTGTGAACCAATAACGTTACCAAGACGTTTTCTAAACAAAGCCTGCGTATTTGGCTCTGATAGTTTTCTTGTAATAATTTTGTTAGCTTCTACTTTTGCTTCCGCTTTATTAAGTGGTCTTGTATTGCTTGCTGCTCGTTTTTTATTAATTTCTGCAATTTCTTTTTTTACGTCCCCTTTAAAAGCCCCTCGCGTTACAACTTTTTTTATGTAGTCGCTTGCTTTTCTTATTCCTTTTGCTGCATCGACAGCCGTGCTAACTGCAGCTGCAGCTCCTGTAACAGGGTTAGTAGCCGCTGCGAGTTTTCCTGCGGTTTTAGTAGCAATTTTCTTTAGTGCTGGAGCTGTCTTACTACCCGTCTTCTCAGCAATTTTGCCAAATCCAAACCCAGTTGCAACAGCCTCAGCTATCATAGGTATAAGAGCACCTATTTGATAAGGAACAAAATCAAAAAATACTTCGTCTATACCTTCTTCCCAAGCACCACTAAAAGTATCAGACTTTTTAATACCTATTTTCTTTCTTCCTTCTTCAGCTCGCTGAACCATTGCCATGCCTTCTTGAATTAAGGCATCGCCTGAACCTTCTTCAGCTCTGTCACGAGCTATCCCCGCTGCGGCCATAGAGGCCCCAGTAACATCTTTTGTGGTTTGTAACCCCTGTCTAAAACCCCGAAATATATCAGTAGGAAGAAAAAAAGATTCTCTGTCTTGTTCTGCTTCAGATATGTAACCAAACTCATCACGAGCATCAGAAGGAGGTGGAGTGTCTGCAGAGGGCATAGTTTGGCTTAGATCAGAAGCGGGTGGTTGAACAACTTCAAGGTCATCCCAGTTTAAGCCTGTAACAGTTTGGCTTAGATCAGAAGCGGGTGGTTGAACAACTTCAAGGTCATCCCAGTTTAAGCCTGTAACACTCTCATTGTTAAGTTTTTCAGCCATAAATTGTTATACCTTTTAAAGGTTTTCGTCTACAAGCTGCAATGTATTATCTGCATTGAGAAAGTATTTTTTACCGTTTAATGTCCGTATGCCATGTTTAGCTATTTGATTTGCTTGAACTTGTTGTGGTCCTGTGCCGCCGCCCATAGGTTCAGGATATGGTTCTTTTATATCTATAGCTCCTAACCGTTGCCCTATAATATGGGCTAAAAGTTTCGCCTTATATATACCTTTAGCTACATAATTCTTTCCAAAGAAAGACTGTAGATCTAGTCCTTCTTCAGAATTTAAGAGTTTAATCATTGTTTCCTGCGCGTCTGCAACTAAAGTACTACCTTCTCCCGCTGCAGCTTTTAGCCCAGCATAATAATCTTTTAAAAGGTCTATATACTGCTTTTCTCTTACTTTTTTGTATCCTTCGTATTTTTCATAATCTTTTTCTAATCTATTGTAATCGCCTTCTGCATAACTTAAAGCATTTTGCTCCATTTGTAGATCTGCTAGTTGAATTTGTGCATCTCCTTCCATAAAGGCAGTAACTGCACCCAGAGCAGAATCAGAAGCTGCCTGCACAAAATTAGGGTTATCACTAGACGCTAAAGCTAAGAAGCCTTTTAAAGCTGCCAGCGGCGCATTTATACGTCTACGCTTGTCATTCGCTGCTTGCTGCATAGCTTGTAAAGAAGCGCGTCTTGATTCTATATCTGTTCTATCTAAGCCAAATGTTTTTCTTTGATCTTCTATGCGTTTTTTATATTCTTCTGCAGTTAAACTGTCTGGTGCACCAAATACTTTACTCATATGTTCAGGATCAAAATCACCATACTCTTTTATTTTATCAAGTACGTCTCTCCTAGAAAGCTCTGTCTCTGCGGCTTTATAATCATCTTCTGTTGCTGCCCCAAGCGAAGCCATATAATTATCATAAGATAAACCCCTTTGCATCTGCTCATCTACACGAGCTTTTTCCGCTCTTAAAGAGTCAGTTTCTGCCAGTTTAGTTTCTATCGCTGTCCTAGACGCTCTTTCTTCTTCCTCCTTTTTCTGTGCCTTACCTGCAGGAGTCAATACTTCGTCCCTTAGAATAAAGTCTTCGTCAGCTGGATTTTCTGAAGTTGTTGGCCCAACAAAAGGTGCTACACTTTCATCAATGTCTGCATAAAATTGTCTTATGTCTTCTATAGAGTCTGGTGTAACTTCTGAAGAATTTTCATCCTTAGCGTTTATGTTATAGCCGCCTCTAAGGTTATCGGGAAAAATAACCTGCTTATCACCTAATCCTTTATCTGCTTCTACTTGTCTTTGGAATGTTGCACCAGGAGAAGAGTCATTACGCCGATATTGAGTTATACCTCCCCCAATGGCAGGGCTACTAACCATACCAGCGTCACTTAATATCTGGTCTCTTGCAGCTTGAATTCCGGTGTCTCCTCCTATACTCTCATTATATGTTTTATCAAAAAACCGTCTATCAAGTAAGCCATCTGCATCGAAACGATCTATTCTTATATCGTCTTCTACTATATTTAGATCTTTATTACCTAAATCATAATAAGGTAGAAAGTCCCTATTTACACCACCTCCCCCTGCATAGCCTACAATACCGCCTTGTGCCATACCTATATTCTGGGGGTCATTAGCTGCAATACCGGTTTCTGCAATAGTATCTGTAATAATTTCTTGTGGCATACCTTGTGGCATACCTTGTGGCATACCTTGTGGCATACCTGTTGCTATTCCCGTAGAAGCCATAGCTTCTTGTACTATCTGTTCTGCTATTGGCGGCTTGTCTGCCTCTTGTGCCTGAGCTTTTGTTTCATTTGCTTTCCGGCGTTCAATTTCACCTAATATCATATATGAAGGCACGATAGTCTCTTTTGCTAATTTTTCTGCTTCAGTCAGAGGAAGAATACCGCGCTCGGCCTGTTGACGACTAGATAGCCCATAACCACCCATTCTATCCATAGATTTACTCATAGGTATCTCTATAGGTCTAGGTTCTTGTACATAAGAAATAAGTTGTTCTTCTGTAAGACCTTTTAGCATATCTAACATTTTAAGTGGGTTAGTTATCACGATTGTTGGCCTCCAAATTGTTGAGCAAGTGAAAGAGCACTAAGTCCTGCTCCACCTACACCTATAAGAGACTGAGCTAAACTAGGTTGAGGTGTATAACTTGTTGACGTATTGCCAAGTGCAGAGGCATTACCACGTAAAATATCTGATTGATATGCCAATAAAGATCTCTGGTAATTTTGTTCTTCCATAAACTGTTGGTAATCAATATTAGCAATTTCTTGATCTAGAGCTTGTTGTTGTGCAGCGGTAGTTGCTTGCTCTTTAAGTCTTTGGAGTTCTGCTCTTTGTATGTCACTAGCTAAAGCTCCAGTTTTAGCTGACCCTTCCATTCCTGCTTGTAGTCCTGCAAGACCTAAATCTTTTTGTTGTTGTATAGCAAACTGTTCACCCTGTTGCTGTCTACTTCTTTGATCCATGTCAGCTTGTAGATTCTGTTGCTCCGCTGCCATCTGTGCGGTTCTATCTGCACCAAATTGTTTCTGTGCATTTTCAAAAGCTGCCTGTGAACCTGTTGCTTGAATCTGACCTAGTTGAGTTGCTAAGTTTCTATCTGCTTCACTAGCCATTAGAGCTTGTCTACCACCACCAAAAGTACCGCGCCCTATGCTACCTAAAGCTTGTTCATTACGTCTTATATTCGCTTGTCTTCTAGCTTCGTCTAACTGAACATCAGTAACATTTTGTTGATAAGGACTCATGTACTGTGTAGCTTGTTGATTACCAAAAGTCTGAGGTGTAGTTACACCTAAGTTAGCAAGAGCATTGGGGTTATAATTTAAAGCACTTGTTATGCCTGTTTGTGCTGCACCTAGCCCTAAATTTGTACCTTGTTGTAGACCCGCTTGAGAAGTAGCAAATTGACTGGGGGTTTGCAAACCAGCCACTTGATCTTGTACTGCTTGCTGTTGATCTGTAAACCCAGCTACACGAGTCCCTTCATAAGGAGTAAATTCTTGTACGCCTGTAACTGCTCCAGAAGCATCTGTAGTATACGTCTGCTTACCCGCTTGCTTCATCAGCTCTTCATAATAAGGCTGTGCATATTCAGGAATATTAGTTGTAACCGCTTTAGTTTCTGAAGGTTTAGAAGAACCACCACCTTTAAATTCTAATAACCCTGTTTTTGCATTGATAGTACCTGAACCACCAACGGCTCTAAGTAATTCAACTTCAAAAGAGTTAACATGAGCTAATGCGGTATCGCCCTCATCTCCCTTAGAAGCTATATCGGAATATAGATTCTTGAGCGCCCATACTTTAAATTTATTTGGTAGTAGCTTTAGTACATTCATTTTTGTTTCCCTACTGGTAATTCGTATAATGTATATCTAGAAACATAGCCATCGTTCTTCCACATTTTTTCCCAACCCGGTCTGCCATATGATTCTATTACATCGCAGTTATTATCTTTTGCAAAGTTTTGAAATGTTTCCAAGCCCTTGTGCCCCCACTTCTTAAATTCATCTCCCCCTACAAAGTGCATAGTAAGAGTTTTTAATCTAGGGAACTCAATAATCTCAGTAACGCCAGCTCCATAAATTTTACCTTTATCAAATGCGATCCACAATTGCTGTGCGGTATCGGGTGCAGTTAAGTTCTCTTTTATATCTTCTGCTAAGAACCTACCATAAGTGTACTCTGCGGCACGTTCCATATGTTTTTTTACTCTGGGCCAAATCTCATCAATGTGATCTGTTGGCACTAAAGAGATGTGCATTACGCAAGTGCGCCTATTCCATCACTCATTGGCATATACTCCTCTACATCAATCTCTTTAATTTGTTCTCTCTGACCTGTAGATGCTTGTCTAATATCACCTAACATTTTATAAAATTTTCTAGCTCCAGCTTCAGAAGAACCATTACCTGCAAAAGAAACAACGTCAGCGGGAACTACAAACTCTCCTTCAGATAATGCAGCGGGTTGTTCTTGGTCAATAGTAGCTGCAATACTGTCGCTCATTCCATCACGTTCTGTTGATATAACTTCAGTTTCTGATCCTTCCATAACTGCTGGTACACCACCACCCTCTAAGTAACCGCCATCAGAGTAATTTTTCTTTCCTATATAACCACCATTAGCTATTAATCTTAAACCGCTGTCACCACTTAAATCAAGTCTTCTGTTAGGGTCGTACTTATAAGCATCGGGCATAAGATCTTCTTGTATAGGTACATCTCCAATACCCCCAATACCAGCACCCATAATTCCCGTAGAAGCTAGTTTACCCGCACCCATAAGAGTACTACCACCACCAAGATTTTGTATACCTTCTTTAAATCCAGTGCCAAGTGCGCTTGCTGTGTTTCCAAAGCCTGATGCACCGGCTATAGCCTCACGACCCGCCGTACTAAATGCAGGCATTGGTGCTGTGCCAGCAATTGCTTTACCGCCCGTTGATGCAAGAGTACTCGGATTAAAAGCACTACCTAAACTTCCGCCTGACATACCACCAAGACCCCCACCAATTGCTCCAGAGGCTACATCTTCTCCTTGTAATGCAGCGATACCTCCCCCAGCAGCAGCGCCAGCCGCAGCGGCGGTAAGTGCAGTCCCTTTCCCTGCTAACATCATTCCGCCGGGTCCAAAAGCCATACCAGCCGCAATAGGCAACAAAACTTCTGGACTAAAAATATCGCTAAACCAACCCATAATAAAACCTGTTAATCTTTGTTAATTATAACTATCAATTTTCTCGATAGTACCATGTAGTGTAACACTTATAAACCCTTTTGTTATACCGCTTGACCACCACTAATAGTTACAGTACAACCTGTTGCAGAACCTT
>Ga0207896_1000062_pt1 | contig 24290 bp, 11 predicted proteins | sample LinPmetageLP36_FD_184049 | JGI IMG/M metagenome (GOLD analysis project Ga0207896, IMG submission 184049) | Marine viral communities from the Pacific Ocean - LP-36 (SPAdes) | ecosystem: Environmental > Aquatic > Marine > Oceanic | place: Pacific Ocean | collected 2010-06-15 | reverse complement strand
GCAGATAACAGATGTTACGGGATGTGCTATCTTAAAAACAGAAGGTCTGGATTTTCATTTATGTCCTCAGCAGAGCTTGTTAATCAAGCGACGATATCCAGTGACTCCAGATTCGGTATATTATCTAAATCTGGATCAGATGCTAAAAAAATGTTTACAGATAAAGTCGTGCCAATATCCGTTAACTATCCGTTTTTCTTCAAGCCGATCCAAGACGGTATGGATCGTCCTAAGACAGAACTGGCGTATAGGGTTCCGGCTTCAAAACTTACTAGAAGAAAGCTTGAGAGTAATGAGCAATTAAGAGAACTTGATGGGCTTGACACAACAATTGACTGGAAAAATACTGGTGACAACTCTTACGATGGTGAGAAATTAAAATTACTAGCACACGACGAAAGCGGAAAATGGGAAAGACCGGACAACATATTAAACAATTGGCGAGTTACAAAAACAACACTAAGACTAGGATCAAGAATCGTAGGCAAGTGTATGATGGGCTCAACTTCAAACGCGTTAGATAAAGGTGGAAACAACTTCAAAAAGTTATACTATAATTCAGACGTTACAAAAAGAAATCGTAACGGACAAACTTCTTCTGGACTCTATTCTATGTTCATCCCTATGGAGTGGAACTACGAAGGATTCATGGATTCTTACGGATCACCTGTTTTCATTAGAGAAAAAGATAGCGTCAAAGGAGCAGACGGTTACGACATTACAACAGGCGTTATTGAACACTGGGAAAACGAAGTAGATGGTTTAAGAAACGATCAAGACAGTTTAAATGAATATTACAGGCAGTTTCCAAGAACTGAAATGCACGCCTTTAGAGATGAAGCTAAAGAAAGTTTATTTAACTTAACTAAAATATACCAACAAATAGATTACAACTTAGAGTCTAATAATGCAGCTGCTGTAACAACAGGTAGCTTCATGTGGGAAAACGGAATTAAAGATAGTAAGGTTATATTTTCTCCTAATAAAGATGGTAGATTTAAAATAAGTTGGGTACCACCTGTTAATTTGCAAAACAAAATAATTAACAAAAATAATGGGAAATACCCTGGTAATGATCATATAGGTGCATTTGGTTGTGATAGTTACGACATCTCTGGAACTGTAGATGGAAAAGGATCTAATGGTTCACTACATGGATTAACTAAGTTTTCTATGGAAGATTCACCACCTAATCATTTTTTCTTAGAATATATATCAAGACCTCAAACGGCTGAGATATTTTTTGAAGATGTACTTATGGCTTGTGTATTTTACGGTATGCCCATACTAGCTGAGAATAATAAACCTAGATTATTATATTATTTTAAGCGTAGAGGTTATAGAGGTTTTTCAATTAATCGTCCTGATAAAATTTGGAACAAACTTTCTGTAACTGAAAAAGAAATAGGTGGAATACCTAATTCAAGTGAAGATATTAAGCAAGCGCATGCTGCTGCTATAGAGTCTTACATAGAAGAACATGTAGGATCAACTGAAAATGGACATGGTGATATGTATCATCAAAGCACATTAGAAGATTGGGCTGTATTTAATATAAACAATAGAACAAAGCATGATGCTTCTATTAGTTCTGGATTAGCTATTATGGCTTGTCACAAGAACAGGTATACACCAGTAGCTGCTAGAAAGAAACAGTCTATAAACTTAGGCATTAAAAGATATGATAACACAGGTTATGTTTCAAAAATAAAATAAATGATAAATACTAATTATAATAGCATATTTCCAGATCAAGTAGTCCCAGATGCAGAAAAAGCTACAGAAGAGTATGGCTTACAAGTAGGTAGAGCTGTAGAGTCTGAGTGGTTTACTAACGGCAATGGTTATTCAGATAGGTTTGGTAGCAACTATAATTCTTTTCACAATTTAAGATTATATGCTAGAGGAGAGCAATCAGTTCAAAAATATAAAGATGAGCTATCTATTAATGGCGATTTATCTTATTTAAACTTAGACTGGAAACCTGTACCAGTTATACCTAAGTTTGTTGACATAGTTGTAAATGGTATGTCACAAAGAAATTACGAAATTAAAGCCTACGCTCAAGATCCTGAGTCATTAAAGAAAAGAACAGACTACGCAGAGAGATTACAAAAAGATATAATGCAAAAAGAGCTTTTAGCTAAGCTTCAAGATATGACAGGTTTAGATATATCAGCTTCTAAAGGTATAGCTAAAGATATGGAAAGTGAAGAAGATATACAACTTCACATGCAGATGAATTACAAAGAGTCTATAGAAGTAGCAGAGGAAGAGGTTATAAACAATGTTTTAGCGAATAATAAGTATGATTTAATAAGAAGAAGATTAAATTATGATTTAACTGTTTTAGGTATATCATCTGTTAAAACTAGCTTTAATAGATCTGAAGGTGTTACTTTAGATTATGTTGATCCAGCTAGTTTAGTTTATTCATATAGTGAAGATCCTAATTTTGAAGACTTATACTACGTTGGTGAAGTAAAGTCTATAAGTATGCCAGAGCTTAAAAAGCAATTTCCTTATTTAACGCCAGAAGAACTTAAAGAAATACAAAAATATCCAGGTAATCAAAACTATACTAGAAACTGGAGCGGTAGATACGATGACAACACAATTCAAGTATTATATTTTGAATATAAAACTTTTGCTAATCAAGTATTTAAAATTAAAGAAACAGCAAATGGTTTAGAAAAAGCTATTGAAAAAACTGATTCATTTAATCCACCTGCAGAAACTGATGGTTTTAAAAAAGCATTTAGATCTATTGAAGTTCTTTACTCTGGAGCTAAAATACTAGGACACAATAAAATGTTAAAATGGGAATTAGCCGAGAACATGACTAGACCTATGTCTGATACTGTTAAGGTTAATATGAATTACAACATAGTTGCTCCTAGAATGTACAAAGGTAGAATAGAGTCTATAGTATCTCGTATTACAGGTTTTGCTGATATGATTCAATTAACTCATTTAAAATTACAACAAGTAATGTCTAGAGTAGTACCTGACGGTGTTTACTTGGATATGGATGGTTTGGCAGAGGTTGATTTAGGTAATGGAACCAACTATAACCCAGCAGAAGCTTTAAATATGTATTTCCAAACAGGTTCTGTAATAGGTAGATCCATGACTCAAGATGGTGGTATGAATCCTGGTAAAATACCAGTGCAAGAATTACAATCAAGTTCTGGCGGTGCTAAAATACAGTCTTTAATACAAACTTACGAGTATTATCTTAAGATGATAAGAGATGTGACGGGGCTTAATGAAGCTAGAGATGGTACTTTACCTGACAAGCAGTCATTAGTTGGTTTACAAAAACTAGCAGCTGCTAACTCTAATGTAGCAACTAGACACATATTACAAGCTAGTTTATACTTAACGTTAAGATCTTGTGAGAATATATCTTTAAGAATAGCTGATGCTTTAGCTTTTCCACTTACCAAACAAACATTAATGTCTAGTATATCAAGATATAATGTAGCTACTCTACAAGAATTATCTAAAGTTAATATTCATGACTTTGGTATATTCTTAGAGTTAGAACCTGATGAAGAAGAAAAGCAGATACTAGAACAAAATATTCAAATAGCTTTAAAAGGTGGTCAAATAGATCTTGAAGATGCTATAGATATTAGGCAAGTTAATAATTTAAAACTTGCTAATCAAATGTTAAAGAAAAGGCGTAAAGATAAACAAGCCAAAGATCAGCAAATGCAGCAAGAGAATATGCAAGCACAAGCGCAGGCTAATGCTAAAGCAGCTGAACAAATATCATTAGCTGAAGCTCAAAAACAACAAGTTATAGCAGAGCAAAATATAAACTACGAACAAGCTAAGTCTCAGTTTTCTATTCAGAAAATGGAAAGAGAAGCTCAGATCAAACAACAGTTGATGGAGATTGAATTTAACTACAATATGCAGTTAACTCAAGCTCAAGCAAAAGCTAAGCAACAGAACGAAGACGTAAAAGAGAATAGAAAAGATCAAAGAACAGAAATGCAAGCAACGCAACAGTCTGAGCTTATTGATCAAAGAAAAAATGATTTATTACCTAAAAACTTTGAATCCGCAGGTAATGATACAATGGGCGGTTTTGGTTTAGAGCAGTTTGGCCCTAAATAATTTTATATTAACTATTATATTATATTATGTCAGAAGAAATAAAAGAAAACCCTAAAGGGGAATTAGAACAAGGTGAGTTTAAAGTTAAGAAACCTAAAATGAAAAAACTTACTAATAAAAAAGCTACAAAATCTAAAATAGATTTATCTAAAAAAGAAGAGGTTAAAGAAGAAAAACCCGTAGATAAAGTAGTTATTAAAGAAGAACCTGTAATTAAAGAAGAGATAAAAGAAGAAGTAGTTGAAGCAAAAGAAGAAACTACATCTCCTATATCTGAAATTACTGAAGAAGAAGTTACTGAAGAAGTAAAAGAACCTGTAATTGAAGATGTTGTTGAAACGCAACCAGAAATAAAACTACCAGAAAACATAGAGAAACTGGTTAATTTTATGGAAGATACAGGTGGAACCGTTGAAGATTACGTTAGATTAAACGCTGATTATTCAAATGTAGATAAAGATACTTTATTAAAAGAGTATTACAAACAGACTAAACCACATCTTGATTTAGAAGAGGTTAACTTCTTATTAGAAGATAACTTTCATTATGATGAAGATTTGGATGAAGAGCGAGATATAAGAAAGAAAAAACTCGCTTATAAAGAAGAAATTGCCAAAGCCACTAACTTTTTGGAAGAAACCAAGAGTAAGTATTACGACGAGATCAAGTTGAGACCGGGCGTTACTCAGGAACAACAAAAAGCTATGGACTTTTTCAATAGACACAACGAAGAACAAAAAATGGTTAAACAGCAACATGATAAGTTTAAATCAACCACTAAAAATTTCTTTAATCAAGAGTTCAAAGGTTTTGAGTTCAATTTAAGTGATAAGAAGTTTAGATACGGTGTTAACGATGTAGACTCAGTTGCTAGTAATCAATCTGATCTTACGAACCTAATCGGGAAGTTCTTAGATAATAAAGGGGAAGTTAAAGACTATAAAGGTTATCACAAAGCTATTTTTGCAGCACAAAATGCGGATACAATCGCTAATCATTTTTACGAGCAAGGGAAAGCCGATGCTGTTAAAGATGTAATGGCTAAATCCAAAAATTTAAACAATGAACTTAGACCAACGTCTACGGGAGATGTTTTTATTGGAGGTATGAAAGTAAAAGCAATTAGTGGTGTAGATAGTTCAAAGTTAAAATTAAGAATAAATAAAAACAAATAAAAGATAAAACATGAGTTTTGCAACATTAAACCCAACAAATGCATTTCCTCCATCACTTTTGCCTCATCAAACTCAAATGACGTTAGCGTCAAATTACTTGAGTTTTGACAATGCAACTGGTGGAAACTTTGCACAACAATATCTACCTGAGCTTTACGAAGCAGAAGTAGAAAGATACGGAAACCGAACTTTAGGTGGTTTCTTGAGAATGGTAGGCGCTGAAATGCCTATGACATCTGATCAAGTAATTTGGTCTGAACAAAATAGATTACACGTTTCTTACGAAGGTTGTACTGTAGCTGCTAATGGCCTGTCAATGACAGTTCCAATTGAAGCTAATAAAACTTGCGCTATAAAGGCTGGTAATACAATAGTTATTTCTGATGGATTAACTACTCTTAAAGCTAGAGTAAATGCAGCTCCTGGAGTTCCTGCTGGAAATCCACTAGTTTCTACTGTAGCTTTTGATACCTACGGTGTAGCTGCTGCAACAGCGCTAGCTAGTACAGTTGTTAAAGTATTTGTGTATGGTTCTGAATTTGCTAAAGGCTCTGGTGCTGCTGACGGAACTGCCGGTTACTCTGCAATGTCTAGCATTGAGCCAACTTTAACACAATTTTCTAACAAGCCAATTATCTTAAGAGATAAGTTTGAAGTATCAGGTTCTGATACAGCTCAAATTGGTTGGGTAGAAGTTGCTACTGAAGATGGAACAAATGGATACTTATGGTATTTAAAGTCTGAGTCTGAAACAAGATTAAGATTTGAAGATTACCTAGAAATGTCTATGGTTGAAGCTGTTAATAATGGCGCTGCTGGTGCGGTTACTTTAGGTTTAGGCGCTCCTGCTGCTGATGAAAATGGACCTGGTTCTGAAGGTTTATTTGCTGCTATCGAAGCAAGAGGAAACGTTTATAACGATTTTGCTGGTGCTGCTGCTCCTGGAGCTGGTGCATTAGGTGATTTTGATACTATCCTAAAACAATTAGATACACAAGGTGCTATTGAAGAAAACATGTTATTCTTATCTAGAGCTACTGCTCTTGATTTTGATGATATGATTGCTGCTCAAGCTGGTGGAGGTTATGCTTCTACTCAAGCTGCTTCTTATGGTCTTTTTGACAACGAAGCTGAAATGGCAATGAATTTTGGATTTTCAGGATTTAGAAGAGGTTCTTATGATTTTTATAAGACTGACTGGAAATATCTAAATGACTTTTCAACAAGAGGATTAATCGGAGACATCGATGGTGTAATGATTCCAGCTGGAACATCAACTGTTTATGATCAAAGTTTAGGATCTAATATCAGACGTCCTTTCTTACATGTAAGATATAGAGCTTCTGAAGCTGATGATCGTAGAATGAAGTCATGGGTTACTGGATCTGTTGGAGGTGCTTACACTTCTGATTTAGATGCAATGACTGTTAATTTCTTATCTGAAAGATGTTTAGTTACGCAAGCTGCTAATAACTTCGTGTTATTCAAGTCAACTATATAATTATTAACATTTAAAAGATAAAATTATGAATTACATAAAAATCGTAACAAAAGCAAGTACTGGTGTGTATAAAGAATACTACATGGGTACTGATGTTGAATCTCTAGCTGTAACTAACGCAGGTTCTGGTGCTACTAGAAGCACTAGTGTTGCTATAGTAACAGTAAGTGGTGTAACGCATACGCTAGTTCTTACCGCGGGTATTGTAGCTGCTGATGATCAAAAAGTTATAGACTATTTTTGGGGAAGAATTATTTCTGCTTCAGAACAAGGAAATGACTTTGCTGGTATAGCTTCTCAAATGGGTACTAGTAACCCTGGTGTTGAAGGTGGCGGTGCTGCTAACGCTGGTGGTGCTGGAATTTTGAACTTAACCATATCTGGTGGTTCAGCTCCAATATTAATTACAATAGACAGTGATACTGTAAGTTAATTAATTTAACACAACAATAATAAGATCCCGCTTAGGCGGGGTCTTTTTTAATTATTATATTATATTATATTATGGAAACAAAAGAAAAGAAAGCTCCAGCTAAAGCTGTGGCAAAAAAAGATACATGGGAGTTAAAAGATAGGTATTATCATTTAGTAAATGGCCAATCACCTTTAACAACTAGACTAAACTCAAGACACTCTTCAAGAAAACCTTTAATGTGGTTTGATGAAGAGAAAGGATATAGTAGAGAACTTAGATATGCTACCAATATGAAAAGTCCATTTATGGATGAACAAAAAGGTACAGCAACACTAGGTCATATTGTTTTTGAAAATGGTGTTTTAATGGTACCTAAACAAAATCAACCTTTACAAAAGTTACTTTCATTATATCACCCAAACAAAGGTGGTGTATATTCTGAAAGAGATGAAGTAATTGAAGCTGGTAATGAACTAGATAATCTTGAATTACAAGTTGAAGCAATGGCTATGGCAATGAACATGGATGTAGACAAAGCTGAGGCTATATTGAGAGTTGAGTTAGGCTCTAAAGTATCTTCTATGAGTTCTAAGGAACTTAAAAGAGATTTACTACTATTTGCTAAGAGCGATCCAGTATTGTTCTTAGATTTAGTTAATGATGAAAACGTTGAACTTAGAAACTTTGGTATACGAGCTACTGAAGCTGGTATTATAAGTTTAGCGCAAGATCAAAGAACTTTTACTTGGGCTAGTAATGGCCGTAAATTAATGAATGTTCCTTTTGATGAAAACCCTTATTCAGCAATGGCTGCGTGGTTTAAAACAGATGAAGGAGTTGAAGTTTACAAGTCTATAGAGAAAAAGTTCAAATAACAAGTGATTATAATTAAGTGGAGCTGCGTGAGTAGCTCCCTTTATTTTAAAAATATTTAAAATGGCAATAAGCGTAGATACTGTATATAAAACTGTATTACTTATTTTGAACAAAGAACAAAGGGGTTATATGACTCCTGATGAGTTCAACAGGATAGGTACTCAAGTTCAAAGAGAACTCTTTGAAAAATGCTTTGAGGATTTGAATCAACAGGTTCGTATTCCTCAAACAGATATGGACTATGCAGATAGAGTTGCTGCCACTGATGAAAAAATTGCAGAATTTAAAACTGAAAGTGATCAATTAATAGCTGAAAAAGCTATAGGTGTTACAAATCCATTATCTAATACATTTACAGTTCCTTCTGAGCTGTACAAGCTAGGTTCAGTTACTTATGAACCAAGTTCTAATATCTACCCCGAAATGCAGAGGCTAGGTAGATCTGAGTTTTACAACATAAGAAAAGCTCCATTAACAACTCCAACAAAACAATTTCCCATATATTTATATGAAGATAATAAATGTATAGTTTATCCAAGTGATATTACTAACGTTAGTGACATTAAAATGCAATACGTTAAAAAACCTAGTGATATTAGATGGGGATATTATGTAGGTAACCAAGGTCAGTATATATTTGACACTAACACTTTTATAAAAACTGGTTTACCTCCGCAACCTAATTTTTTGATAAATAGTTTATTAAATAATTTTTTTACTGAACCTCAAACAAGTGGAAATAGTGTAATATATACAGGTTTAACAGCAGCTAGTACTGGAATAACTTATACTGGCAGTGGTGTTGGTTTAGTGTTCGATATGACTGTAAATGCTACTGGGGTGATATCTGATTTAACAGTAACAAATCCTGGTTTGGGATACGCTATTAATGATACTATAACCATAAGCTCTAGTGTTTATCAACTTCAACAACCATCGACACCAAGAAATGCTTTAATTTTATTTACACAAAATACTTTGTACCCTGGCACAACCTTTGGTAACGTTGAATTTGGATTACATACTTCTGAACAAGCAGAAGCTATATTAAATATATTGCTATACGCTGGTATAGTTATAAGAGATCCACAAATAGTGCAAGCTGCTCAAAGTGAATTACAGCAAGATAAACAAAACGAAAAATCTTAATAAATGGGACTAATAACAGAAACTAATGCACAATACTATGCTGGTCAACAGGTAATTGGTGCTAAAACTCAAGCCGCTCCAGGCGACGATATGGTTATAGCTGGTTGGAGTTTCAACACTGATCCTATTAGTGCATATGGTTTACCTAAAACAGGATTTACTCCTAATATTAAATTAACTCAGATTTCCGCAGCTTCTAATTTTAATGTTTACTTCGCACCTACTGCTACACCTAATGCTTACACAGCTATAAGTCAAGATTTAGTTTATGTTAGCAATTCGAACACAAAAGAAATAACTATAATTTCGCCTGCTAATAACACCGATTACAATGGTAGTTTTTATTTTCAACTTACTCAACAAGCTAGAAACAATAATAACGGTAGTTATGAATATATAAGTTTAAATGAAATTATAAACAATTTTATAGTTGCTTATATAGGCGTTGGAAAACTTATACTAAATGCAAAAAGAACCGACATAATGTTTCATGCTAAAAGAGGTTTACAAGAGTTTAGTTATGATACTTTAAGAAGTATTAAATCTCAAGAGCTTACAATACCACCAAGTTTAGCTATAACAATACCACAAGACTATGTTAACTATGTTAAGTTATCATGGGTAGATCAAGCGGGTGTTAAACACATAATATATCCTACTACTTTAACTTCTAATCCTACTGAATTACCTATACAAGATGACAATGGTGAAATAACTCAAAACTCTTTTGGAGGCAATAACGAGGCTCAACAGTCTAAAATAGAAGAAAGATGGAAAACAAACAACTCTTTAAATATAACTGGCCAAATAACCAATGAGATATTTGAAAATGCAGATGTATACGGTTGGGGTTGGGATAAACTAGCTTATGGTCAAAGATATGGTTTAGAGCCAGAAGTTTCTCAAAAAAATGGCTGGTTTACTATAAACGAAAGAACAGGATCTTTTAATTTTTCTAGTACACTAGCTGGTAAATTAATAATACTAGAATACATATCTGATGGTTTAGCTATTGATGAAGATACTAAAGTTCCTAAAATGGCTGAAGAAGCTATGTACATGCATATAGCATATAGTATACTATCCGGTAGGGCTAATATACCTGAATACGTAGTAAGAAGATTTAAAAAAGATAGGTCTAGCGCTCTTAGAAATGCTAAAATAAGATTGTCTAATATAAAGTTAGAAGAATTCACTCAAGTCATGCGTGGTAAATCAAAATGGATTAAACATTAATTATGCCAGAAATTAAAAATACTTTTCTAAAGTCTAAAATGAATAAAGATCTAGACTCTAGAATAATAGGTAATGGAGAATATAGAGACGCACAAAATGCAAGTGTTAGTGCATCAGAAGATGCTAGTGTAGGCTCTTTAGAAAATATTAGAGGTAATCAACTTTTAAGTTTTTTTAATATAAGTGATAATAATATAGAAATAATAGGGCAATATTCAGACACTGCCAACAATAGAATGTTTTTCTTTTTAACTAACTTTAGTGACTCGTCAATAGACTCACTAAGTAACTTATCACAAACAACAGCAAGTACTCCAGAACCTGGGGCAGGAGGCTTTCTTGAGCCTGGTTTAGGCAATTTCTACAATTTTAATAGACAAGGAGCTTCACATTACATATGCTACTGTCAACTACCCAATGTTAGAAGCTCTTCTGAAATAAGTATATCAAACATTACATCTAGAATTTTAGTTTCAGGAGATTTTTTAAATTTTTCTAAAACTCACCCTATGTCTGGCATAAACGTAATTGAAAATTTACTTTTTTGGACAGATAATAGAAATCAACCCAGAAAGATAAATATAGAAACAGCAATAAACAATCCTTTTATTTCAACTCAAGAACCTGGTTATTACTACAGCGAGGATCATATTTCAGTAGCTAAATACGCACCTTATTCAACTATTTCTTTTGTTAAAAATTTTATTACAGGGGCTTATCAAAGTACTTTGTTAAACGAAAAAGATGAGTGGTTACCACCATTTTTTGCGGCTCCAGGGAATGTTGATAGTTCTACAACTCCTAATCAACTTCAATTTAACTCAAGTCAAGGCAGTACTGCTTCACAGGCGGTTTCAAATGTATCAACTTTTTTAGGAAATACAGCTACATCACCTTGGGTTAATAATAATATCAGAGTTCAACCATCTAGTGACTCCGCGGCTGACTACGCTTTTATATTTAGTATTAGTACAGCTAATAATTACTTGATTCTAAAAAGCACAAGTGGGATTATAAATGATCTTTCTACATTATCAGGTTGGCCTAAAGAAGTGGGTGGTGTTAATACGCCAGCTGTTTTTAACTTTTCAATGAAAAATCCTAATTATAATCCTAGTTTTGCTGGTGATAAAGATTTTTTAGAAGATAAATTTACTAGGTTTAGCTATAGATTTAAATACGATGATAATGAATATTCTTTGTCAGCCCCATTCTCACAGCACACTTTTGTGCCTAAGCAATTTGGATATTTTTTAACTGGAGATACAACTAAAACTAAAGATTCTAGTATTGTTAAATTTATGGAAAACCAAATAACTTCAGCTGAGTTAGTTATAGATCTTCCTTTTGCTCCAAATGAAATTACAGACAAATTAAAAGTAAAAGAAATACAAATATTATATAAAGCTTCTGAGGATCAAAATGTTAAAATAATCCAAGATATAGATATATCATCTCCAAGTCTTCAATTAGGTTCACCTAAAACTTATTCTGTTGTAGATGCAGGGTCATCACAAACTAATGGCTTTTATAAGCAAATACCTTTAACAGGTGGTACAGGAACTGGAGCTTTAATGGATGCTAGAGTTGCGGGAGGAACTTTAGTTAATTTATCAACATCTAACGTTCAAACTAGTCCAATACCAAATACTGGTTCTCTTTTAAAAGGCGCTATTCCAGCTTCAAATTGGACAAGTACTGCAACTAGTGCGACTGTAAATACCACAGCTACAATAGGCCCAACTGGTGGGAGTGGAGGTTCTTATAATCCTCCTAATAAAAGATTTGCTTCTTTTGAAATAACTACTGATAACACTGGAGCTGTTTCATCTGTGAAGGTTTTAAATGGAGGTGGTGGATATGTTTCTGGAAACGTTTTAATACTTACATTAGGTATAGCTTTTGGTGGATCAGGATCTGGAACTATAACACTTACTATAAGTAAAAGTATGATAGCTGGAGATATTAATGGAGAGGGTTATAAAGCAGGTGATATACTAACTTTTGCTTCTTTAGGAGGCGTTGGTACTGGTGGCACAGTGAAAGTAGATTCATTGACCAATACTTTTCTATATAAGTATAATTCTGAAAAACCTATTAAAGTGTTAACCGACAAGGAGGTAACAAGAGTTAGTGATATAGTACCAATGAGAGCTCAGACTCAAGAAGCTGTTGGTAATAGAATTGTTTATGGTAATTTCTTACAAAATAAATCAACACCAAGTATAAATTACTCTTTAGACATACAAAATAAAGGTATTGGAACTAGTATTTCAGATATAGAACACAATAACAACACACTAAAACAAGGTAGATCTTATCAAGTAGGTTTAGTATTACAGGATAGATATGGTAGATCTTCAAATGTGATAGTAAATAATAATAGTTCTTTAAATTCTACAATATTTAACGAATACACTAACGCTGGAACAAATCCTTTAAGTTGGTTAGGTAATTCATTAAAAATCACTTTTGAAGATAGTATTTCTTCTACATTTTCACCTGAAGGTAACGGTTTTTATAGTGAAACAAATCCTCTTGGTTGGTATACTTATAAAGTTGTTGTTCAGCAGCAAGAACAAGAGTATTACAATGTATATACAGCAGGTGGTCTTAGTGGAAATATAGTGTATACTAAAAATGACGCAGAGATTATTATAGGTGATAAAACTGGTAGTGATTTTGTTACAATAGACGGATTAAGGTATTCTAATGAAAACGAAGCTTTTCAAATAGCTTTGTTTAATGATAATATAAATAAAATTCCTAGAGAATTAAAAGAAATTGGTGATACTGATGAAATTTTTTCATCTAATATATATTTATATAACAGAGTAAAAAATAATAACTATAATACAAGCGCAGGTGGTGATGATGACCAAAACTTAAGTACTCAGAATGAGTCATTTAATACTTTGAAACAAGAGGTAGTTACAGTAAAATCTTTTAAAGAACTAGGACAATGGACATCCTATAAAAACGTGGATTTACATTATTTAAATATTGACCCTTTCACCGGGGCTTCTCAATTTGCGATTGACACTTTCATATATCCAGGCGCTAAAGGTGGTGTAGATCCTTTTTATTTAAAAAACAATCAAAATCCTCTTATAGCTACTATATCTACTAGTTCTCGCATGGGATTTACTAGTGATATGCAAGAAAGTTCGTTAACTGGAACAACAGCTTCTGAATCAGTTTTTGCAAAGTCTTTAATGGTTTTTGAAACAAAACCTTTTAAATCTAGTTTAGAAATATTTTATGAAACTTCTACTTGTGATCTTATAAGTAAATTAAATCAAGATATATCTGATGATATTGACCCTTCTGGAGACACTGTTTTAGGATTTATAGAAGATGTTAGTGTTACTTCTTGGCTTGAAAATACACTAGCAAATACTAGCATTACCAACGAGTTTACAGCATTAAACTCTAATGGAGATCCTTTATCTGGTGCTGTCTCTCAAAGCTTGTTAATAGACATATTAAGCGTTAGACCTTCTGCCTCTGGCAGTGCAGCGTTAAGCCCTCAAAACTTATTTGTTTGTGAAGTATCTACGCCCGCGTCAGCGCCTTCAACTCCTCCATTTTTTAGGATAAAACTATCACCTAACTTTGAAGGCATAGCTTATGATATAGACTCCAACGTTAATGATAGTTATTTTGTAACGCTAGAAGCTAGATCTAATAATCAAAGTATTCAAAAAGTAGTGACTTTAAAACTAGGAAATGTTCAGCCTGAAATATACAGATTTCAAGGGCTAGGACCTCAACAAGTTATTAATGATAATACACTAGATGGCTTCAACGGCTTTAACGTTCCTTTGCAGGCTTTGTTGCCAGGAGATGATATTTTACTTAAATTTTTAAAATCTAGTATCGACGGTGATTCAAATTTTCCACCATTATCTACAGCAGCCATGCCAGATGTCCCCCTAAATAATAGAGTTGGAAGTGATTTTTATACTCAAGTTATGAATTGTCAAGGGTTAAAAAGTAATAATCCTTTTGGTTTATTAGATGGAACATATGACTATTACCCGCTAGGTTTTGTTGTTGGGTATATATCTCATTTTTCTAATGGATTTAGAACTTTAGATAACATACCGATAGCGCCTGACTATCTTCCAAATGCTCAACAAAGTAGCTTAAAAACTAATGACACTTATTACGTAGACCAGTCTACTCCAACAAGTTCAGATTTTAATCCAAAATCAATTATTGGTTTAGAACCAGTAATCGAGAGTGCTATTAGATATAGAGCATTTTATGACAGAACTGGAGTATATGGAACTCCTCAACCATACAATTTTACAACATTTGTGGCTAGAGGTGGCGCCAGCAGTCTTGGTGATCCTTTAGCTCAAATCAATTCTGGTGATGCTCCACTTCGTAGTCAATTAGATCCTCGTGATGCAAGAGGAGATTTTTATTTTGATACGGGTACTCAAAATAGATTTCAAACAGGTAGCAGCAAACAGATAATGAGATTAATATATCGACCTCAAGGTTATAATTTATATTATAACAACTGGCACGGAAATTTATTTAGGCAAGGATTTAAAAATGATTGGTGGCCAGCATGGTATTATCAAATAAAAATTAAATTAGTAGATGCTAGTGGAGGTACTGGATCTCAGTCATCTTCTCCTTTTTATTGTGTAAATTTCCTTGTAATGGGGGATAGTAATCCTTAAAATAAAAAATTATGGCTTATAATTTAGAAGTAAAATATTACAACACATTCTGGTTAAAACAAGTTACTACTCCTCTTCAAAAAACTAATTCAACTGTTGCGGGTGAAACACTAGATGTATTTCCAAGTGTATATCCAGGAGTTTCTTATCTTGACTATACTAATGACAATTGGTATAATTTTCCTCAAACAATTCCTTTTGGCTTGGTTGTTGAACCACCGTATTCTAATGTTTATTCAACACCTAACAATAGCTGGGACGAAAACAATGGATCTAATTGGGTTGTTGAAGAGTCTAGAATAAGAGGTGGTTTTAATAATTCTTCTGTAGACTTAGGGGTTAGAGCATATTTAATGGAAGAATCTAATGAAGTTAGACATAGGAGTAATGCTTTGGTATATTCAGGTGTTTTTAACTCTAGAACAAATATAAACAGAACAAATGTATTTGCTACTGGCGAAGATATAACAAAAGCTGTTGATCCTCACAATGGATCTGTGCAACTGTTATACGCGATGGACAACAACTTGACTATATTTCAAGAAAATAAAGTTAGTACAGCATTAATAGATAAAGATGCTATATACTCAGCTGAAGGAACTGCAATAAATACAACTTCAAATGTTGTGATAGGTCAAGTTACTCCTTACACAGGCGAGTATGGTATAAGCAGAAATCCAGAGAGCTTTGCTAGCTTTGGATTCAGAAGATACTTTGCAGACAAAGACCGAAGTGCTATTTTAAGGCTGTCTAGAGACGGTATAACTGAAATATCACAGTATGGCATGAAAGATTTCTTTAGAGACGAATTAGCTAAGTTAAATGATAAAATTGAATTAACTTCTGCTGAATACGCTGTTACAACTATAACTTCTGGTTCTAACAGCTACGCTAACCAACAACCTCAAGTTGCTAGCTATCCAAGTACTGTTGGTGTAACTCAACCAACAGCTTTGGGATCTTGGATTGCGGTAAGCGAATTAGGAGATATCGCCCCTGTAATAGGACTACCAGTTTTAGGTACTGACACTTTAATAGTAGGCTCTTTAATTCAAGTAAATTTTACAAACACAAAATTACCTTCAGATAAAAGTGCTGCTGATGGGTTTTGGCAAAACACTAATGCTTACGTGACTGGCACTGGAACTGTAGGTATTACCGACATAAGTTCAGGTACTCTTCCTTATCCACCAACCAGTTACACAACTTGTTTATTCACTGATAATGGACCTATAAATATTGAGTATTTAACATCTTCTGGAATATATCCAAGATTAAGATTTTTATATTACGAGAAAGATAAAATAGAAGGTGGTTTTGACAACTATAAAGATAACTATGTAATATCACTACAACAGCACTCAGGAAGTAAAACACTAGATGAAACAAGTGATTACTATAGTACGCTAACTTTCAAAGAGAATGTGCAGGGTTGGACAACCTTTTATTCTTTTAGACCTGACTTAATGTTTAGTTTAAAAAACAATTTCTATACAGCTAAAAATGGCTCTTTATATTTACACTATAGTCCATTGACTTCTGCTAATAATTTTTATGGGGTTGAAAACAAATCTTCTATAACTTTTATTTTTAACCCAAACCCTTCTGTAAATAAGAATTTTAAAACAATAAACTACGAAGGCAGCAGCGGTTGGCAAGTAGACAGTTTTATTTCAGATTCTTATGCGGTTTTACCTAACGTTAATTCAGAATTAGATGTTACAAATAGTGTTAAGAGTTATGAAGAAGGCGCTTATATAGAAAATGGTATAACTTACAGAGCTGGTTTTACAATAAAAGAAAATAAATACTATGCTAACTTGATAAACAATACTGAGCCAACCGCTGGTGAAGTTGTTTTTGGTTCAGCAATGACAGGCATAAAAGGATACTACGCTACTGTAAAGCTATCAACTGATGATACGACTGTTCCTGGTGGAATTAAAGAATTATTTGCCGTTTCGTCGCAATTTGTAATATCATCACAATAAAAAAAAATTATGGATATATTTAAAGGATTTGATTTAACACCTGACTCTAAAATGCAAATAGGCATTCAAGGTGCAGGAGCTTTATTAAGTGGTTGGCAAGCTCAAAGAGCTAAAGTAGACTATGGAAATAAAATGAATGAAATTAAAGCTTATGAGCTTGGTAGACAAAAGATAACAAACGGTTTTGGAGCAATGGAAAATCCATATAAAAATTTAGCTGTTGCTACTCAAGCAGCTGAAATACAAATGGAACAAACAGATCAAGCTTTAGCTACCACATTAGATACGTTGAGAGCTACTGGAGCTTCTGCTGGTGGTGCAACTGCATTAGCTAACGCAGCTTTAAAAAGTAAACAAGGTGTTAGCGCTAGCATCGAACAGCAAGAAGTTAATAATCAAAAACTTAAAGCTCAAGGCCAATTACAAGTTGATATTGCAAAAGGTAAAGGTGAAATTAAAAGAATGGAAATGCAAGAAAAGAGAGAGGTGTCTCAATTAGATAGATTGCAAAGCCAAGCTGATGTACTAAGAGGACAACAACTTGAATCTCAAAATGCTATGATAGCTGGTATAGGTGGTATGGGTAAAGCATTTACTGCTGGTATGGTTTCTCAAGATAGAGAAAATCCAAATGCTAACAGTGGTGAATCTCAAGGAGTAATGGGTCCGGAAAATCTTCCCGACGACTTTTATAATACACAAGATCCTTTAAGTGGATATGGTAATTTTAAAGCTTCTGATTTTGGAGGCACTGGTAAAGGAACGGCTTGGGACGATGCAGGTCTTAATTCTATGATAGAAAAAAGAAACTCATTTGATCCTAATAGTGATGAATACGCTTACATAAGTAATCTTATAACAGATACTAAGCAGCCTTTTATTTCAAATACAAACTTAGCAACCAATTAATAAATTATGGGAACATACTCAAGACCAGGACTAACACAAGGAGAAAGCGCATTAATAGACAAAAGTGGTTCTAAGATAAACACAGAATTGCTTGATTTTGGTGTTAATTTTGAAACTGCAAAAGCAAATATAAGGTTAAACGAAGAAGCTGCCTTAACTCAGCAAATGCAAATTTATAGACAAGCTGAGGAAATAGATGATCCTAACGCTGCTGAAAATTCTGTAGCTCGTGGCTTTGCAAATCAATTAAGAGCACAGGCTGATGATTTATATTATACTACTATTAATTCAATGGGTGAAGACCAAACAGATACTATAAAAAAAGAAGAGAACATAATTAATGCAGTTCAAGATTTAGGTGGTAATTTAGGTGTTATTCAGCTAGAATCAGAAAATTATGTAAATGCAATAAGAGACGGTGAAGCTGATTTAGTGGGTTTTGACAGCGATCCTGGTGCTAGAGCGTTATATAGTAATATGGGTTTATATGGCGGAGCTGGAAGTTCTGTAAATGGAGTAAACCCAGTGCAAATTGAAATTATAAATGGAAATTCTATACTTAGCCAAGAATATATTGACACAGATGGGAAAAAACAAGTTTATAAATATAGTTTAAATAACCAAGCATTATCTAGAGCTAATGGAGCTCAAGCTCCTGTAACAATGGTGGATAAAAAAGCTGTTTTAGGAGGCTATGAAGGTGAATGGAAAACTCAAGTTAAAAAATACCCAGCTTTAAAAATGAGTTTAACTGATAATAGAGGCAATAAAAAGACTGTTCAAGAAACAATGCTTTATGATCAACAAGCTAAAGAAGCTTATAATGGTATAGTTAATGACGAGCAAGCTATAGCTTTAATAGATAGTGACGATTATCAAATGCTTGTTTTTAACGGTTTTTATGAACCAGGAAAAGACGAGACATGGAATGGAAGTGAAGATCAAAAAAGAAACTTACAGAAAGCTAAAGCTGATTATCTAGTAGATGCTTACTCTCAATCAGATAGAACAACACAAAAAGGTGATAATAATGTTGCTGGTAGTACAATTCTTAACGACCCTAAAAGTGGAAAAGGTGAGAAAAAAGTACCTAGTTTAAACCACACTGATTTTATAGAAAACACTTTTAATGAAATTGAAGTTGATGAAGTTGATGTTGAGGGACCATTGGTTAAAATAAAAGATGCTAAACCAGGCAAGCTTTATCGAAATGAAACTGAATTTTACCCTAATGGCAATAGAAATCCTGATTATAAAAAAACATATAGATTTGATGGTAAAAAATACGTATATTTAGATCCTGAAAAAGATGATTTTCCAGATCCAGAAAAGCTAAAAGTACAGAGATTAGATGAGATTAAAGAGTATTTAGAAAACCACCCTAGTTCCAAGGTTTTTAGAGGTAATAATGCTGAAGTTAAAGAATCTAACTCTGTAGATAATCCAGACCCTAATAAACTATATAGAAAAGGTGGCACTATAGCAAAACCAACTTTTAAAGAAATTGACTTTGATGATTTATTCAGGGAAGATGTTTTAGGTGATTTAAACAAAATGGAAGTTGCTTTAAACAAGGCTTTAGGTATAACTCCAATTTAATAAAATAAAATATGCCAATAGAAGATTTTTTAGTAGATTTTTATTCTAAAAACACTGATCAAGAAATTGATCAAGCTAAGATTGATAGTATAGTAGATCATTACAATGGAGACAACGCTTCTATGATGAAAGATTTGTATGAAAAATATGATAATGGAAATATTGATAATGAAAAGTTTTTAGAAATAAAAGAATATTACTCAATTGATTTACCTGAGCAAGGTGAAGTTGTTGAAGAAACTACTATACAAGAAACTGAAAGTGAAAAACCTAAAATGACCAAAGTTGGTAGTGACATTTCTTTTGAGGAATTTAATAATATTGAAGAAGATCCTTTAATAGAGGAGTTAGAGAAAAAATATGGTGATTATTTAGAGTTTAACGATCCGTATATGGGTAGTGGCTATATAAATGATGTTTTAGAAGTTACTAATAAAAAAACAGGTGAAGAAATAAGATTAAATCTAAACACGGAATATAATGCTGGTAGAGGCGCTGAGTTTTCTGATGAAAAAGGCTATAGCGTTTATAAAGATTTTTTAAGTTTTGCTAATAAAGCTAGATTTAATGAAGAAGGTAGTTATACTAGTGGAGCTGAAAGAACGCTTGGAGAAAACTTTGTTTTAGACAATGGTAAAAATCTACCAGTATCTAAAGAGATAACTGAAAAAGCATTAGAATTAGTTGAAAATTCTAGTTTTGAAAATAAATTAACAATAGACGAAGCTATTGATGAAGTTGTTAATTCTAGCTTTGGTGAAATGAACACCGCTTGGAATACTAATTTTTATAATAAAGAAAATGAAAAAAATGTTTTATTTCAAAACAAAGTAACTAAACGAGTAGACAAAGGTTTTAATCCAAACCCTAATTTTGACTTATCAAGTGACTCAGGAGAAAGTGAATTTCAAGATTATAAAAATGAATTACTTAGATTAGGTGTTCCTGAAGGCGTTTTTAAAACTGACCAGGATAAAGATTACATGGAAGCTTTGTTAAACGCTAGACCTAACGCTATTACAGGCGAAGTTGATGTTAGTGATAAATATTTTTTAAATAAATTTACAACAGCTAGGGAAATCAATATAAAAGAGAACATATATGAGTATTTAAAAGATACGCCTAATGGTAGAGCTATACTTTCAGCTTATGACAATAGAAAAAAAGAATCTGCTGTAGAAAAACAAGATATTGAAGATTTAAAAGAATTTGGAGAAAAAGCTCAAGATAAAAGGTTTGAAATAGAGGAAGATAAAGCAGAAAAAGTATTTATAGCAGAAAACGCTTCTGATTCAGAATCTCCTTTTGGAGTTTCAAAAGACGAATTGTTAAAGTTGAAAGCATTAAAAGAAAAGTCTTTAAATGAAAAAGATCCTGAGTTAAGAGAAAAATATTCTAATGAATTGCTGGCCGGTGTAAGAAGTATGCTTGATGATGGTAAAATAAATTTATTAAGAACAGCTGATGGTGGATTTGTAGATGAAGTAAAAGATATACAGGTAAAGGAATCTAAAGCTAAACAACAACAAAACGCTGTACAGCTTGAGAAATATATGTTTAAAAGCAGTGACGACTTACTTAATTTATTTAGAAAACAAAATTTTGAATTAAAATCTTTAGCTGAAGACATAGTAAAACAAGGTTATTCTCAAACAATGTTAGACGCTAATGTGCCTCAACAAATTGGAGAAGCTTTGTCAGGAGCTTATGGCCTTGTTACTGGAGATTTTAAAGGAAGTGCAAAAGATGATATAGACAAATTAAAAAACTGGGTTGAAAGTGGTGAAATGCCAGAATACTTAACAACTTTACCAGAAGCTAGCGGATCTAATGAATTAATAACAAAATACAATGATTTATTAGAACAAAGATCTATTAATCTTTTAGCTCAACAACTTAATGTAGACCCTATGACTTATGGCAAGTCTGATTACGGCGTTAAGAGAACGTTAGATCAAGTAGCAGAAGAAACAATACCAGCTTTAGGTGGTAGATATTTAGGTGAAACACAGTCCCGTAAAGTTGCATTAGATGTTTTTGAAGAAGCTTTTGATATTGAAAGAACAGTAGAGCAAGATGCATTAGTAAATCATCTAGACTCTTGGGAAGCTGCTGGAGCTCAAGTTCCTGCATTAGCAAGGATGGGCGCAGAAATATATGGAACAAATCTATTAAGTGGTGGATCTGCTGGTATAATAAAAGGAATACAAGCACTTTCTAAGGTCGCTATGAAACGAGCAGGTTTAGGTGTTATTAAAAAAGGTAGTGAATTTGTTTTAACTAAAGGTGGCCAAAGGGCTGCTAACTACGCGAGTGTTGTTGGTTTAGAATATATAGGTTTAACTGGTAGTAATATTATAGAAAGAAATGTTTTTGATGAACAAGGTATTGATAAGCCATTGTTATTTGCTATGGCTGCCGGTGGAAGTAGGTTACTTTTTTCAAAAGCTAGTAGCGCATATAATGATGCTATTATAAACGCGGGTGGAAAACCTGGTAATGAAAACCTTAGGCAAAGCTTACTATGGATTAGTGAGCAACCTGGTACGGCTAGTAGAACTGGAGCTTTAGATTATGCAAAAGGCATAGCTCAATGGACCACAAGAACAGGTGTAAAAGCAGTTGGTGTAGCTGGAGAAGCTTTGACTGGTGCTGTAGGTATAAAAGCGGGTGAAGTACCAGGAGGTCTTATAGATGTTATTCAAGGTGAAAAAACGATGAGTCAACTGTTTAATGAAATAACTGACTCTAAGAGCTTAATAGAAACAGCGGGTGCTTTACTATTTATGAGAGCGGCTAGACCAGATCAGTATGTTAGAAAGGCCGTAGATGGCTTCTATGCAGAGATTGATATGATAAGCGGCAATAATCCAGAATGGAATAGGATGAGAACCGCTATAGGTTTAAAAGCTTTAGGGCCAAAAGAAGGCAACAAAACAGCACAAGATCCTAATTACATATTTAAGCTTCAAGAAGCTTATGCAAAAAAATTAAACGAAATTTCTAAAGGCGAAGGCGCTTATAAGGATTTAAATGAAGAGCAGAGAAACGAGGTTTACAAAAACTTAGAATTCAATTTCAATAGATTGAAAATGAAGCCAGATATTGATCAACTAGCTGAAGAGTATAGAAGCAATGATAATAAACTTGGTGATTTTACTGAATTAGAAAACTCTGCTTTAAATATAACTAGATCTGGTGGGACTGCAAAAGATTTTATAACTTTAGCTGGTGGCGGAGAATCTTCAGCTATAATACAATTAATGGCTAATGGATTAACTGAAGTTAAAGCTAAAGAAGTTTTAAACACTGCTGTGCAAATTTCTGAAGTAGGTAATTCTTTATTTGCAGGTAATTTAACAGGAAAAAACTTTCAAGACTATGTTAATGAAAGTATGGTTTCTAATACTTTGTCTGCTGAGTTAGTTAATTTAGAAAAACGCTTTAAAAGAAAAAACATTGAAAAATCTTATTATGATTATCAAAAAAATATTCTTGAAAAACAATTAGATTTATCAAACAAAAAACAACAAAAATCTTTTCAAGCTGAGGCCGCTGAAAGAGTTATTAATCAAGCTAAAAGCATAGCTGATGCAAAAGCTGCTGGGATTAATATTTTTGAAGGAAATAACAAACAAATAGAGGCTAAGAAAAAAGAATTAGGTGGTAAGTTTGCAGAACAAGAATTTGGGCTACAAGGTATTGATAAAGAAGGTAATCCTATAATATTAATCAATACAGAGAGTACTAAAAAATATTTACAAGCAGGAACTGAGGTTCATGAAATATTCCACATACCACATGAGCTTAGATTTTCTGAAAGAGCTATAGAAACTAGAGCTTTAGAGATAGCAAAGGAAAAGTCTATAAGTGAGGCAGATGCTAAAGTTGAAGCAGAAAAAGAAGTTAGAGATTATTTAGATGATTTTATTGGAGGCTTAAAAGATAAAGGTCTTTATGATAGAGTTCTTAAAGAAATGATACAAAGAAATATAGCTACAGCTGAGGCTTTATTAAAAGGAGAACAATTACCAATATCTGAAGCTAAAGAATTTATTAATGAATTTATACAACTTGATGCTGCTAAAGCTTTTGATAATATAAAAGGAGAAAAATCAGTTAAAGATGCTAATAAACTTTCTAAAAAAGAAATATCAGAATTAGAATTTGAATCAGCTTTAGACAATGGTAAAGAATTTATTAATTTTGTATTAAGTGGTAAATATAGAAGTAAAAATATTAACAACTTAATAAAAAACAAACAATCTACTTATAAAGACTTAATGAGAGGCGAGGAAGCTTCTATGAATCTTTCAGAAAAATCAATTAAAGAGTTAGAGGAAGTTGATAATGAGTCTTTAGTTAAAAGAATATTAGATAAAGAAACTAGCAACACTGAAAAAGGAAATGCTATAGAGGCTTTAGTAAATAAAAATCCTATTATATGGGAGAAACTAGGATATAATAAAGCTAAAGGAGATGTGCTTCCTAAAGACATAAGAAATTCTATAATAGATGAACTTTTAGGAACAGAAGGTGGTAGAGGTATATTAAAAACATATAAACCAGAAGCTAATGTTAAATTTGTTACATATTTAGGGGATGTTATAGGTA
>Ga0207896_1000061_pt1 | contig 24457 bp, 20 predicted proteins | sample LinPmetageLP36_FD_184049 | JGI IMG/M metagenome (GOLD analysis project Ga0207896, IMG submission 184049) | Marine viral communities from the Pacific Ocean - LP-36 (SPAdes) | ecosystem: Environmental > Aquatic > Marine > Oceanic | place: Pacific Ocean | collected 2010-06-15 | reverse complement strand
TTGGTCAATACTAATCATCAAGAAATTTAAATCTATGTAGAATTGTACAATAACCTACGATATCTTTAAGGCTATCTTCAGTCCAGTTCTGATGACAGCGTGCTATCTTAACCATTATCATCATCATTGCTACATCTTCTTTAGTAAAATGATAGCCTCTATTCCAGTCAGTCCACATCCTAGCAATGTCATCAAAGTTATTAGCTGCATCACCATACTCTTCGTGTCTGTCACCATACACAATACCGTGTGCTTCTTGTAAAAACTCACGTGATTTTTCAGCTTTACTATTTTGCACAGCATCTTCTAACGATATAGTTTCTTTCTCTTTTATTTGTCGTATGCTTAATTTTTCTAAGCCACTTGCTAATTTATCTAGCTCATTCATTGGATTACTCATGTCCATCTCCATTACATTTAAGGCAGAGTTCTTCTTTGTGTGAAAAATAAACCTTTGGGTTGCTTGACATCCCTGCTACTCCGTAGTCAGAGGACGTTGGGTTGTATGATGGACTAGCATAGTAGTTGTCTACCATACCAGTGCCATCACACTCATTACATTTAATTATGCTCATAACTTTCTACCTAATGTGTGCCAGTATTCAGTGTCCATTGCTTTAGCAATCATAGCTTCCCTTTCTACTGAGGTATTGTGTGGACTCTTAGACAGACGCTTGCCTGAGTTATCAGTGAAGTCAGTGTGAGTAGCCCATGATGTAAGACAATTATACAAAGACCATTTGTTGTGACCCATCCAGCTAGAATGGTCGTGATATAAACTCATCAGGTTTTCTAACTGACGCTCGTTGTTATGCCTGACTGATGAATATGTTTTCTTCTTAACTATATTAGCCTTGAAAAAATCTTCTACCTCTGTCTCATAGATACTAGTATAAGCATACTCACTCCACATTTCTTCTTTATCTTTGAAGGTCTCGTAATTGTTAAGCACATGTCTAGCTGTATCATCTATGCTTACCCTTGAGGTATGCTTGAGTCTTATCTTAGATAGTGGGTCAGCAAATGTCTGTCCATTTAGACAGGTTAATCGCAAGCCATCGGCACTAATAATGTAAGGCCAAGTACCGTCATGACTACTAAACATATTGATTCTGTAATGAGTTAGGTCATTGAGTTGAGGGGATGGGTTGATTGTTATGTCATTGAATAACACAGTAGCTTTAAGCTTACGTCCACCGTTATGTACCTTGATATCAGTAGTGTAATCTTGAGATATGTCTGAGTTATTAAGACCAACTAGTAAGTTATCAACCATCTCTTCGTAGTTGATAGGTTTGTAATTACTGCTGTGTCTACCTAGAATAAACCCTGTATCTGGATGTCTAAGTATCTTCATGTCTGGTATTGCTGTACCATCTGCCAAGTATGCTTTCTCTTCTACTACTTGGAAGTCATAGTCATGCGTAATTGTATCTAACATTGTATTCTCCTTTAAATGAATTGATTCACTTTCTAATTGTATCTTATAGGTGTCGCTCTCGGGGGAGGCATCCTCCCTTTGGTAACAGTACTTGCAACAGGACTGTGAAGGTGCCAGCTATAAGCCGAAACCCTCACCTATCAGTAACACGCCTGCAACGATAACGCATAGAGCTACAATTCCGATTAAATCTTGTGCCATCAGTCTGTCCTTTTGCTGTGAGGTAGACCCGAAAGCCTACCTCGATAAAGTAAGTATGCTATGAAGCATACCTTTCTTTGATTTCTTCTATCTCATCCTGAGTTAGATGAGTAGTTCGGGCTTTAGATGGCGCGTTGGCCTGCCATTTCTCGCCATGTAGTTGTTCGAATACAGACTGGTCGGCATCGAAGTCATCTTGGGCAACCGCAACAATCTTTTCGGAGAGGTCAATCCAAGTAGCTAGATTGAGGATGGCTTTGTCATCGTTGTCTGCGATTGCAGCTGACATCTTAGTAGCCTGCTCATGTAGTCTTTTCTTAAAGAACTGAAGACGATTGTTACCTGAATAGATAGCGTCGGAAGCTCGCTTTTTGTTTAGGTAGTCGTCTTGCTGTTCAGAACTTGTTGAAGAGTAAGTTGCTATTGCTAGTTTATGTTTAATTAAATCTTTCATGTTAATCTCCTGTTATACGCGAGGGAAATTCCTCGTACTTAGACTTGACAGCCATATCCTATCTGGCCCAGCCAACAGATAATATCTAGCGTGGTTAAATAAATAGGCATTAAATAAACCACGACCTAGCCACAACCATCGGACAAGATAAACTGACGAGGGTCTATTCAATAAAGGATGCCCACCAAAGGTGGAATAGCATCCGCACAAGGTCGTGTATGGATACGTCCGTTTCTCTTTTCTGACCAGATAGGATATGGCAGACAAGACACGAGGAATTTCCCTCGCGATATGACAGGAACAGATTCACATAAGAAAGATTTCATTCAACATAAACTTCTCAAGCAATAGTGACTTACTCTTCGACAAGTTATGAACATTTCGGCAAGACATTACCTAGACAAAAAGCGAGCTTTCGTAAGCCTGTAGCATGAAGGTAACAATCGGCTTCGTGAATAAGAAAAGACGGAATGAGTAGGCTAGTGTCAGTTGCAAGAGTAGACAGGTCGTGACAAAGCCATCCTCGATATAGGTACTGACCTCTCGAGATTGTTGTGGTTGGTTAAGATGGCTTTGAGGTGACTCTATTTGGACAATTCATGGTGAGAAATGACAGAGCCAGCGAACTAAAGGCGGAACTACGAGGCTGATTCTGGGTGAGATAGCAGTAATAAGGTGCTTCTTTAGCATACTTATGACAGTAGTTTGATTTGTGAGTTGACACGTACATTTGTAACAAGCTATCTGTGAAGGGGGAGAGGTAAGGAGAGGGGGTTGTAACAAGAGATGAACCAAGTAGCAGTAAGAAAACTAACCAAAAGACAGATAGCTTTAGTTGATGCATATGTAGCAAATGGAGGGAATGTCACGCAAGCTGCAAAGACCGCAGGATACGCAGAAGGTGACAGCGGTAGAGTCACAGCACAAAAGGCATTGAAGACAGCACACGTGCAACAGCACTTGATGACAGTGGTGACAGAACAGTTTAGTAGACTTGCTCCTGCAGCTGTATACCAGTTAGCAGGACTGAGTAAGGGTGCTAAGAGTGAGTATGTTCAGCTGGAAGCAAGCAAGGACTTGCTAGACAGAGCAGGGTTCAAGCCAATAGATAGGAGTCAAGTGCAGGTAGCTGGTGACATTCGTGTCTCTATAGACCTGTCGTAATGCAGAGGGGGGGCTTAAAACATTCGGTCACTGTGTTGCAATAGGTCTACCACTAGCATTTTTCTTGAGAAAGGTTCGATATGAGTTTTATTAGTACGATTAAGGGTTCGGAGTTAGATATGTTGAGGAAGATAGTAAAGAGGGTTAACTTCAAGCATCATCCTAAGGAGTTTGTTACTGACTATGAGGCTGACAAGCTTATTGATTCTTTAGCTCCTTCTACTGTGGCTAGACTGTTAAGGGTTGGTCGTGACAGTGGTATTGCTGACAAATGATTGACTTTAAGTACAAGCCTGATGGGGAAGTATTAAAGACCTTTATGAAGGACAATACTTTTTTTCGTGGTATTCGAGGTCCTGTTGGTAGTGGTAAGTCTGTTGCGTGTTGCATTGAGGTGTTTCGCAGGGCGTTAAGTCAGGAGAAGTCTGCTGATGGAATACGTAAGAGTCGGTGGGCTATCATACGAAATACCAATCCCCAGCTTCGAACTACTACAATTAAGACTTGGTTAGATTGGTTTCCAGAGAATGAGTGGGGTAAGTTTAATTGGTCTGTTCCTTATACTCATCGCATTAAGAAGGGTGATATAGACCTTGAGGTAATTTTTTTAGCTCTTGATAGACCTGAGGATGTAAAGAAACTGTTGTCGCTAGAGGTTACTGGCATCTGGATTAACGAGGCTAGAGAGTTAGGCAAGAGTATTATTGATGCGTGTACTATGAGAGTGGGTCGTTTTCCTTCTATGCGCGATGGTGGCCCTACATGGACTGGGGTTATTGCTGATACTAACGCACCAGAGGAAGACCATTGGTGGCCTATTATGTCTGGAGAGGTTCCTGTTCCTGACCATATACCTAGAGAACAGGCTAAGATGTTAGTTAAACCTACTAACTGGAGCTTCTATACCCAGCCCTCTGGGATGGTTGAGCTAAAGGATGAGGACGGAGAGATAGAGAACTATGCACCTAATAAGGTAGCTGAGAATGTAAAGAATATGTTAAAGAGTTATTATCCTAATCTAGTACAGGGTAAAACAAAAAGCTGGATTGATGTGTATGTTATGAATAGACTAGGCACAATCCAAGACGGAAAGCCTGTATATTCTATGTTTGTAACTGACACACACGTTGCTAAAGAAGAAATCCCAGTGGCTGCTTCTCTGCCTCTTTATGTAGGAATAGACTTTGGGCTTACTCCAGCCGCAGTATTAGGACAGAAGGTTCGTGGTAGATGGCTGATACAGTCCGAGATTGTAGCCATAGACATGGGTATCGTTAGGTTTGCGGAAGTACTAAGGGAAGAACTCGCTACACGCTTTCCTGACTGTCCTGATGTTCTTATTTTCGGTGACCCTGCTGGGGATTTTAGAGCGCAGACTGATGAATCTACACCATTCCACATACTTCGAGGGGCTGGATTAAGAGCAGTTCCTGCACCAAGTAACTCTGTTGACCTAAGATTGGAGGCTGTCTCATCACAATTAAACAAAATGTCCGAAGGAAAGCCAGCGTTTCTTCTAGACAGAAGATGCTCAACGCTTATAAAAGGATTCGAAGGTGGGTATTCCTACCGCAGAATGGAAGTATCTGGAGAAAGATACGCAGATAAACCAGATAAGAATATGTATTCACACATACATGATGCCTTACAGTACCTACTATTAGGGGCTGGAGAAGGTAGAAACCTTATAAGTAACCAGAAACCAGCGCAAGCTACAGTAGTACAACGCAACTTTGATGTGTTTGCACGAACTAATAAGCCACGAAGAAGACAAGGATTGTGGGCTAGAATGTAATTGTGAGTTGCAAAATTTTTTATTCTGTGCTTACAGAATAAGTAACAAACCTTAAAGGAGAAAACTATGTGCTTACCAAAACCAAAAGTAGACCCGAATGTTGCCGCGCTAACAAGACAACAACAAGCTGATGCAGATGAGGCGGCAAGAGAAGTGCAGTTGGATATATCTGAGCAAAAGCAAGAAGATAAAGATTTAGCTATTACTGAGAGAGCGGCTAAAACATTAAGAAGAAGAGGTGGTTCTAGCAGTAAAAAGCGTTACTCAATGCTTAACCCATCATCAGGAAGCACTTCTAATTTCGGTCAAAGGTTTAGTTAATGGAATCTTCAAGCAACTATGGTGACGACCCAGTTGCCAAGAAGTATATGGATAGATACGAAAAAGCAAAGGTTCTAAGGGAAAACTTTGTGCCTTTGTTCGAGGAGTGTTACGAGTACGCGCTACCTATGAGGGAGTCTTTTTATAGTGAAAGTATCGGTCAAAGAAGAGATGATAAAATATTCGACGAGACTGCTGTGGTGGGTGTACAAGAGTTCGCTTCTCGTTTGCAGTCTGGTATTGTTCCCAATTTTGCTAGGTGGGCTGACCTTGTGGCTGGTTCTGAGATTCCTAAAGGAGAGCGTGACCCAATTAACAACGACCTCGATGAAGTAACAGAGTATGTATTTGAAATAATACAGAACTCTAATTTCTCTCAAGAGGTGCATGAATCCTTTATGGATTTAGCTGTAGGCACTGGTGTACTTGTTGTTGAAGAAGGTGATTCCTTAAACCCAGTAGTGTTTTCTGCTGTTCCTCTGCCTCATGTTGTCCTTGATACTGGGCCAGATGATAAGATTGACCATGTATTTAGGGAAAGAAAGAAGATTAGGTTTGACCAAATACCTCAGTTATACCCTAATTCTGCCATGCCACCAAAGATTGCTGACAGGATTAGTAACGCTGGAGACCAAACAACTACATTATTAGAGCTTGTTTGTAGGGATTATAGTACTAAAAACGAAGAAGCTTACCTACATTACGCTATATGTATGACTACAAAGTGTGTTGTTTACTACGAAAAGATGTCAGGTGTAGGGTCTAATCCTTTTATTTGCTTTAGATGGAGCAAGTGTGCTGGTGAAGTATACGGTCGTGGCCCACTAATGAACGCTCTTAGTGCAATTAAGACTACTAACTTAACTATCGAGCTTATCTTGGAAAATGCACAGATGTCTATCTCTGGCATTTACCAGATGGAAGATGACGGTGTGGTTAACGTAGATACTATCCAGCTAGTTCCGGGGTCTATTATACCAAAGGGTATAGGCTCTGCTGGATTGCAACCTATACAAGCCGCTGGTAACTTTGATGTAGCGCAGTTGGTACTAAGTGACATGAGATTGAATATTAAACGTGCATTATACAACGATATGTTAGGTAATCCTGACAGAACACCAGCTTCAGCAACCGAAGTTGCAGAGAGAATGGCTGATTTATCACGCAGAATGGGGTCTGCATTTGGTAGATTACAGGCAGAATTAGTACAACCTGTGCTTCAAAGACTAATATATATCCTTAAAAAACAGGGTAGAATAGAAATACCTGTCGTAAATGGTAGAGAAGTTAAGGTAAAATCTATATCTCCACTAGCACAAGCCCAAGCAAATCAAGATATAAGTTCAGTATCTAGGTTCTTAGAGTTAGTTGGTGGTGTGTTTGGGCCTGAGATGTTAAACATGTTAATTGATGGTGAGGAAACAGCAGTGCATTTAGCTAAGAAGTTTGGTGTTCCTGACGCTTTGATTAGGGATGAAGAGCAACGCAAGCAAATTGCAGAAGCTGCGGCACAGATGGCACAAATGCAACAGATGCAAGGTCAGCCTCAAGGTCAACCAGAAGAACAGGAGCAAATGATTGCCCAGTAAAGTTAATATTGGAGTTGATGGTTTTCAAAGAGATACCAATACAGATACACAGATAAGTAAAAATATAGCTTCCTTGCTAGAGTCTCCCACTGGCAAGGAAGTCTTAAAGTATTTACGCTCTATAACAATAGAGATGGTAAATGGCCCGAATGTTACAACTGAGGAATTGCGTCATTTGGAAGGTCAGAGATATATAGTTGGTCTTTTAGAGAGGCGCATACAACATGCACATAGGAAAAATCAATGAATGAAACATTATTAGATACACAAACAGAAGAAGTTGCAGAAACAACTGAGGCAGTAGAGCCAGTAGAAACTACTGACAGACCAGAATGGTTGCCTGAAAAATACAAAACAGGTGAAGACCTAGCCAAAGCTTATAAAGAGCTAGAGTCTAAGCTAGGTAATAAAGATGAAACTCTTCGTAAAGAAATAGAAGAAGAGTTTAATAGAACTAAGTATGAGAATCGTCCAGAAAACAAAGGTGATTATACATTACCTGAGAACATAGACGAAGGTGAGGCTATTGAAAGTGAGCTGTTACAGTGGTGGTCTGAACATTCATTTGAGAATGGTTATGGTCAGGATGTATTTTCTGCTGGTATTGAAAAATATATGAACGCTATTGCTGGTAATGAAGTTAACATTGACGATGAGATGATTAAACTAGGCGACCAAGCTTTAGATAGAACTAATGCAGCTAGTGCATTTGCTAATAAGTTTTTCCCTGAGGAGTTAATGCCAGCAATAGAACGCATGGCAGAGACCCATGAAGGTATTGTTGCCTTAGAGCATATTATGGAAAACATGAAAGGCGCGTCATTAAATTCTACTACAGATTCAGTAGATAAAATTAATGAGTCTGATTTAAGAACTATGATGCTTGACCCTCGATACCACAATGTAAGCCAGCGTGACCCTGCTTACGTTAAGACTATAGAAGACGGATTCAAGAAGCTTTATGGCTGATTGGCTTATGAAGCAGGGGCTTTTAACCCTAGTTCCTGCTCATATGAAACACGTTATTCCTCTTTCAGAAACACTTAGTGAAGAAAATAAGTTTGAGTTATCTCTATTTAACAGAGAACCTTTAGATTTCTTTATGGAATTTGTTAGAAAAAAGAATGTTTATGTGGTTGAGAAAGATAATAAACCACTAGGCATTGTAGGTGTAGAGCCTGACGGCTATCAAACTGGGCTAATGTGGGCAATGTTTGCAGAAGATATGCAGAAAAATTGGTTTAGTTTTTTAAAAGCATCCCCAAAGTTAGTAGAATTTCTACATGGAAACTATTATAAACTTAATATGAACATATTAGAAAGCAATGAGCGCATAATACAGTGGGCAATTTGGCTTGGATTTGACGTTGATGTTGTAGTTGATGGAGAAAATATTAATTATGTTCATTTTGTGCGTTGCAATTTGTCAAAAAAAAATGTTTATAATTTAGAATCACGGCCTGTAATACATTGAGTAGCCCTTTTGGATACCTACAATGACCATGTGAAGCAGACACCCACGATATAAATAATTGTGCAAATTAATGAAAGGTAGCTGTAATGGCAAACTCAATAGACACAGCCTTCATCAAACAGTTCGAGTCCGATGTGCATTTAGCGTATCAGCGTATGGGTTCTAAACTGCGTAACACTGTCAGAACTACTAACGTAACTGGCAACATAGCAAGGTTCCAAAAAATCGGAACAGGTGAAGCAACAACTAAATCTCGTAACGGTATGGTAACTCCAATGGAGCTAGCCCACACAACCGTTGAAGCAACAATGGCTGACTTCTATGCCGCTGAATATATTGATAAACTCGATGAGTTAAAAACCAATATCAATGAGCGTCAAGCAGTAGCTCAATCTGCAGCTGCGGCCCTTGGTCGTAAGACAGATGCTATTATTGTTGCGGCCCTAGACGCTGGCGCAAACTCTACTCAAATACATGATACAAGTTCTGCTGTTCAAATAGCTGATTTACTATCATTGTTTGAAACAATGGGTGCGGCAGAAGTTCCAGAAGACAACCAAAGATATTTGGCAATGCATCCTAAAGGTTTTGCAGACTTATTCTTAATCGAAGAGTTCGCATCATCTGATTATGTAGGTGAGCAAAATCTTCCGTTTGCTGGTGGAATGACAATGAAGAACTTCTTAGGTCTTAATATTTTCTCAACCAGTGCAATTGCTGGCGGTAAAAATATGGCTTATCACACTTCAGCTATTGGTCTTGGTATTAATGCTGATGTTTCTACAGAGGTAAATTATATCCCTGAGAAAGCTTCTCATCTAACCACTTCAATGATGTCAATGGGGTCTGTTGCGATAGACGACAATGGTATCTACGAAGTTCTTGACAATAACGGCTAGTAAAGAAAGGACTTTAAAATGGCTTATGCAGCAAGTGGACTAATTAGATTAGCTGGAGGAAGTGGATTTAACTTCTGGGCGTATCAAACGGTCGACGCAATCGCAACTGTTAATAGTGCAGGATACTTTAACAACGCGGCAAATATGCTTAATATACGTGACGTAATTCTTGTAGCGGACAGTAATGCTCCGACATCAAGTTTTGTTACTGTGTTAAGTAATACTGGTAGTGTTGTAGACGTTTCTGACGGAACTGCTATAGCAGAAACAGACTCTGATTAGAGGATTGGGGGGTTTAACAGCCCCCCAAATTACATATGGCAACACCAGCAAATTCATCAATAGATGTATGTTCGAGGGCTTTAATCTTAATCGGTGCAGAGCCTATAACTTCATTTGAAGACTCTACTAATGAGGCACTTGTTGCTTCTAATATGTATGAGGATATAGCAAGGGCGGCATTAACTAATTGTCGATGGCGTTTTGCAACAGAACAAGCAGTATTAGGTTTACTATCTGATGCTCCTACAGGGCGATATGATGCCGCGTATCAATTGCCGTCTAATTTAATAATGTTACATGCAGTAACTGTAGGTGATTTTCCAATAGAGTATCAGACATACGGTGATAAAGTATTCTGTGATTCTAGCAGTTCTGAAATTTTAATTGCTGATTATACATTTAGGGCAGTAGAAGTAGACTGGCCTTCGTATTTTACAATAGCAGTTGAGTATACATTAGCTAGTATGTTTGCAGTATCAATAGCTAGAGATACAGCTATGGCTAACATGATGGACACAAAAGCCGCAGTGTCTATGGCTAAAGCTAGAGCAAGTGACTCTCAGCAACAAACAAATAGAAAATTTAATACTAGTAGGTATATTACTCAAAGGCGTAGTTAATGCGAAAAGTTCGAGTACCAGTAAATAATTTTCAGTTTGGTGAAATAAGTCCGTCAGCAATATCAAGAACAGACTCCGCTGTGTATTCAGCTTCAGCTCAACGTGTAGAAAACTTTCTGCTTAGAAGTGAAGGAGGTGTAATTAAACGTGCTGGCACTGAAAAAATATACGAGTACGATATTACTGTAGAGCAAACATCATTTACAATTACAGTAGCTGACTATGCTAACATTGCTGTTGGCACTCAAATAAAGTTTTTTACACATGATGGAACAGAAATTACACTAGAGTCTGAAGCGGTTGGAGCTGGTACTCCTACTGCCGCGTCTGGCAATACTCATTATTATAAACCTAATACATCTAATAATGTAACGGCAGACCTTATTTTTGCAGCTATAAATGCAATATCAGGATTTACAGTAGCCAATCCAGCAGCGGCAGTAGTAACTGTTAAAAGAGATTTTCCTCAATCTGGCACTAATTTAACAGTAACAACAGCAGACAGCACACGATTAGCTGTAACAAATTTTACTGGTGGTGCTGATATGCAAAGTAGATTAGTTCCGTTTATATTTTCAGATGGTTTTCAATATATTGTGTCTATAGAAAACGCTAAGTTGAGAGTATTTAGAGTATTACAATCAACAGGTGTTACAAGTTTAGTAGCTACATTAACGGCTGATGCAGATAGCAATGCAATTCCATTTGATGATGAGTATATAAATGAATATTCATTTGCTCAAAATGGAAACACAATGTGGATATGTCATACACTTTTTAAACCACGTTTATTAGTAAGGACTAGTGCAACTGCTTTTCAGTTGGAAGTAAAAGTATTTGATACATTAACGTCTGACTCTATTGTTACTGATACATTCCAACCATATTACCCTTTCCAAGATACTGGCGTAACTTTAGCAGTTAACGCTACAGCTGTTGGTACAGGTAAGACTTTAACAACTAGTGCATCTTATTTTGTATCAGCTCATGTTGGTACACGAATAAAGTATGGTAACTCAGAAATACTTATAACAGCAGTTACTAATGGCACTACTGCTACAGGAACAATATTAAAAGTATTACAACAAACATTAATTAATAACGCATTTAGGACAGCATCTGGAAGTGCAGTAATAGAAGTTACTCATATAGCCCATGGTTTTGTAGGCGGTGAGACTATTGTTATTTCTGATGCTGCGGCTGTTGGCGGTATTGCCGTAGGTAATTTAAATAATTCAGAAGCTATCTTGGCTATTATAGATGAGAATACATACACATTTACAGCTAACGCTGATGCTAATGCTAGTGAAGATGGTGGTGGTGCTTCTATTAAAATTACTACTGGTGCGGCTACATTGGATTGGCAAGAGCAAACTTTTTCTTCTTTGAGAGGATTTCCTACAGCCGTTACTTTCCATGAAAATAGATTAGTATTTGGTGGAACAAGCTCACAGCCTGATGCTATATGGATGAGCAAAACAAATGCTTACTGGAACTTTGATGTAGGTACAGCAAATGATTCTGATTCAATACAATTGATTGCGGCTACTGGTGAAGTAAACGAAATAAGACATTTAGTGTCTAATAGAGATTTGCAAATATTTACAGCTAGTAATGAATTATTTGTGCCTACATATCTAGGTAACGCAATAACTCCAACTAATGCACAGTTAAGAAAACAAACACCTTATGGTAGCACATGGATTCGTCCTGAGTCATTAGATGGTGGCACAGTATTTGTGCAAAAGAATGGTTCTATTGTTAGAGAATACATTTATTCAGACGCAGAAGGTTCGTATACTGCATCTTCTATTTCTTCTATTTCATCGCATCTTATTAAGAATCCTATTGAGCAGTCTGTTCTTAGAGGTGCAATAAATAGAAATGAATCTTATATATTTATGGTAAATGACGATGGCACTGTAGCTGTGTTTAATTCTAACAGAACAGAAAAACGAGCTGGGTGGGTTGAGTTTACAACTAGAGGTTCTTTTAAATCTATATGTGTTATTGATGACAAAGTGTTCTGTAATATTATTATTGATACTGGTGCTGGTACTCAGGAATATATTTTATGTGAGTTTAAAGACACAGTTAATTTAGATGTAGCTAAGACTTATACCAGCACTACAGGTGCTTTTACTGTAAGTGATGAGTTTGCTAATGGTGCAGTTGTTAGTGTAGTAAGCAATACAAATTATTATGGTGATGTAGTAGTATCTGGTGGTAAAGCTGATGTATCTGATGTTGAGGCTATTCTTACAGCAGAAATTGGATATAAGTTTGACGTTACTTTAAAGACTAATCCTATTGATTTAACTGCTGACAATGGCCCAGTTACAGGATTGCCTCGAGCAATAGGAAGTGTTTTCTTAGATTTAAATAATACATTAGCAGTAAGTGTAAACAATACAGCACTAACAATAAGACAAGTTACTGATGATATGTCAAAGATAAGAACGCCTGTTACTGGTAAAAGAGAGTTTAGATTACTTGGATATAGTGATGACCCACAAATAGAAGTGACTCAAGCAGAACCTCTACCTATACAGGTTAATGGATTAATAGCAGAGGTAATTATATAATGGCAATTCCATGGTTAGCAATCGCTAGTACAGGTTTATCAGCTTTTAGCTCTATTCAAAGCGGAAGAGTTAAAGCTGGACAGGCGTTGCAAAGTGCAAAGCTTGCAATGATTGACCGTAGTTTAATGGATACACAAACTAAACAATCTGCTATAATAAGAATGAATGAATATCAAAATGATATGTCAGCTAATGAAAATATGTTTGCAAATCTAGGAAGAGCAGATGACCCTAGTATGCAAGCTTTTTTTGATAATCAAAAAGATATAGTGTCAGAAGACATAAGAGTTGCTACTAATCAAAGTCTAATTAGTATGAGAAAAACAGAAATAGAAGCGGCAAGTTTAAGAGCTGGTTCAAAAAATGTTTTAAGGTCTGCTACTATTAATGCCTTTGGTGATATAATGGGGGGTATATCTTCTTACAGAGACTCAAGAAAGAAATCAGATAAATAATAGGAATCTCTAATGCCAGTACTTAGACAAAAAAGAACAGTTACTAACGCGCCAATAGGTGTTGCTAGGATTAATACAGGTGAGTCTGAGCTTTGGGAAACAATTAGAGCTAATGCAAAAACTGTAGCATCAACAGCTTTTAATACTTTAAAAAAAGAATCTCTTAATGAAGCACAAGAGTTAGCTTTAAATGAAGATATAGATAAAGTTAGAACAATTAATCCAACTACAGGTAAGCTAGAAGCTTTAGAGTTATACAATATGAACTCTGATGCTAGAGTTGCTTACAAAAGAATAATTGATAGTAGATTTGAAAAATCAATATCTGATGAAATACAATTAAAATCTAAAGAATTTGCATTAATAAATAAAATTTCTCCTCAAGCATACGAAGAAAAATTTTCTCAATATTTATCTGGTATGGTTAATAATGCTCCAGAGGGTATGTATAAAAGCATGATAGAAGAAGCTGGGACTTTTTACTTAGCTTCTACTAAAATGAACCTTATTGAAACTAGAAGAAGAGAAGCGTTAGTAGAGCAAAATGATTTTATTATTTCTGAAACAACTCAAGTTAGTGATAAGCTTTCTATTGCACTTTTAGAAGATGAAAGAAATTTATTATTAGAAAAGAGTACTAAACTTTTAAATGATGGTTTAACCTCTGGTGTTATTAGTCAAAGAGAACATACTGCAGGAATAAGAGATATTAATTTATCTTCGTGGAAAGGAATAATACAAACAAGTATTGAGCAAATGTCTAAAGAACAAGTATTAAGCAAAAGTGATGTTATAGAATGGCTTCATGGAATAAAAACAGGAGATGATACTTATGAAACTTTAGAGTCTCGTCAAGGCTACCCTAATTCTAGATGGAAGTTTAGTGATATTCCACCAGAATTTAGAAGTGAGCTTGTGAGTTTTGCTCAAACCTTTGCACCTGTTTTAGATAGAAGAGCAGTTGAATGGCAAGCACAAGAATTTCAAGAATATACTACAAGAGTTAATGACGGTAGCACAGAAATATATAAAACTTTTAATGATGCTCTCTTTGGTAGAACAATTGCTACAGATGGAGATGTAGAAGATGGAGCATGGAGACCTAATAACGCACAAGAAATGACTGCTTTTTTAGAACAAGCATCTTCATTAATAGCAAAGCAAGAAAAACAAATAGCTGCAAGTGTTCAAGCTGGTAGATTTGAGGACTTAGGAATAAACGCTCAAGAAGCATTACAGAAAGATTACAGTGATATAAGATTTAATCTTATAGATTACATGATAGCATATAGTGGTGATAGCTTAGATACTATTAGAGCAGCTTTAGCTATGCCTAATAATTTTGTAAAAGATAAAAATGGAAAACTACCAAGTAAATTAACTAAAACTATTACTACTTGGTTGCATAATAATAAAAATATATACAATCGAAATCAAATTGGAAATGCTACAGAATATGTTAATCGTGTAGACGATAAACAATTTGAGAACGAGGTAGACCGTCGAAAAGTTGCTAACGAAAAAATAAAACTAAACATAGAAAAATTTCAATTATCTGATGATATAATTAAAGAAATAGAAATTATAGGTGCTAAACCTGACTACAGTGCAAAAGATTTATTAAAAATTAGAACACATATTAATAAAAAAAGTATTGAGTTAGATTTAACTGTAACAGCACGAGAAAATTATATAATTGATATTCATACAGCTCTTCAAAATAACATGATAAATAATCTTACAGAGAGTCCTGAAATTAAAACAGTTCATTTAAGAGCTTTAGAAATGTATATAAGAAGTAATGGTAGTAACGCAAGTGAGTTAAATCAATTTGCATTTTCTCAAGGTACTGGCACTGCTGATGGGCCACAAGAAGTTTCAGTTAATTATCTACAAGATTTTGCAGATTCTGTCTTAAGGGCAGGGTATGGCAATAGTCATGAGAAAGTAGCTGGATATATTAATACAGCTACTATTGATTTTGAAACTGTTGAAAGAGCTGAAATAGCTAAATTAGAAAAACAACATGAAATAAATAGATTTCTGGTTGGAAGAGTAAATCAAAAAGATAAATCAGGGTTTGACTCTAAATTTGATTTTCGAAACAATCAATATTGGTCCATATTAATTAAGTCAGGTTCAGATGATTTTTCAGCATTAGCAAATAGATTTGTAAATGGTTCAGCATTTGAGCCAGATTTTAAAATGTTACTTGAATTTTATGGTCAATATAATAATTTTGTAGACTCAGACACTGAAAAAAGAATTAATCTTATAAGAGGTAATAGTGTTCTTACTGATAAACAAATTGATTTTATAGAAACTATTAGTAATATAGAAAGTTTAACAGGTAGTAAAAATATTTTTGAAGCAGCTCAATTATTAGGCAATATGAGTGCTGAAGATAAAGCTTTAAAAATAAAATCATTTCTTTTTAAAGAAGAAGAAGAACCTATTAAAGCTTCTGATTTTATTCTTGAAAGCATTGAAGCAGAAGAAAACATTTTAAATCCAGTTCTTTATAAGAAGTTTAATGATTATTTTGAATATATGGTTGCCGCTGGTTATACTGAAGAAGGAGTTAAAGAAAGATTAAAACAAGCTTACGAAGAAAAATTTGTTATAGATAATACAATTCTTGACGTAACAGGTGCAAGAACAGCTTTCAGTTTTGACCTTCGTTTTGTTGACCCAGAAATAAATAAATTTGTAAAAACAAATGTTGAAACAGATTTAAATAGATTAGGTTATACTTTATCTGATAAAATTGTAATTCGTCCTGAAAATAGTACATCAGAATATATGATGGGTAGAGGGTTTAATGCTGGTTCATCTACTACAGAAAGTAGTCCAATAGTATTGCATCATTTAAGAAATATTGCAGAGCAAAAAACTTCTACAAATGAAAGTGGTGAACTGCAAACTGTATTTACTACAATAGTACAGATTGATGGAAATGAAGTTTTAATACCTACTGTATGGGATGGTGCAATATTAACTCCTAAGGCTGCAAAAGAAAGAGCTATAGCAAGTGGCATTGAATGGCCTAGCGAACCAATTAGCAAAACTGCTGTTAGAACTCTTAAAAAACTTGATGAAGAACTTCATGAAAGAATAAACCCTATTTCAATAAAAGAAGCAGAAGCAAAATTAGGTATTAACACTGCTTATAAAAGAGTTGTTTTAGTTCCAAATGATGAAATTGCTAATGCTATAACATGGTGGCCTCATGAAATAATAGAAGGTCAATATGTTCCTGTAGTAATTAACGATGCTGATAAGTTAGACATGCCTGGATTTTCTGAGAAAGAGTTAAGAGACGCTTTTGAAACATCAGGTCTTCCTGATAGTGATGATATTAATGAGCAAATAAAAATAGAAAACGAAAGAATAGCACAAGCTCGATTAGACTATGCTCGTAAACTTAAACTTACTAAACCTTTGTTGAGTGAATCTGCAATTCAATTAGATACTACTGTTTTAAATAGTATTGATTTTAATAAGGCTACTCGTTTTGATGTTGGAAAAGGTAAAAATAAAAGAACTTACACACTGGTAAAAGCAGATGAAAGCAGCAATAGAAAAACAATGGTTTTAAATGCAAATAATAACAGAGTAGAAACAGATGAACTTACTAGAATATTGTTTGAAATAAAAGACCAACCTGATTTATTTGATAAAATTTTTGATATAGTTGGAGATTAATAAAATGATTAATGGGTTTGATAATGAAGAAATCTGGAACCCTAATAAACATTTTGGTGTTGGTCCAATAGAGAAAAATGTTTCTTTTGGAGAAGTTTGGAAAGCTACTTATCAAAGAGTTACAAGCCCTATAATAACTCATATTCAAAATGCTAAAACATTTAAAGGTTATAATGGTGTAGATGACCCTGAGTTTAATATTATAGGAAATGAATCTTTTAAACCAAGACATGCTCCTTATATACATACTTTTGGCGATGTTACTAGCCAACCAGAACTTACTAAAAGATTACAAGATTTAGATGAAAGAATAGAAGTAAGAGAAACATTAGCTTCTGCTCCGTATAAATATTTAATACCTGCTGAACTTTTAAATCCTATTAATCTTCTTGCTCTTCCTTTTGGAGTTGGAGAAGCTCGTTTCTTGGCTTCTATAGCAAAAGTTGGGTTATCTAATGCAATAATTGAAGGTGGGTTTGAAGCAGCTAGAGCGCCATTTGACCCTACCTCTATACCTTATGAAACTCCAATCAATATGGGAGCTGCTTTTGTTTTCGGTGGTTTTTTGCAAGGTTTAATTAGAACACCTTCAGCTATTAAAGCTAGAAATTTAAATAAATTAATGGATGATTACAATGCTTTAACAAAAGGATTAGATGACCTTACTCCTGAAGAAATTAATAATATGCCATCAGTTAAAGATAGAGCATACGGTAAATATACAAATGACCAATTAAAAAAGCTTATAAAAAATACAAAAAATACACAGGAAATTTATAATTTAAATAGAGAATTATCTGTTCGAACAATAGAATATTGGAAAACTAAAGACCCTAATGATATTTACAAAAAAGATAATTTCTTTTTAAGATTTGTACCAGTACCTTTTAAAAGTTTTTTAAATAGCAATCTAACTAAGACAAAAGCTTATATGCATCAATTAGGTGGTGACCATGCTTTAATGACAGTTGGTAATTTAATGGGGTTAACTCAAGGGCCATCTATTTACACCCTAGCAAAATTGCACACATCAAAAGTTATTGTTTTAAGAGCGCAACTTCAAAAACTATGGGGCGAAGAAATAGGGGGAATGACAGAAGGTGCTGGAATGAACCTTACAAATACAGGAAACAAACTAGCTAATTTAAATCCGCTTCAAAAAAACAGAATGACTATGGAAGATTGGATGATTGAAGTAAATAAAGCTAGGATAAAAGATGACCCTAGTTATAGAATGAGTGTAAAACAAAAAGAAGCGGCAGAATTAATTACTAAGTTTTTTAAGAATGAGGAAGTAGAGCTTAGAAAGCTTGGACTTATTGGTTCTGTTGACAGTTTTAAAAAAAATATAGCTAGATTAACAGCAAGCCTTGAAGATGCAAATGCAAAATTAAAACTTCCAACTAATAAAAAAACAACAGCTTCTCTTAAAAGAAGGCAAGCTAGATTAGAAAAAGAAATAAAAGAACAAGAAGCATTATTAAAAGAAGCTAGTGAAAACCCTGTAATGCCAGCAAATGAAACTGTTTATTTCCCTAGATATTTTGATATGACTAAAATAAAAGCTAATAGAGTAGGATTTACAAAAACAATTATTAATCATTACTCAAGAACTTCAACAAACAAATCAGATACTATAGAATCTATAACTCTTCGTGCTGAAGAAACAGTTAAAAAAATCTTAGAAGAAGGGGAGTACGACCCTTTAAATCCTGATTCTATTTTTATGGGTATTGGTGCTTCTAAGCATCAGTTAGGTAGAAAGTTAGATATTTCTAACAAAGAAATTTTAGAGTTTATTGAAGCAGACCCTATTAAAGTTATGGATGAATATGTAAAGCGTCTCGGTCCTAGAATTGAATGGGAGAAAATGTATGGTGGGCGTAGTATAGATGACCTTTTAGATGAAATTGATGAAGATGGTATTTCAAATAACATGTCTACAGCTAAAATTAATAAAGCTAGAAAAGAATTTTTAGTTATGTACGACAGAATAGTAGGGCGTGTTGTTGATGACCCTTCTAGGATTGATAATAAAATTGCTTATGTTATGAAATCTGCGGCTGGTTTAAATTTCTTAGGCTCTGCTGGTCTTGCTACAATTACTGAGCCAGCAGTAATGTTTATGAACCATGAAGTTGGTACAGTATTTAAAAACTTATTTGCTTTATTAAAAAGAGCGCCAGAGATTCAGCAAGCATTAAGGGAAACAAAAGAACAATACGCAGAAGCTTTAGAGATGGAAATTGGTGGAGCGCAAATTCGTTTATCAGACGAGATGCGTGGTCAATCTAAAACAGCAAAAGTCTGGGAAAAAGGTACTGATGCTTTTTATAAATTAAACGGTCTTGCTCCTCTTACAGCCTTTTTAAAACATTGGGAAAGTTTAAACAGACAGCACAGTATTATTGATTATTCTATTAAATGGACTAAGGGAGAAGCGAATACATTTGAACAACACTGGCTATTAAGAAATGGAATTGATTTTAAAACAGCTGGAAAAATTGCTAAGTCTCCTTGGCAAAAGGGTGCATCAGGTTTGTATCTAGCTAATATTTCTAATTGGAAATCAAATATTGATATGCCAATTACAAAAGCAGACATAGTAGTTGGCCCTATTAAAGGTAAAGGAAAAAATAAATCAGCTTTCTTTAGGCAATCAGAGGGACCAAATGGTACAATTTATATTGATGAAGAATATGTTGCGGCTCAATTTGATAGCAAGCCTTGGACAAATCCAAAAGTAAAAGGCGTTAAACCACTCCCAGCAGATGCATTTAAAACTCCACAAGAATGGGTTGAGTTTGTTAAGATTCATGAAATTATGCACTCCAATAATAGTGCGCAAAGTTTAGGTCTTAAAGGAACTCAAAAAGTTTTTCGAAGAGGTATACCAAAAGGTTTTTCAAGAAAAGACTTAGTAGAGTATCTTAACAAAGGAATTTTTGATGACAATATAAGTAGAAATATGGATTTAGGTTATCATTTAACAGGTAATCCTAGTGAGATACTGGAAGAAGGTTTTAGTGGTGGTGGCGTAATGCTTGGGATGCCCCATTATGATTCTGGATATGGTGATTATATTGCTATTTTTGATATGAGGGCTATTAAGAAAAAATTTAATGTTGACCAACTTAGCGAAGACGATTTAAGCGTTGGTTTTAGGGGCCGAGGTAGAGAGCCAGTATTCAGAAGTAATTTTGCTTCTAACTTATACGGTGAGGCAAACTTTGCGCTTAAAGGTAAAAAACCTATAGCTATTATTCATGTAAATGAAATTCCAGAATTTAAAAAAGCGCAAGGATTGGGGGCAAGGTCTGAAGAAATGGACATTGAACCAGCTGAAGAAATATTTTTCAATGACTTAGAATATGCTTATCTTAAAGGTAAGCGTGGAAAAGAATTAGAAGACATTGACGGATTTTGGGTATTTTATAATTCTGCTTCTGAAGCAGTTAAAGATTTAAAAGATTTAAAGAAAGTAAAACTTTACAAATACAAGTCACCAGTTAAACCTGAGAAAGCTACTGAACCAACAATTGTAACAGACGTAGATTATGAAAATGTTATAAATGATATGGCCTTAACTGAAATTCGAAATCAACAAGAAGGTCTAGTAGAGAAAAGTACAACAGAAAAATTTAGAGCTGCAATGACTGATGGTATTTTAAATACTATTCTAATGGGTACACCAGCAGATAAACCAATTCTAGCTGATGGAGTAATGTTTCTTCCTATGCATATTGCCAGCACTATGGGGTTAAAAGAACATCCAAGATATAGAGGGTACGCTAGGGTTGAGAGTGGTTTGCTTAACATGCCGTTACAGTTTTATTCTTATCTCATGGCAGCTGCTAACAAAATACAAGGCTCAATGGTACAAGGACAAAACAAAAATAAAGCTATAACTATAGCCGCGTTTATGGGTCTTGGTTACTTACAATATGAATTAAGGGTTCCAGATTTTGTTAAAGAAAAAGATAGTTGGGACACTAAAATGTTAAGGGCTTTTGATTACGGTGGTCTTGGCGGAATATATAGTGATTTACTTTATACTGGCTTACACACAGGCATAGAAATGACAGGAAAGAATTTTACTAATGGCATGGTGTCAGCAAAATATGGTGCAGAACAAAATTTAGCAGATGGAATAGCTGGTCTTTTAGGAGCTGGCCCAGATATTTCTTTATCTTACGGTAGAGCTAGTGCTGATATTTTTCAAGGAAAATTTGGAGAGGGTACACAAGAGTTTTTACAAATACTTCCTTTCCTTAAACTATGGTTTATTAAGAAAGAAATGAGAGAACTAGGAAGAACCTTTGGAAGAATGGATTAATTGTGCGTTGAAAAATATTTAATAAGTTGGTAACAGGAGCAAAATGAGGTAGTAAAATGACAATAGTAATAGCAAATAACTCACCAAGAGTATCGTATACAGTAGCAGCCGATGCAACACAGACAAGTTTTGCAGTATCTTTTGGCTTCTTTGCTGATGCTGACCTTAACTTTATCGTTGATGGTACTACTAAAACATTAACCACGCATTACACTGTTAGTGGAGGTGATGGTAGTACAGGAACAATAACTACAACATCAGGAAATACAGTCACTGGAATTAGTGGAGGTAGTACGGTTGTTATTACTAGAGACATTGCTTTAGAAAGAGTAACAGACTTTCCAGCCCAAGGTTCATTCCAAATATCCTCATTAAATACAGAGCTAGATAGATTTACTGCGATTGCTGCTGACCTTAATGACAAATCTAATCGTTCTTTACAGCTAACTGACTTTGATACGGCTGTTTCATTGACTCTTCCAGCAGTAGCTACACGAAAAGGTAAGGTTCTTGCCTTTAATGCTTCTACTGGTGCAGTCGAGGCTGGCCCTTCTACCTCTGACGTACAGACAGTATCAGCCAATGCCGCCTCAGTGGCTCTATTAGGCACTAGTGACGCTGTTTCAGACATGAACGCTCTCTCTGCTACTGCGGTTCTTGCTGATATGGACTTATTAGGCACATCTGCTGTTGTAGAAGATATGGGTTTGCTTGCTACCTCTGCTGTTATTGAGGACATGGGGCTATTAGCTACATCTGCTGTTATCGAGGACATGGGATTACTTGGTACATCTGCAAATGTAACGGCAATGGGTTTGTTAGGAACATCGGCAGTCATTGAGGACATGGGTATATTATCTGCAAGTGCTGTTGTTGCTGATATGGCAATTTTAGCTACTACAGATATAGTTGCAGATATGGCTTTGTTAGCTAACAGTGACGTTATTAGTGATTTAAACACATTAGCTACGTCAGATATTGTTACTGATTTAAATGTTTTAGCTACTAGCGATATAGTTAGCGACATGAACGCACTAGCTACGTCTGACATTATATCAGACATGAACGCATTAGCTACATCAGATATAATTAGTGACCTTAATGCTTTAGCTACGTCAGATATAATTAGCGACATGAATACATTATCTGCATCTGCGGTAATAGCTGACATGGCATCACTAGCTGGGTCAGGTGCTAATCCAAACATAACATCTGTCACTGCATCAGGCACAATACAGTTTGGCTCTCTCTCAGATGGCACTGTTACTATTACAGACATAGCTGATGAAGATAATATGAGTTCAAACTCAGCTGTTAAACTAGCTACACAACAATCTATTAAAGCTTATGTAGATGCTAACGCTGGATTAAGTCTTATTGACGAAGATAACATGGCAAGTAACTCTGCAACTCGACCACCTAGTCAGCAAAGCACTAAAGCTTATGTAGATGCTACTACCACTATAGCTAACGCGGCTCTGCCTAAGTCTGGCGGTGCTATGACTGGAGCAATTACAACCAACTCTACTTTTGATGGTGTGGATATTGCTACTAGAGATGCTGTACTTACAAGCACAACAACAACTGCTAATGCTGCACTGCCTAAAGCTGGTGGCACTGTAACAGGCAATTTGGTTATGAACGGGGCTAATATTACATTAGGCAACAGTAGTGGAGGTTCGGATGATAGACTTTCTTTTGGCGCAAGTGCGCACGGACAAGTGTATCACGATGGAACAAACTTTTTAATCCAAGAAACAGGTTCTGGGAATTTCTTGATTGATGGAACAAATATTATATTAAGAAATGCAGCTGCGGAAACCTATGTAAACTGCGTTGCTGATGGTGCTGTTTCTTTATATCACAACAACGCAGCTAAAATTGCCACCAGCGCAACTGGCATAACAGTCACAGGAACAGCCGTTGCTACAACAGACACAGACACAAGCAACACAGGTAACGTCACACTAGACTTTGCCGCAAATCAAAACTTTGTACTTACACTCACAGGTAATACTACCTTAGTTAACCCAAGCACTGAGCAAGTAGGACAGTCAGGGTTTATCACACTCATACAAGATGGAACTGGTGGACGTACATTGTCTCTAGGCACAGACTATGAAACCGCAGGGGGTGCTGGCATAACGCTAACAAGTACAGCAAGTGCTACAGACATTATACCTTATGTTGTAGCAGCGTCAGGGCGTATACTGCTTGGCGCACCTCAACTGGCGTTCTCATAATGAGTGGTCCTTTTGGTTCATCACAATGGATGTATAATGCATCTAGTGGGTTGTATGGACATGAGATAAGTAACTCACTGCGGTTTAACGATGATGATAATGCATATTTAAGTTTTACTCCTAGCTCTGCTGGTAATCTTAAAACTTGGTCTTGGAGTGCTTGGGTTAAAAAAAGTTTAAATGATGACGACCAAGTTCTTTTTAGCATTGCGGGAGTAGTTAACGCATTAATTATAGACAGTGCTGAATCTAATATGGGATTTGATGGTACTTATGGTGGAACAAGAGCATTAAGATATAGCACAATTAAAACTCGTGACTTATCAGCTTGGTATCACGTTTTGTATGTGTTAGATACAACTCAAGGAACAGCCGCTAACAGACTTAGATTATATGTTAATGGTGTTGAGGATGCTCTTGCTACTGCTCAAGTAAACACTTATCCAGCACAAAACTCTGATGGTGGAATAAATACCGCTGTTCAACACGCTATTGGTAGAAGAGACAATACTACTAGCCTCTACTTTGATGGGTATTTAGCTGAAATAAACTTTATAGATGGCACAGCCCTAACACCAGCATCATTTGGCGAACTTAAAAACGACATATGGATTCCTAAAGATACTTCTGGACTTACCTTTGGTACTAATGGTTATAGATTACAGTTCAAACAAACAGGCACTAGTCAAAATTCAAGTGGTATAGGTGCGGATACAAGTGGTAACAACAATCATTACGCTGTTAATAATTTAGCTTCAACTGATGTAGTTCCTGACAGCCCTACAAATAACTTTGCTACTATGAATCCTTTAGACGCAGACCCTGACGTAACATTTTCTGAAGGAAACTTAAAGGTAGCAGTTGGAAATTCTCCAGACGGAGGTGTAAGAGGA
>Ga0207896_1000060_pt1 | contig 24566 bp, 15 predicted proteins | sample LinPmetageLP36_FD_184049 | JGI IMG/M metagenome (GOLD analysis project Ga0207896, IMG submission 184049) | Marine viral communities from the Pacific Ocean - LP-36 (SPAdes) | ecosystem: Environmental > Aquatic > Marine > Oceanic | place: Pacific Ocean | collected 2010-06-15 | reverse complement strand
TGGTTAACTGGTTCTGCTGGTGGTGCATTTACTTCAACTCTTGATGCTATGGAAGTAAACTTCCTATCTGAAAGATGTTTAGTAACTCAAGCTGCTAACAACTTTGTATTATTCAAAGGAATCTAATTGATTCAACATTAATGTAATTGTTACCCTCGTTGTACTGACGGGGGTAATTATTACTTTTATAAACTATTTAATTTTATTATATTATGGCTAAACAAGCTAAAGCAGAAGCTATTGAGGTTGCACCTCAAAAAGAAGTGGTAACAAAAGTTGCTACTCCAGTAAAACCTACAAAACCAGAGTGGGAGATTAAAGATAGAGTGTATTATTTAAAAGGTAATAAGTCACCTTTAACATTAACAATACCAGGTAGGCATACAAGAAAACATGCTTTACTTTACTTTGATGAAAAAACTGGAAAACAAAGAGAAATAAGATACGCTACTAATCAAGACTCACCTCTTGTTGATGAACAAAAAGGCGAAGTTACAATGGGGCATATTAGATTTTTAAATGGCTCATTGACAGTTACTAAAAATTTACAAAACTTGCAAAAGTTATTGTCTTTGTATCATCCTTTAAAAGGCAAAATTTACGAAGAGTTTAGTGCCGTAGAAGAAGCAGAAGACGAGTTAGACGTTTTAGATTTACAAATTGATGCTTTAAACGCAGCTAGATCAATGGACGTAGATCATGCTGAAGCAATATTAAGAGTTGAAAAAGGATCTGCTGTAAACTCTATGAGTTCAAAAGAGCTTAAAAGAGATTTATTGTTATTTGCTAGAAATAATCCAGCATTGTTTATAAGTCTAGCTAATGATGAAAATGTGCAACTAAGAAACTTTGCTATTAGAGCGCAAGAAGTTGGAATTATAAATCTATCACAAGACCAACGCACATTTGCATGGGCGTCAACTGGTAGAAAATTAATGAACGTTCCTTTTGACGAAAACCCTTACTCAGCGTTTGCGGCTTTCTTAAAAACAGATGAAGGAGTAGAAATTTACAAGTCTATAGATAAAAAACTATAAAAACAAGTAATACTATACATAGGCGGTTTCGGCCGCCTTTTTAGTATAAAAAATAAAAAATAATGGCCATAAACGTAGATCAAGTTTATAAAACAGTCTTGTTAATAATAAACAAAGAACAAAGAGGGTATTTAACGCCTAATGAATTTAATAAATTAGCAACTCAAGTTCAACTGGATATACTAAATAGTTATTTTCAAACTATATATCAACAACTACGTGCGCCACAAAATGAAAGTGAATATGCTGATCGCCGTAAATCGGTACAAGAAAAGCTTGACGCTTTTAAAGAAATTGGTGCTTGCACTTATAATGCAGCAGTTGACCCAGCTCCAGCGTTTTTTACGCTGCCTACATCTTCAGGGACAGCTAGCGGTACTCAGTTAATCTCCACGGTTAATCTTCAAACAGGATTCCCATTAACAACCATTACTCAAAGTCAAGTTGAAGACAGTTTGGTAGAAGTTACTTACTTAGGTGTGCCTTACACTGACTATAATATAACCGGAGGATTTTTTAATTTAACAGCGGGCTCGTTACCTACGGGGGCTGCTAATAATATAGTTATAACTTTATATCCGCAAGATTTTTATAAACTAGGCACTGTGCTGTACAAAAATGATAGAGAAGTAGAACCTATACAAAGAAACAAATTTGCTCTGTTAAACTTATCGCCTATAAGCAAGCCAAGTGAAAACTTTCCTGTTTATTTATTTGAACAAAATAAAATAATAATATACCCGCAAACTATAAGTCTCAATGTACAAGCTACATATATAAAGAAGCCAGCAAATCCTACATGGAATTTTACTTCTGAAGCAGCTACTAATTTCACTTATATATGGGATCCCGCTACTTCGGTTAATTTTGAGCTAGCGCCTGTAGAACAAACAAATGTTATAATAAGAATACTAAGATACGCAGGAGTTGTTATCGAAGATCCAACTATAATACAAATTGCTTCTCAAGATATACAACAATCTGATATTAATTCAAAAAGCTAATAAAATATGCCAATTCCTAATGGAGGTTTAATAACCGAAACAAATCAGCAATATTACGAAGGAGCGCAAGAGTTTTTGTCCGACGGGACCGCTTCTCAGGAATTTACAACTACGTTTAATACAGATTTAATATTTGCAAACTGGAACCCATCAGTCGCTAATTATGCTTTAAATAATTTTAAAGTATATACAAGTGCAACAGGATTGCCAAATCCAGAAAGCTGGAATGAATATCTTACTGCTTTTACGGTTAACGGCAATGTTATAACATTAACAGGCCTACCTATTAATACTTATGTTGTTGTTCAATTAAAAATATTAACGGGAGGTAAATACGGTCAAACTGAATCGGAAAAAGCATACGGCCAAGCCGTAGAAGATAACTATGGCGGCTACAGCTATTTAACATTAAACGATGCTATAAACAATTTCTTGGTAGCATACGTTGGAGCTGACAAGCTAATTCCCAATGTAAAAAGAACAGACATTATATTCCACGCTAAGCGTAGTTTACAGGAGTTTTCTTACGATACACTAAAAAGTGTTCATTCGCAAGAATTAAATATACCTGCTAGCTTAAGCGTTATATTACCGCAGGACTACGTAAATTACGTTAGGGTTTCTTATATAGATAACCTAGGCGTAAAAAGAATTATATATCCTGCAAACAATTTAACTATAAGCCCTTATGAAACGCCTATACAAGATCAAGCCGGTGTTCCTACAAATGATAATTTTGGAGATAACTTAGAAGGAACTTCTATCACTGAAGAAAGATGGAAAAATGCAAATGATAATTTGATTAATGGCAACAATTTTGATAGCATTGATAAGCTAGAAGAATTTAGAAACGCTTATGGCTTTGATGGATCTTGGAATTGGGGTAGACAATACGGACTTGAACCACAAATATCACAAGTAAACGGCTGGTTTAATATGAACGAAAGAGAAGGCAAAATGTCTTTTTCTAGCAATTTAGTTAATAGACTTATTGTATTAGAATACATATCAGACGGACTTGCTTATGATTTAGACACAAGAATTCCTAAAATGGCTGAAGACGCTTTATATGCAAGCATACTTCATGCAATTATTTCAACAAGATCTGGTCAGCAAGAATATTTAGTACAAAGACTTCAAAAAGATAGAAGAGCTAAACTTAGAAATGCTAAAATAAGATTATCAAATATTAAACTTGATGAAATAGTTCAAGTTATGAGAGGTAAATCTAAATGGATTAAACACTAAAATTAAATGGCAGAAGCTAAAAACAGTTTTATCAAGTCTAAAATGAATAAAGATTTAGACGATAGACTTATTCCAAACAACGAATACAGAGACGCTTTAAATGTAGCAGTCTCTAGATCAGAGAATAGTGATGTTGGAGCATTAGAAGCTATATTAGGTAATCAATTAAGGATTAGTGAATCTAATAGCACCGAGGAAGTAGTGGGTGTTTATGTAGATCACACTAATAACTTAGCTTATTATTTTACAACAGATAACACTGGTCTTGGAAAAATACTTCAATATAATGCCGGCAGCACAACTTCTACTTTACTTGTTAGTGGAAACTTTTTAAATTTTTCTACCAATAGTAGAATTAATTCTATTAGCTTAATAGAAGATTTACTTTTTTTTAGCGACAATAGAAATCAACCTAGAAAAATAAATGTTTCAACAGCTTTAAGTGATAATCAATATTATAAAACAGAAGATCAAATATCTGTTGCTAAATTCGCGCCCTACAAGGCTCCGGATTTTATAAATTTAAGATCTACAAATACAGGTATAAAACCTTCTACCATGTCTGATGCAAGCGATCCTTTGCAAACAGAAATTGGACCTTTAACTTTAACTTCAATTAATTTAGATACTTCGGTTTATAGAAACGGAGATGAAATTAATCAAGCTATTACGCAACAACAATGGATTGCTAACGACGCAGCTGGTACTGGTTGCTGGTGTTACTATGATTATTCTTTAGGCAACGGTGTTACTTATGGAAAATTATACAATCGTCATGCCGTAAAAGATGTTCGAGAATTAGCTCCTGTAGGTTTTACTGTTATGACTTCAGCCCAGTGGTTACAAATAAGCGGTGGCACTAGCCCAGCAATACCATTAAAATCTACAGATTTTTGGTCAGCTAATCCTGGAACCAACACTACTGGTTTTGACGCTTTGCCTGCTGGCTACATAAGTGACACATCTAACTTTGCAGGATTATTAGATTCAGCTAGATTTTGGACAAGAGACGGCGCAGTAGGCGATCTTACGGGTACTTATGTAAAAATGGAAAGCACTGACCAAGCAGTTACTATTGACAGCAGCACGGGTATTGGAAACAAAAATATAAATGGCTATTCTGTTAGATTAATAAAAAATGTTAATTATAACGGATGGAATGGAGATCCTGATTATTTAAGAGATAAATTTGTAAAATTTAGTTATAGATTTAAATTTGATGATAACGAGTATTCTATTGTTGCTCCTTTTAGTCAAGATGTATTTATACCGGAACAGGAAGGACAGTTTGTAAATGATAATGAAACACAAGCATTCGTAACTACTGTAGTTGAATTTATGCAAAACTCTGTTAACAACGCAATATTAAATATTGAACTACCTAGTTTAGATATACTAGCAGACTATAAGGTAAAAGGCATAGATATAATTTTTAAAGAATCTGATAAATTAGCTTATCAAGTTTTAGAATCAATAAATGTAGATCAAGATTTTATAAATAATCTTAATAACACTAACATATATCAATATGATTATCAATCTACTTTACCTGTAAAAACATTACCTTCTTCTGAATCAACTAGAGTTTTTGATAAAGTTCCCGTAAGAGCTATAGCTCAAGAAACGGCTGGTAATAGAATCATGTACGGTAATTTTATTGAAGGCAAAAGCGGACAAAGAGGCTTAGATTATTATGCAGAAATTGTAGATAAAACTCAACAAACTTTTACAGAGTACCCGCAGCATTCATTAAAGCAAAATAGAAATTATCAAGCAGGCATAGTATTAGCTGACAAGTTTGGACGTCAAACAGATATAATATTATCTAATTATGATAACTTATTAGATTCATCAGGAAATCCTCAACCGGGATCTAATGTTTTTAGCGATTACAATGGGGTTGGATTTAATTCTGATGTTCAAGGGTGGACAGGAGATACTTTATCTTTAGAGTTTAATAATGTTATACCTGAAGCTCCGCTTGCCAATAACGTTAGTGGTTATCCAGGCGCGTATGCCGTAGGTAATTATTATACTATTCCAAAGCCGCCAGGTAATCCTCCAGGCACAATTCCAGCTATATTTTTTAGAGATTTATCTACACAATCTATAACAGCTACGGCTGCACAAGCAATTTTTATTTTTCAAGGGTTGCTGTATAGTGATTTAGGTGGAGCCAATACTTATACTGTGTATAAAAATACAGGCAATGGATTTATTAGATTAGCTGAAACTACGGATTACACTTTGCTTGACAATGCAGGTTCTCCTGAAGTTAAGTTGGTTGCTGGCGGTGCAGATTTAGGAACTGTTATTAAATTTCAAATACTTTTTACATCACAAAATTATTATAAATATCAAACAGGCTCTACAACTTCAGCAGATCCTTTGTTTCCAAATTTTGCAACTACATATCAAAACTTTTTTCAATTAGGTAAAACATTTGCTGGGCTTTTTACGGACTATGTAGAAATAGAGTCTGTTACAAGTGTAGGATCTCCTGTTACGTCTGTTGTATTACTTACAGACGGAGAGGTTGCTTCTAAATATTTATTTGACAATACTGCTACAGGTAGGCCAGAAACCCCTTTAACTCAAAACGAGCTTCCTAGAACATACGCAACTTACACTATAAACGTAGATGGGTTTTATAGCTACAAAGTAGGTGTTAAACAACAGCAACAAGATTATTATAACGTATACCTTCCAGGCATTGTAAATGGATATCCTATACTTTCTTCTACTTTAGAACAAGGCGAGACAGCTTTTACAACACTTGTTGCTGATAACATAAATAAAATACCTAGAAATTTGACAGAAGTAGGCCCGCTGCAAAACCAATTTACTAGTAGTATAAGACTATTTGGACGAGTAACTAATACAACTAAAGCGACCATTGGAACAAATTCATATCGTACAACTCAATTTGATCCTTTATCATCTGCAGATAGCGTTGACTTAGTTGGAACTATTGAAGATGTTTTTCCTCCAGTGTTAACAGATACATCAGCGGCTGGGTCAGCTGCAGATTATGAACTTGTACCTGTAAACATAAACAGAAATGCTATTTATGATTTTGATACAAAACCATTTGTAGCTAAAATATCTACACAAAAATCGATAGGTATTGCAGAAAGTTTGTATTTATTTCCTCCCGCCGATTATCCATACGCGGATAACATGGGGCTAGCTGTGTATGAAACCTCACCTTTTATTTCTCAATTAGAGCTGTTTTACGAGGCAACCACAACCGGTTTAATATCTGATTTAAATTACGATATATTAAATACAGGAACTGGTATAAGCGGAATATCAGTTACACAAGCAAGTTTTCCTGAAAACACTCCTAGCGGGTCAACAATTACTCCTGACTTCTTTCCGTTAATAGAAGGTCAAATTGACAACACAACTACTGCTACATTAGTATCAGTATTCAATTTTGCTTTTCAATCAACAAACTTAAATTCTATTAATTACGCTACTGGTTCTACCACGCAATTTGAATTAGAAGCTGGAACTCAAACAGGTAGCTTTTTTATAAAAACACTAGGATTCTTTTATGCGGGATCTGATGCGCCAGGTGTTGAAGAATCATTTTCAGTTTCTTATGCCGGCAAATATATAGCAACGGTAAGATTTACGCAAGCTGATGGAACTCAAACAGATCAAACTATAGAATTACAGTTAACAAATTCAGATCCTTATTTTGTTGCTTCTACCACCACATTAAATGTTCAAGCCACTCCTACTAATGCAAGTATTTATACAATCGCCACTTCTCCTAGTGGGTTTAATGGCGCAATTGATAACGGTGTTCTTCAACGAAATTTTAACACTGGCGGTGGATTTGGATGGTCTGTAGTATCGATTAGAGTTACGACAAATACTGGAGCTATAATTCAATATGATAACACACCAGGCAGTGGAAACGCAGCTACAAACACTATTTTAGATCTGACTAGCCAAGGGCTTCAAGGTAATTCTTTAGGATTTGAATTAAAATCAGTAAATAATAACGGGAATACTACAGGTTACTTTTATCAAGTAACTATGCAGTTAACAGATAATTTAGGTGCAAGCTTGAGCACTCCTCTTGTGTTTGATTACGGTGTTGATGCAGATATTTTTCTTTCTACACAAGTTGTATTTGCCCCGTATACTACAGGCACAGGTTTTGTAGCATTACCTGTAAGTGGCCCATCAAACACATCTATGACAAATGCAATGGGAAGCTTTTTCGCAACTCCCGGGACTTTTCCTTATCCTAGATTTATAGGACAAATTCAAAATTGGACACCTAATATTGTTTATATATGGGCTTATTTGTCTATTCCAATACAGTATAGGGGTAACCCGCAAACTTCCGTGAAGGTTTTGTTTGGTGAAATTGACAATGTAAACGGTCCCCAGCAATCCGCTGGAACAGATTATAGTGTAGGACGATTTGTTGACGGATCAAAATTAACAAATCAAGGGTCAATTACTAATCAGTCTTTTATTCAAACTAGTTCTTTAAATCAAGGGCCAACCATTAACCCAAATAGAGACTCCCATACAAGAAGTTTATTTATCCTTGATCCTTTTACAACTGATAATACTCTTATTAATTCCGGTGTTAGACCAGGCCAAAAAAACGATGGAACTGCATGTTCCGCGGGTGCTCAAGTATATGATTTTACAAAATGCGCGGTTGTTAATTTTGCTGTGCAAATTCTTGGTAATGAAAACTCAAACGCAGCCATAGGGGCTAGAAGTCTTACTAATGGAGCATCATCTTCTCCCCCAGGATTCGCTCCTGTTTTTGGAGCTGAAGTGCAATTGTTTTGGTCTCACACAATAACCGGAGGCGCTACTTTTGGCACGGCCGGTGTACCAGCAGGAGCAAACTCTCCTGATTTACCAGGCTGGGACGGAATTCCAGCAAACAATAATTGTTTTCAATTTGGTTCAGCCTCAACCCCAAAACTTCCTTTTTATTCTCACACCCTTCCAGATGCTACACCTACAAATATTCCAGAATCACCAAGTTTAACGACTTTAGACCAACAAAACCCTAATCCAAACGTAGGGCCTTGCGTTTAATAATAACCTTAAAAACAGAATAAAACAAGTAATAATATAACATGGCAGGTAGAATAGAAGTTAAATATTACAATACTTACATATTAAAAAAATTAGCAGCAAGCAATGCTCCTACTAGAAATTGGTATGTTGAAGAGTCTAGAATAAGAGGGGGTTATAATAATTCTCAAACAGGCTTGTCTCCTCGAGCGTTTTTGGTTTCTGATGAAAATTCTCAGCAAACCTTAAGCAATTCTATTATATACTCTGGAATATTTAACTCTAGGACTGGTATTAATCAATCCAATCAGTTTCCTTCTGGCTCAAATATAACTAGGACTGTGGATCCTGCTAAAGGCAGTATACAAAAATTATATGCTGAAAATACAAACCTTACTATATTTCAAGAGCGAAAAGTAAATAGAGCTTTAATAGATAAAGATGCTATATACACACAGGAAGGGCAATCAATGCAAACAACTTCAAATGTTGTAATTGGTGCAATAACTCCATATGCTGGGGAATTCGGTATTTCAACTAATCCTGAAAGCTTTGCGGTATATGGTTATCAAAAATATTTTACAGATGTTAGACAAGGATCTGTATTAAGATTATCTAAAGACGGAATAACAGAAATATCTAACTATGGAATGGTTGATTATTTTAGAGATCAACTAGGAGCTTTAGGCGGAGGAGAAGCTTTAGGCGGCTATGATATTCACAACAAGTGCTACACACTTTCTTTACAGCCACAAGCAGGAGTATCAAGCACTCTTAGCTTTGATGAAAGTATTAATGGATGGACTAGTAGATATAGTTATATCCCTAGCAATATGTTTAGTATTCAAAACAATTTCTTTTCAATTGAAAGTAAAACAGGTAATCTATATCAGCATTATAGTAATAATGTAAACAGAGCTAACTTTTATAATACTCAATACGTTAGTACGGTTACAAGTATATTTAATTCAAATCCTTCAGTAATTAAAAACTTTCAAACTATAAATTACGAGGGAGCGCCAAATTGGTCTGTAACACAATTTAAGACCTCTACTGTTAGAGGGGTTGCTACAACATCAGCAAGAGCTATTGCTCCATTTAGTATGCCTCTTACGTTAGCAGACATGGAAGCTAGCTTGCTTAAAAATGAATTTAAACAAAAAGAAGATAAATATTTTGCAGATTTAATAAACATCGAACCTTCTGCTCAAGGTGAGGTTATTTTTGGAAGTTCTGTATCAGGTGTTAAAGGGTTTTTTGCAACTGTTACTATGCAAGCAGCTAATACTTCCACATCAGATAGCAACGAGTTATTTGCTATTTCAACTAATTACAAAGAATCTTCATATTAATATGAAAAATAAAAATATAAGAAAATGGTAGGATTAACATCAGCAATTATTGGAGGAGGTGCTTCAATAATAGGCGGCCTTATCGGAGGAAGCGCAGCAAGAAAACGAGCTGAGGATGCAGCTAAAGAAACACGTAGACTTAAAAGAAAATTAAGTTCGCTTGAAAATAGCAGACAGGCAATTATAAATCCCTATGCTGGAGCAAGCAATTTAGCTGATTTAGCTACAGATTTGTCTAGCAGAATTAGTAACCCTATGGCAAACTTATCAGTGGCTACAAAAGCAGCCGAAATGAAAGTAGAGCAATCAGACATTGCTTTAGCAAATACATTAGATACAATAAGAGCAACAGGCGGTGGAGCTGGAGGAGCTACAGCATTGGCTCAAGCTGCATTACAGGCTAAGCAAGGAGTTAGTGCTAGCATAGAGCAACAAGAAAAATCTAATGAAGACAAAAGAGCAGCCGGAGAAGCTCAGATGGAGCAAGCTAAATTAGCAGAAGCTAAACGCCAACAAGGTATTCAAATATCAGAAGGTCAAAGAATGCAAGGACTAGATGCTGCAGGAAAACAATTTGTATTTGGTCAAAGAGAAAACAGAGAAATGCAAGAACTGGATAGAACAGCTAGTTTGCTAGGAGCCTCTAAGGCGGCTGCAGCTCAAGCTTCAGCGGATCAAACAAGCGCATTAACCGGTACAATTAGCAGCTTAGGTGGTATTGCCGGCGGTTTATTTTCTTAAACTTAAAACAAAAATGGAAAACAATAATTTACTTCAAAATACTTTTTTAAAACAATTCAATCAAAGTGATTCTATTGCTTATGACCAAAAGTATATTTCATCACCACGAGATTTTAATTTTCAGCTATTAGACAATGCTTATAGAAACATGGGTAAAGTGTATGCTAAAATAAAAATTGCAATTGAAACAAACAAGTGTCAATCAGAGTATTGTTCAATTGAATTAGCTCAATTAAAACGTTTAGAAGAAGCGCCTCAGTCATCTTTAGATTTTTTAAGCTTGCTTATGTCTCAATTAATGATAACAGAAGAAGATAATTTTGATTTAAATAATGACTTTAGATATAAAGTTGCTAATAGCTTAATGAACGGAAGACCAGGTTTTTCTAAAACCGACGGATATAATGTTTCTTTAACTTTACTTGAAAATGGATCCCAAGAAATTTATTTTACAGGACCAGCTTTTATGGAATCTGTTCCAGATCCTTATGATTCTCGTTTTAGTATTCAATTAGAAAATCCATTGATTATTAACAGTGTATCTTTGCAAGCATTGATTGATTCAGAAACTATGCTTATTGCTTCTACACCGGCTATAGATAAAGAAATGGATATACTTCTTACAGAAATTGGCTTATTTGCTCAAGAAATGATTAGCGAAGACGGCAAACTAAACTCCCAAGCTAAAATTAGCGAAGAGTTTATATTAAAAAATTCTGACGGTTCTTTTGATTATGAAATTATAGATTTAGGAGATGGCAAAGGTAAAAACATTCTTAAGTTTAACATGGAAAAAATAAGCCAGAAAATAAATCCTTTTGTAAACGCAGAAGTTGAAGGGTTAATGTCTTCAGAACAAATGGCGGTTGCAGCATGGAATGTATATATATCTAAATTAACAAATGACGATAGCTGGAGCTATGAATTTGATTTGCCTTTGCAGCAAGATAAAAAAGTTTTATTTCAAACAAAATATAAAGAGTATTTTATGGAAAATTATTTAAAACAATTTATAACAAATCAAGCGCCTATAGTAGAAGAAGATATAGCTGTATTTGATTTAGCTCAAGCTAAACAAGCAGATGCTCAAAAGTTTTTAGATGATAACAACTTAAATTAAATTAAATGACATTATTAGAATACGTACAAACTTTAAGCTCAGATATATCTGTAGCTGAAAAAATTGCTCTAACTAAATCTTGGAAGAAAAAAAATGAGCCTGCTCAAGAAACTGTTCAACAAGCAGTAGTTGAGGAAGAAGTAAAGATAAACCCTGCTGTGGAGACGGATGCACCTGCAACAGGGACAACAGATGGCGTGTCCGAAAGTTTAAGTTCTGGGGATTTAGCATTGAATATATCATTAAACAAACCTGATAATAGCATTCTTTTTGGTTGGCAAAAAGATATAATAAGCCCACCTAAAGAACCCGGGGTTATTGGAAAACTTGACATAGATCTTTCAGTAAAACCTTTAAATGAAATGACAAGGGATCTTAAAGCTAGTAAAAAAGAATTGTATGGTGATGTAGATTTTATTCCTGGTGAAATTAAAAAAGGGAAAGGCAACTACGAATACAAATATGAAATAGTTGAAAATGACAAAAAAGAAAAAACAAGAGAATTTTTCTTTAAAGGTCCTAATGATACTGATTGGATAAATCAATCTGAAAGAATAAAAAATAAACCAAAAAGTGATGTATTACAAAATCAAATGGTTGGTATTTTATCTGAATTAGGTTTTATGTCAGAAGAAGCTGGAAAAAATGCTTATAAAATTCAAAAGCAAAATGAAAAAATACGAGAACTAAACAAACAACGTGAAGAATACAACGAGTTTCAAGAAAAAATAGATAATTATTGGAAAGAAAAAAATAAAAATGTTGATATCAATCCAAAAAGTAAATTTGAGGTTTTAAAAAACGATAATAGCGGTGGTTTTTATAATAGAAATAAAAATTTAAAGGAACGACTTGAAAAAAACTCCATGGGAATGCAGCAAGAGCAATATACCCCAGGATATTATTCTGATTTTAATTATGACAAAGAAAGTAACCAATCAGATCAAGTAATGCAAGAACAGTATTACATAAAAGATTCTTTTGGATTAGTAGACAAAGATTCTTTTTTAGCTGAAGCATTAGGGCCTGAATTAACTAAAAAGTTTATTGGTTACTTAAATAAAAACGATTTATCTAAAGACCTTCTTAATAATGTACTAGCGGGTAACTTTGGAGTTCATGGAGTTGCTCTAGGCAAACACCAAAATATTTATGATAAAGCCAGCGAGGCTTATGATAATTTGTCAGGAGGTGGTGCTGGATTTAATTTTCAAACTTTGCAAAAAGCAGAAGTCGCTAGACAAAGAAGATTATCTACATATTTAAGTAATTTTTTACTTGAAAATAAACAAATGGAAGATAATAAGATTTTAGATGGTTACGCTTCTTTAAACCCTGATAAATTTAAAGGAATCACAAACATAGTTGTTAAAAGAGCCAAAGCTAGATCTTTAATTTCAGAATTAAGTTGGAATGAAGAAGGGTTTACTAGCTTTGATTCATTAGATTATGAAAAAATTGGAGTTTACTTAGATAATTTTTTTCCACAATTAAAAGCTGTAAATGATAAAACAGAAGCTGCTAGAACTGAAAGAATAGCAGAAGTACAAAAAAAAGGAGGTTGGAACGGATTTTTATACGAAACAATGATAAGCATGGAAGATAATGTATTATCTAGAGCTCAGCAATTCGGTCATTTAATTTTATCAGATATTCTTAACTTTGATACACGTTTTTCCATGATTCAAGAAGCTGAAGGTGACGCTCAAGAACTAGGAATGGTAAAAAAACCCTTTGTAAGCGGAAAAACATCCACAATAGCAGGAACAGAGTATGTTTTAGAAGACGGCGTTTTATACGAAGCAGAAACTAATACACCCGCTTTAGACCAAGATATTTTAGTTCCTGGAACCGAAGATAAAGTGATGGACATTGTAAAAGGAAGTAACAAAACAACTACTTCTTTTAGCGGATCCGCTTCTACAACTACTGCTGCCGGTGCTTTAACCGGGCTAGCTGTTGATATTTTTGGAACAAAAGGAATAGGTAGAGCTACCGGGCTTTTAAGAAAAGTAGGAATTAGAAACATAGTAAAACTACCGCAAGCAAGGTTAGACGGTATGTTGTATTGGAGTGGACTAGGCTATGCTCAAGGTAAATTAGATACTTATCAACAACTAATAGCGGCTGGTCGTAGCGAAAAAGAAGCTGGTGAATTATCTGATCAAGCTGCAGCTCAAACAAGTATATTATATGGAGCCGCTGGCATATTTAGTCCAACTGAAAAATATTTTAATGCTTTTCAAAAAACAGTTAATTTTAAACAAACAGTTAAAAACGCCGTAACGCAGTTTACTAAACCAGGGAATAAAAAATCTTGGGGAGAAATATTTAAAAGTTACTTACCTACAAAAGCAGGAACTTTTAATACTGTAAAAGCAGCAGGAGGTGAAATTGTTGAAGAAACAGGGCAAGAAGCTGTTACAAGCTTAGTAATAAATGAAAACATAAACCAACAGCTTGGCGTAGATGTTTTAGATGCAGAATTTACAACTAGTGATTTAGCCACAACAGTAACTATTTCTATGGCAGTTTCTGGTGCTGCTACAAATATTAAAATGCCAGGTAGCACTAATAATTATAGCCAGCTAAATTCTAGTTTATTTATGATGGGTCAAAACCCTGCTGATACTAAAAAGTCTTTAGACAATTTAGTTAAAAACGGTGAAATTACTCAGCAACAATCTTCTGAAATTATGGCACAAGTTAGAGCTATAATTAATCAATCACCAAACATACCAAATTTTGTTTCCCCGGAATCTCTTTTAAAGTCCTCTATGATTTTGCAAGATATTGCAGATCTTCAAAATAGGAAAAAAACTATGGATAAAGCTTTCCATGAAAATATTGATATAAAAATAGAAAACAAAAGAGAGGCTTTGGCCGAAATAGTAAAACCAGAGCTTGAAAAATCTATTTCTAGAAAAGGATCAAAAGCTAAAGCTGCTGATATGGATGTTGAGTTTCTTCCTTTTGGTAGTCAAGAAGAAATAGACGCTAAAAAAGCAGAAATTATAGCTAAAGGAGGAAAGGTTATTGAAGACGTGGGTTATGGTCAATCTTTAGAATTTGAAGAAAATGGCGTAACGAAAAAAGTTATATTAATAAACGATCAAGTATCTGCAGAAGATAACGTTTATACTACTGGCAAGCATGAAACATTGCATCCTTTTTGGGAACAAGCTCTTAAAGGAAATCCAGAACTTGCTATTAAGTTTGGTAAATCTTTAATGCTAGAGTTTCTTAATAACAAAGAAATAAGCGGAGGAGCTAAGTTTTTAAGCAAATTCCAGTCATACGTTAACGATGACAATTATTCAGCAGAAAATACTTGGTCTGAAGTTATACCTTTAATGAGTGAATATCTTTCTAGCGGCGATATCCAATATAACCCAAAGCAAGAGGTTTGGTATAAAAACATAGGTACAAAAATATCAAACTTCTTAAAAAACCCAACAAACAAACAACCTTTAAATTTAAGATTTAACACTGGGAAAGATGTTTTTGATTTTATAGTAGCTTACAATAATTCTACTGACGCTGGTAAAGGCTGGTCAGCAGCTGAAAACAAAGTAAGATTAGAAGGAGCTAAAGGAGCTCTTGTTGATGATGATTTAGAAGTCAATAATACCTACATAGTTCAAGAAGGAGAAACTATAGAAGATGTAGCCGAAAAATTCCCAGACATAACGCTAAAGCAGCTTAAGCAGTTAAATAAGACAGGAGGTCAAGACCTAGAAGTAGGAACTGAGTTAATTATTTCAGCAGAAAAAAATCTTGTTAGTGATATAGATTTAGAGCTAAGCAAACAAACTAAAAATAAAAACTCAGAAAGTTCAGCTAAAGCTAGTAAAAGAGCGGTAGAATCTCTGGAGCAAGCCTCTAGAAATAAGGAGTTAGTACAAAAAGCTAAAGACGGAGATATTATAGCTGGCCAAAATTTAGTTGATGAAAATTCTGGTTTAATATTAGATTTATTAAAGTTTAATCCAGACGTAACTAAAGACAGTGGGGTTGACGCCGACGCATTACTTCAAGCCGTTAAAGATGCGGCTACACCTGGTTTAGCTAATTTAGTTTTTCCAGGTAGATATAGAGAAGAAAGTGATACTAAAAGAACAGGTGCTATTTCTCTTTTTAATGAATACAAAGAGTCTTCAGGAGAAGTTAGCACGTTTTTAGGACGTCTTAAACAAAGACAAGCTGAAATATACACAGCAGCAGGGCTTGACCCAAATAAATACAATATAGAAAGCCTTGATACCGCAGAAGCTAAACAAATAACTAACGAAGAAACAGAAGAAACTTTGGAGCCTTCTAATGAAGTTTCTACTAATCAAATAGATGTAACAACATTTGGGCCAGCTAAAAATAAAAAAGTTGCTTTAGAAAAAATAATTAAAATAGAAAAAGGCGAAAGACTTAATTTTAAAACTTTAAATAATAAATATTTTAATGAAGTATCTGAAGAAATATTTGGAATTGATGGAAAAAAAGTAAGAGGAAATGTATCGCTAAATTATGGCAACTCTAAAAAAACAGATTACTCAGAGGCTAATGCTTTGCAAAATATATTTAAAAACAGCGAAAACGTTAGAAACCTTGTAAAAACAATGCCTCCTTATAATGTTGCTACTAAAGAAGCTACAATAAATGAGCAAGGCGAATCTATTGATGTTTCAAGAGATACTTACGGCAGGGCTCTTGGCATTAATCCTACAGTTTTAAAAACATTTTATCAAAAAGTAAATCGCTCAATACCTGGTATATCTAACCCTAAAGGAAGAAGCTTAGGTAAATCAACTCAAACAGATGTATTTGAATTAAAGCCTGAATTTAGAGGAAATATAGATAACGACGTTATAACTGATATACAATCTTCGGTGGGCGTTAATAAAGGGGAATTAAGCGTTCCTATTAAAGGACCTGCAAGAACTGAGTTTGGAAGCGTTTTAACTGGCTTGTCTAAAATGTATGTGGATAATGTTATAAACACTATTGGACGCTCTAAACTAGACTCTAAGCAAGCCAAGGCTGACCTAGCAGCCGGCAAGTCAAAATCAATGGCTAGTAAGCGTATAGAAACAGAAGCCGATATGCCCTCCGCTTTAGTAACTAAGTTTCAAGAAATTTCTATTTTAAAAAACAAAAAACAATTAGCAAATGATCTTGATTTTAGTTCACCACCTATAAACGAATCTAACAGAATAGCACAGCAAGAAGCAATGCAAGAAGAGGTTGTTAGTTTTAAATTAGATACAGCAGCTATTGAAGCGGGTGGAATGGGAAGTGGTGGCAAGCAAACTTTTTATGGACTTAAAGGCGGTAAAATGTATTCATCTGCAAAGCAAGCTTTTGATGCGGGCATAAAAAATGCTGTTAAGTTTGGTAAAACAACTGATGGCAAATTTATTGAAATTACCACCAAAGGCATAACAAATTGGATTGCTAAGCCAGGTAAATTGTATTATGGTAAAAGTGATCCTGCTTATAAAAAACTGATTGAAAGCGCTCAAGTTTATAATGGACCTAAAACAAAAAGAATAACCCCAGCTCGTGCTTTTTCAGAAAACCCAAAAACCAGAGCTGATGCAAAGCAGGAAGCTAAGGATAACATGGAAGTTTTAGACCATGTAGTTAATCAGCTTTCCAATGCCGTTGCAAACGGTATGTCGTTAGATATAGCAGGCGCTATTATTATACAAAGTTATCAAGCTACTTCTGGTTTAATAAAAATAGCTGCACCGTTTAAATATCGTTCTATTGAAATGAGATATGGTGGACCTAACTCAAAAAAACAACAAAGAGAAGGTAAAAAATCTAGGGAAGAACACAATCCGCCTGCTTCAGTTATTGGAGCCGCTATACTTTTGGCTATAAAAACTAATGCCGCCACTCCTGTAATGGAAGCTATAAAAGAAAATTATTATCAAACAGAACTTTCTAAATTTGATGATGATTTATTAGATCAAGCTAAATTAGATTCTACGCTTGTAAAAGGACAAAGTGTATTTAACAATCCCATAACAAGGCTTGCTGCTGCTGGAATCGATTTAAACACACTTAAAAATCCAGATACAGGAAAAACAATTGCTGAAGAAAGTGGGTTTGGTATTGATCCTAAAATATACGCTGGCTATAACGTTAACGAAAAAGTGCAGGCTTCTAATGTTCAAAACGAAGCTATATTAAAAACTATACAAGATCCTAATTACAAGGTAGCTAAAGTAATCAAAGCATCTTTGCCTTTAGTAAAAGGAAAATCAATGGCTTCTAAGCGTAACAGCGATTTAATTCCAAAGGCAATAGCATATGATCAATCTATAACTGTTCAAAAAGGCATAAATGCTTTAGAAAAAACAGACAAAGCTTTAGGTAATGCAAGAAAATTAGACGCTCCTGTTAAAAAAATTAGAGTATTTGATTTTGATGATACACTCGCAAGATCAAAAAGTATGGTTATTGTTAATATGCCTGATGGCTCTTCTAAAAAAATTAATGCTACTCAATTTGCGCAGCAAGCAGCTGATCTTGAATCACAAGGAGCTGAGTTTGATTTTGCAGAATTTAGCGAAGTAGTCGAAGGTAAAAAAGGACCTTTGTTTGAAGTTGCTCAAAAAATAGCAGACGCAAGAGGAACCGAAGATGTATTTATACTTACAGCCCGCCCGCAAAATGCTGATGGGCCTATAAAAGCTTTTATGAAAGCAAACGGTATTGATATACCTTTAAAAAATATAACTGGATTAGGGGATGGCACAGCACAGGCTAAAGCCGGATGGATAATGGGCAAGGCAGCTGAAGGTTATAATGATTTTTATTTTGCAGACGACGCTATTAAAAATGTGCAGGCTGTTAAAGATGTGCTGGGTCAAATTGACGTTAAATCTAAAGTACAATTAGCAAAAGCTAGTAAAAGAGATACTTTTGATACTATCGTAAATGATATGATTGAAGATTCTTCTGGTATTGAAACTTATAAACAATATTCTGCTGCTAGAGCTCAAACAGTCGGCGCCAGTAAAGGTCGATTTAATTTTTTTATTCCTGCAAGTGCTGAAGACTTTACAGGTTTGTTATATAAAATGTTAGGCAAAGGTAAAAAAGGTGATGCTCAAATGGCGTTTCTTAAAGCAAACTTACTTGATCCCTACGATAGAGCTGAGTCAGCTGTAACGCAAGCTAAAATAGCTGCGGCAAATGATTTTAAAGCATTAAAACAAAACTTAAAAACTTTACCTAAAAGCTTAAGCAAGCCAACAGGTATTGGAGGATTTACATTTTCACATGCTGTTCGTGTAGCTATCTGGTCAAAACAAGGTATGGATATACCTGGATTGTCTAAAAAAGATATAAAAGAATTAAACGATTTTGTAGATAATAATACTGAGCTTAGCGTTTTTACTGATGAATTAATGAAAATTCAAAAAGGTAAACCATATCCAAAGCCGGGCAAAAGCTGGTTAGGCGGTAACATTACTGGCGATATCATAAATGATATTAATAAAGTTAACAGAGCTGAATATCAGCAAGAGTGGAGAGAAAACGTTGATATTATATTCTCAGAAGATAATATGAATAAAATGGAGGCCGCTTATGGATCTAAATGGCGTAGAGCTATGGAAGATTCTTTGCGTAGAATGAAGTCTGGTAGCAACAGACCTCCTGGAGGCAACAGTGTAACAGATGGGCTACTTGATTGGCTAAACAATTCAGTTGGTGCTGTAATGTTCTTAAATACAAGATCTGCATTGCTTCAGACTATATCTGCGGTAAACTTTATAAACTGGGGTGATAATAACATAGTAAAAGCAGGTATTGCATTTGCAAACCAAAAACAATTTTGGAGTGATTTTATGACGCTTATGAATTCTGATTACTTAGTAGAGCGTAGAAACGGTCTTAAAATTAACGTAAGTGAATCTGAAATTGCTGATGCTGTAAGAGATTCGGATAACAAAGTAAAAGCAGCCATAGCATTTTTGCTTAGCAAAGGATTTGTAATGACAAGGTTTGCGGATAGTTTTGCAATTGCAACTGGAGGATCTACTTTTTACAGAAATAGAGTAAAAACTTTAGTAGGCAAAGGCATGGAACAAAAAGCTGCAGAAGCACAAGCTTTTGAAGACTTTAGACAAATAGCAGAAGAAAGTCAGCAGTCAAGTAATCCAAATAGAATTAGTCAGCAACAAGCTTCTGGTGCTGGTCGTGTTATATTAGCTTGGGCAAATACGCCAATGCAATATGCTCGTATACAAAAAAGAGCTGCACAAGATCTTATAAACGGTCGTGGTGACTGGAAAACAAATGTGTCTAAAATAGTTTACTATGGCGCTGTGCAGAATTTAATATTCAATGCGCTGCAACAAGCTGTATTTGCTTTAGGATTTGGTGAAGATGACGAAGAAGAAATGGATGCTAAGAAAAGCAAAAAGATTTCAAGAATAGCAAATGGTATGATTGATTCACAACTTAAAGGCTTAGGTATAGGCGGAGCTGCTGTAGTTGCATTAAAAAGCACTTTAATGGAATTAGGCAAGCAATACTCTAAAGACCGCCCTAAATATGAAGAAGCCGTATTTGATTTATTAGGTTTTTCACCGCCTCTTGGGTCTAAAGTTCAAAAAATATACGGAGGCCTTAGAAGCTTTAGTTGGAATATGAAAGACATTAAGGATAAAGGTTTAAGCTTAGATAATCCAGCTTATTTAGCAGGTGCTCAAATAACAACAGGTCTTACTAATATTCCGCTAGACAGAGTTATTAAAAAACTAAATAGCATGCGAGGAATTGTAAGCGAGCAATCTTCCCTTTGGCAAAAAGTTGCGTTGGGCCTTGGTTGGTCTACTTGGGATGTAGGTCTTGGTTATTACGGCGGATTTGATGCGGCAAAAGTTTTAACGCCTGAAGAAGAAAGAGTTAAAGAAATTGACGATATGAAAAAGTTAACTAAAACACAAGAGCAAATTGATATGCTTCTTGATTTAGGATTAACTAAAAAAGAAATAAAAGCTTTAGGTAAAGAACAAGTTAGAGTTGAAAAAATTATAGAGCTGCAAAATGCAGAGGCTAAACCCAAAGAAGAGGCTAAGGTTAAAAAAGAAATAAAAGAAGAAACTAAACCAACACCTGAAGTAAAAGCAAAACCTAAAACCGAAAGTGCTGAAAGAAGACTTAGAAGACAATTTGATTCTATTAAAGATGAAAACAAACCTGATCAAGTAAAAACATTACTTAAGTTTGGTTTAACCAAAAAAGAAATAAGAGAGTTACAATACGAAAAAAATAGAGTAAACAAAATATTAGAACTAATGCCTAAAAATAAATAATGAGTATATCAGACATCAAAATGTACGCAATGAGCTTCGGAGTGGTTGGAATAACAACGTTTGGACATATAGAAACTTGGTTAAAAATTACCTTGCTTCTTGTAACTATTGGGTACACCGTAACAAAATGGGTTAAACTTAAAAAAAAATAATATGAATCAAAAATCACCACTTCACATTAAAGAAGCCGCTTACGAAAAAGCGAATCAAAAAATGCGTAAAAAAAACCCAGGAATGGGTAAAAGACTTACATCTGGAACAAGCCCTAGAAGAGTATCATTTGCATGTAGATTTGCGGGTATGGCTGGGGCAATGAAAGATGCCAAAGGAGAACCAACAAGAAAAGCTATGGCTTTAAAAAAATGGGGTTTTGGTAGCGTTGCTGCTGCTAAAAGCTTTTGTAGTAAACATAAATCTAAAAAATAATTATGGAATCAGGATTATATAAAAAATACATTTCAAAAGAAATAGACCCAAAAATAAAAACAGAAAAACTACCGGAAGTAGATCTTGGGATAGTAAAAAACAAAAGAGTTAATTGGAGTGATAATCCAATACCTGAAGGAGATAAAGTTAAACATCCTAAATTTGCTCAAGCTATGAAAGCTATAAATACTTATAGCGGAATGAAAGGTGGCCCAAAAGCAGATGATTATTTTAGAAAAAATATAGAGGGGCCTGCTATTAGATATAATAGCAAAACTTATTCACTTCAAGCTTTAATACCAGATTAATGCGAAGCATAAATAAAATAATAGTTCATTGCTCTGCTACACAAGAAGGAAGACATTTAGATGCCGCTGAAATAAATCGCTGGCATTTAAAAAGAGGCTGGAAAGGCATAGGATATCACTATGTTATTTTGTTAGATGGTACTATAGAATATGGTAGAAATATATATGAGCAAGGAGCTCATGTTAAAAACCATAATAAAGGATCAATAGGAATTTGCTATATTGGAGGAGTAGAAGAGGAAAGAGGCAAAAATGGCAAATGGATTGCTAAAGACACTAGAACACCTGAGCAAAAAGAAAGCTTATTATTATTATTAAAAACATTAAAAAAAATGCACATAGACGCAACTATTCATGGGCACAATGAATTTGCCGCGAAAAGTTGTCCGTGCTTTGATGCTTATAAAGAATATTGTAATATATAAATAAATGGGAAAATTAAAAAAAGGAAGATTATCTGAAATAGTTAAAGAGCTTCAAGGAGCTTCTAAAATGCACTTAAAGCAATCAAAGGAAATTGATAGCCATATTGAAGACATGGAATCACCTTTAGAGTTAAAGGACGCCTGTTATAAGAAGGTAGTTGCAAGATATGGCCCTAAGAATTCGGCATATCGAAGCGGAGCTATGGCTAAATGCAGAAAAGTAGGTGCTGCTAACTGGGGTAATAAAAGCAAAAAGTAATGTATCAATCACCATTTAGTAAAGTTAGAAAAACCGCAAAAGGTTTAGCACTTAAGCGTTGGTTTAAAGAAAAGTGGGAAACATCTGATGGTAAAGAAGATTACAGTGACACAAAAGAAAATACTTTTAGACCTACTGTAAAGGTTTCAGAAAAAACACCAAAAACTTGGAAACAACTTTCTGATTCAGAAATAGCCGCGGCTAAGGAAGAAAAAAAGAAAACAGGAAGAGTTAGTAAATATGATAAAACACAAAACGCATAAAAAAGGAACAAGATAAATAGGCGTACCATACCTAATAGTTCCTGTAACCAGAAAGGGCCCTCATAACGAGAGCCCTTTTTTGATTTTAACCATCACAAGCCAAACAATCTTCATTCATTGCTTGCTGTGCAATATCGCCTCGTAAGACGCTTTCTGTCCTTGTATAGTATAAAGTCTTAACTCCTTTTTTCCAGGCCTCGAAATGCACCTTATTAAGCCATTTGGGAGTTGCTACGCTTGGGAAAGCTAAGTTTAAACTAACAGACTGATCTACATACTGCTGTCTCAGCCCAGCTTGGTTAACTAATTCTAGTTGATTGATTTCCTTAAACGTTTTAAAGACTTCTTTTGCGGGGATTTCGTGTCCCATAATAATATTATCAAGTTCAACAATATTTTGGACAGAGCCACCATCAGCCAGTATTTTATTCCATATTTCATTTGTATTTATTTTATGTTTTCTAAGTAATTTAACAAGCGTAGGATTTTTACGTATAAACGTTCCTTTAGCTGATTGTTCAGTAAACACATTAGCTGCCCAGGGTTCTATTCCCGCTGAAACATTCCCGCTAAGCTTACTATTAGAAACAGTGGGAGCAACAGCGCGAAGATGAGTATTACGCATACCAGTTCCAGCACACCATAAAGGTTCACCATAAGTTTCTGCAAGAACCATACTAGCTCTTTCGCTTTCGATTTTAATCTGCGAAAATATTCTCCTAGTTTCAAACTGAGATAATAAACCTTCAAAAGGTATTCCCTTTTCTTGGAGATACGTGTGCCATCCCAAGACACCCAACCCAAGAGCTCGTCCTTTCTGAGCACTACGAATGGCATTTTCAAAACCTCTAAGTCCTTTTGCTCTTTGAATAAATTCCTCCATAACCCCATCAAGAAACCATATGGAGTCGTATATAAGGTTAGTGTTTTTCCATTCATCATATTTTGCTAAGTTTAATGATGATAAGCAACAGACAAAGCTGTGATTTTCATCGGTGTGTAATGCAATTTCTGAACATATGTTTGTCATATGTACTTTTAATCCGTTTTCTTTGTATGCTTTTGGATTCTTTTTATTAACGTTTCCTTTAAACATGATATACGGTTCTCCAGTTGCTTTTCGCTTTCTAAGCAATTTGCTCCACTTATTTCTAGCTTCTGCATTTCCTTGTTCAAGCTTTCGCATAAACTTATCACCAATGATTGCGCATTGATGTAAATTAAGTGATTGTCTATTGACATCGCCTTTTGGTTCTCGAATATCAAGCCACTCTTCAAAATCCTCGTGCTCAATGTTAATATTAACGGAAGCAGCACCTCTTCTGACTGATCCTTGGTTTGTTGCAAGTATTGTGCTGTCGTATATCTTGCAAAAGGGCACGACTCCATCTGATGTTCCATTACCTGTAATTCTAGCGCCGGCGGGTCTTATTTGATTTATACCGATACCAACTCCACCGCCGTGCTTAGCGAGTAGCATCATCTCTAAATTCTTTTGTCCTATATCTTGTATTGAGTCTGCAACATCAATACCAAAGCAACTAATAGGTAACCCGCGATCAGTCCCAGTGTTTGAAAGTACAGGGCTAGCAAGACATAGCCAACCATTCCAAATATAATTAAAAAACGTTTCGGCCATTTCTGGTTTATATAATCTACGAGCAACCGTTTTACTGACTCTTTGGTATGCTTCACGAGGTGTTTCTCCGTCGTATAAATATCCCCCGGATATAGTCTTCTTGTATACGTCTGTATTACCCCACGAAGGGTAATCTTCTCCTTTTTTCCAATTTTCATTCCACATATTTTTATGCTATAAAGTGTTTTGTCCAAGCTATTAAACCGTTTAAGTTTAAAGCTACTAAGTTCCATTGTTTTCTTGATGCTGTTTGCACCATTACACATATAAAACCTAGGATATAAAGCCTAGGTTCTAATGTCCATTGAGCTGCTATTAAAAAGCCTGCTCCCATATATCCTGCTCTAGTTGCTA
>Ga0207896_1000059_pt1 | contig 25540 bp, 35 predicted proteins | sample LinPmetageLP36_FD_184049 | JGI IMG/M metagenome (GOLD analysis project Ga0207896, IMG submission 184049) | Marine viral communities from the Pacific Ocean - LP-36 (SPAdes) | ecosystem: Environmental > Aquatic > Marine > Oceanic | place: Pacific Ocean | collected 2010-06-15 | reverse complement strand
CACTCGTTGGTGTTCGTTGTCCTGATGGTTCCCATAGTAGGGAATTGGTGGGACAATTGCCAGTGTCTCAAAACCGATAACCAAAAAAGATGGTGAACCGACCATGAATTTTGGTTCACCATGGAAATGACCCACCCCCTACCCTATGCCCCAAATTTCCGAAGGCTCGCCAGCGCGTGTATACATACTAATCCAGACAAATCTTTTGCATTTCCCCACGTTTTTCATAGTAAAATTCGAAACCCGCCTCTAAAAAAATTTTTTGCAAAAAAATAACAAACTCGGCATACTTCGTCTATCCCAGTATCACTGGCGCGAAGGCACTATGGCTTTACAGCTAACCCCGGAACTCGGCATCGAGATTCCTAAAAACGTGAACTACATGGACTTAGCTGTTCGTGCTGCAGCCGCGTGTAAAACGATTGCTGAACTTGAAGAACACGGCGTATCTCCCGGTGAACCTAGCGAGATTGATAACGATGTTGCCGCTACGCTGGCTATGGCTTACGCAAAGGACATGGAGCGTACTTCTAAAGAGGTAACTGATTCCCGCCTCGCCACACTAACAAGCGCCTCTCTTGTCCAAACCCACCACATACTCGAAGAATTCGGCGCTCTAGTTGCGAATAACGCAGCAGAGGTGCGCAACACCGTGGTCAACAAGCTAGTCCTAGAGACTGAAAACCCTGATGGGCGCATTCGCATCCGCGCACTGGAGCTACTAGGCAAAATGGGCCACGTAGGTTTATTTGTTGAGAAGAAGGAAGTGGTGGTCACACACCGCTCTAGCAAGGAACTTAGAGACAAGTTGCAGGAAAAACTGCTGACCTTAAAGAAATCTATCAGCCCTGAAGGCGAAGTCATCTTTGCAGATGATCAAGAAGAAGAACATGAAAGCCCAAGCTGACGTAACGCCAGAAAATATCCTACCCAAACCAAAGCCCGCTGACCTAGCGGGTGATTCCCTGTCTCCCGACGAAATTGACCTCCTACTTAAAAACATCAACAGCTACTCTAAAGCGGAAGCTACAGAGATACTGGAGAACTTAGAGGCTCTGGAAGAACGGAACACGATAGATGGGGCGTACAATGACTTGATTGCTTTCTGTTGCTACATGCAAGAGGACTACATTGTTGGGAAACACCACAGGATACTAGCCGATCTTTTTATGGAGTTGGAAGGTGGACTAACTGAGCACGAAGACGGTACGACAACAGGCAAGGATAGAGCGGCGGTGAACATGCCGCCTCGTCATGGCAAGAGTATCCTAACGTCTTTGTACTACCCAGCGTGGTATTTAGGGCGTAACCCCACTAAAAAAGTAATGATGGTGTCGCACACTACGGACTTGGCAGTAGATTTTGGTCGTAAAGTGCGTAACCTCATCTCCTCACCGAAATTCCAGAAGATATTCCCGAACGTAGGGCTGTCTAGCGACAGTAAGTCGGCAGGCCGGTGGAACACAAGCGCGGGCGGCGAGTACTACGCCTGTGGTATAGGCTCCTCGATTGCAGGCCGTGGTGCGGATTTGCTCATTATTGACGATCCCCACTCGGAGCAAGACGTAATTAACGGTAATTTCGGAGTATTTGAAAAAGCCTACGAGTGGTTTACCTACGGAGCGCGTACTCGACTCATGCCGAAGGGAAGGGTAGCGGTAGTCCAGACAAGATGGCATATGGATGACCTGACGGGACGGCTAGTCCGAGACATGGCGACCAACGACGAGGCTGATACATACCACGTTGTTGAATTTCCTGCTGTGTTTGAAATACCAGAAGACTATTACGTAACTGTAGAAGAACAGGCTGATGAGGATGGGTTCATGCAGCCTGTCGAGATTGAAGTATCCCCAGATAGCCCGATACCGATAAGTGCGCTGAAGAAATCAAGGGTAAAGGAGAAACCGCTCTGGCCTGAGTTCTTTACCTTAGCCGCACTCCACCGAACCAAAGCTTCAATGCCCCTGTTCCAGTGGAATTCCCAGTACCAGCAGCACCCCACTGCAGAAGAAGCTGCTATTATTAAGCGAGAGTACTGGCGGGAATGGCAGGAGGAGGAACCCCCTACGTGTGAGTACGTTATTGTTACTTTAGATGCTGCAGCGGAGAAAAATAACCGCGCTGACTATACGGGCATCACACGCTGGGGGGTGTTTATGAACGAGGAAGAGGAGGCGTATAACATCATCTTATTAGATGTTATACAGGAGCGCTTAGAATTCCCTGAGCTTAAAAAGCGGGCGAAAGAGATTTATGCTGACGAGCAGCCGGATGCGTTTATCGTAGAGAAAAAAAGTAATGGTACACCCCTATACCAAGAAATGCGTAGAATGGGAATTCCGGTCACCGACTACACTCCCCACAGAGGCTCAGGGGACAAAATAGCGAGATTGAACTCTGTAGCAGATATAGTATTATCCGGTATTTGCTGGGTTCCCCGAACGCGGTGGGCTGAGGTGCTAGTGGATGAAGTGGCTGCGTTTCCGTTCGGGAGCAACGATGACCTTGTTGACTGTACCATCATGGCCCTTATGCGGTTTAGGCAGGGAGGCTTTATTCGCTTACCTTCGGACGAAGCAGAAGAGCAACGATACTTTAAGCGTAGAACTGGCGGCTACTACTAATGGATATAAAGCTTAGTGAACGGCAGGCAGCGGTCGCTAAGCGTCAAAGTATATGTGCGGAGTGCCCTGAACTAATAAAGAAAATACAAATATGCAAACAATGCGGTTGCTTTATGCCTGCTAAAGTCTGGCTAATAGATGCGTGGTGCCCACTACAAAAATGGGGCAAAGAAGAATTATAGTTGGCGGATACTACTAATGGCAGAGAAAACCAGATACCAAACATGGCTTGACAGCCTAACGCCCAAGGAAGAAGCAGAGCGTAAAGCATTGATGGAGTTGAGTGACCAAGAGTATATGGCGGAGCTACAAAACGACCTACCTCCAGAGCTTAGGTTTGGCGGGGAGTTTGGTGGGATAAGTGCGTTGGGTTACGGCGACGGTGGAGACGACCGTGCTCAGATACGCAGCTACACTACGTCTAACGGGGGGCTGCCCTCAATATTAGGTTTATATTTACCGTCTGAGCGACGATTAGGTCAACTCACTAACAAACAAGCTAGAACAAATGCAATAACTGAATCTGATATTGTTGATTACATAATTGGGCCACCAGACTACGAAGTGGAAAACACTACGGAAGGGCGAAGCAAAGGTATTTCGGTGTTTTCTCCCACTGGTAAATTAGGCGCAGGCGGCAAGTACGGCTCTAAGGAGGGATACATGCCTGAATACGAACCCCTAACTAGACGGTACGAAGAACCGTTGCGGTATACATACGCGCAAACCGTACAGCACGAATTACAGCACAGAGGGTTTGACCACCCCGCCTTTTTAGACTTTTTAGAAGAGACGGAGGAAACGGAAAACGGTCGACCACTTAAAGCACGCGAGGAGCATAGGTTTATTGATGCTTCCCCAGATTTCGAGCGGAAACATAATGATCAGGAACTCTACCGTAAAATGCTATCTAGGTTTGAAGAGTGGTTAACGCCAGAAAAACAAGAGAAGTATGGTATTCGCGTGCCCGTTAAAGCATCAGTACCAACAAAAACGTCGGTACTAGATGACCTAATTAACTTTATAAGAGGTCAGTAAGATGGCTATTGAGAAAGGTTTATACGACTTGCCAGAAGGCATCGAGGACATGGAAGAAGGCGAAGCCATGATAGCTATAGATGTCATGTCTGACGAGGGTGTTGAAGTAGTGCTGGAAGACGGCAGTGTTGAGATTACTTTCGGGGAAGAATCGGGAGACTTAGACGACGCGCCGTTCGATGCCAACCTTGCTGAGTACCTCGATGACCAAGCACTTACTAAGCTGGCTAACGATCTCATTAGCGCAGTTGATTCTGATGTTAACTCACGTAAAGACTGGGCAGATACTTTTGTTAAAGGACTAGAAACCATTGGCATGAAAATGGAGCAACGCTCTAGTCCGTGGGAAGACGCGTGTGGTGTTTACAGTACAGTTTTGGCCGAAGCGGCCATCCGCTTCCAAGCTGAAGCCATGAGCGAGACGTTCCCTGCTTCGGGGCCAGTACAAACTAAGATTCTGGGTGAGATTACTCAAGACAAAGAAGACGCTGCCTTACGTGTTAAGACAGATATGAATTACGAGCTGACTGAGGTAATGACGGAGTACCGTCCTGAGCATGAAAGGATGCTGTACAGCCTAGGTTTAGCCGGTTCAGCCTTCAAAAAAGTGTACTACGACCCTAATCTAGGCCGTCAAGTAGCTATATACATCCCTGCTGAGGACGTAATTGTCCCCTACGGAGCCTCTAACATAGAGCAAGCCGAGCGGGTTACGCACGTTATGCGTAAAACTAAGAACGAATTGGTCAAATTACAGGCCGTAGGGTTCTATCTGGACACTGATCTGGGCGATCCTGAGCCTTATCACAGCGATATTGAGGAGAAAAAGGCCGAAGAAGGTGGATTTTCTCTTAGTGATGATGAGCGCTACTGCTTGTACGAGATACATGCTGACCTAGTTATCGACGGATTGGGCGAAGAAGCCGAAGAAGGGCTAGAAATCGCGCAACCTTACGTGGTTACGATAGAACGCGGCACTAATACAGTGTTAAGTATTCGCCGTAACTGGAACCCTGACGATGGATTGACGCTTAAACGTCAACATTTTGTCCATTACGTGTACGTACCGGGGTTTGGGTTCTATGGTCTTGGTTTAATTCACATTATTGGGGGCTACGCTAAGGCAGGAACGTCTCTAATTCGCCAATTAGTTGACGCAGGTACGCTTTCTAACCTACCGGGAGGCTTAAAGTCTCGTGGATTGCGGGTTAAGGGTGACGATACGCCTATCGGGCCGGGTGAATTCCGTGATGTGGACGTACCTAGTGGGTCAATACGGGACAATATCCTACCATTACCCTATAAAGAGCCTAGCCAGACGTTATTGGCACTATTAAACAAGATTACTGAGGAAGGTCGCCGTTTAGGTGCCATATCCGACATGAATATCTCTGACATGAGCGCAAATGCGCCTGTTGGAACCACTCTTGCGCTATTAGAGCGTACTCTCAAGCCTATGGCTGCGGTGCAATCCCGTGTCCATTACGCAATGAAACAGGAATTTAAACTCCTACGGAAGATCATTGCTGAGTATGCACCGATAGACTATATGTATGTGCCTGACCGTGGCGAGCCTAGAGCTAGACAAGCTGACTATGCCACGGTGGAAGTGATTCCCGTCAGTGATCCTAATAGCAGTACGATGGCACAGCGCGTTGTGCAGTATCAGACTGTTATGCAGATGGCGCAGGCCGCTCCTCAAATCTACGACTTACCTCAGCTTCATCGCCAGATGATCGAAGTCTTAGGGGTTAAGAACGCAGACAAGCTAGTACCAACAGATGATGATATGCACCCGCTTGACCCAGTAAGCGAGAATATGGACGCCCTAGTAGGCAACCCGATCAAAGCGTTTATGTACCAAGATCACCAAGCGCATATCGCTACACACCAAGCGTTTATGCAAGACCCAATGATTGCTCAAACTATTGGGCAAAACCCTCTAGCAAATCAAATTATGGGAGAGCTGCAATCGCACATAGCTGAGCACACTGCGTTTATGTACCGCCGTCAAATCGAAGAAACACTAGGTGCGCCTCTGCCTCCTCCGAACGAAGAAATGCCGCGAGAACTTGAAACACAGATTGCACAGCTTCAGTCGAAGGCAGCTATTCAGCTTACGCAGCAGCATCAACAACAACAGGCGCAGCAGGAAGCACAGCAAAAGGCACAAGACCCGATCATTCAAATGCAACAAGCGGAACTGCAAATCAAACAGGCTGAACAGCAGCGGAAAGCCCAGAAAGATCAAGCAGATACGCAGCTTGATGTTGCAAGACTACAGCTTGATGCAGAAAAAGCCCAAACTACCGCGTCCCTTGAAGCAAACCGCATAGCCTCGCAGAACGACCAAGCGCAGGCGAAGAATGACTTAGGTGAAGCCAAGGCAATGATGGACGCTGCAAAAATACGGATAGAGAACGACCGTACTGAAGCCGAAGCACAACGGGACAGAGATGAAGCTGCCCGCAATAACCGAGAGGATAGATAATATGGAAGGTGTTGATCATTTCAAAAAAAACGGAACCTTGTTTAAAGGCAATACACACAAGATGCCTGATGGCTCTTTGCACAGTGGGAAAACTCATACTAAAAGTAGTGTGAAGTTATTTCACTTAAAAGACTTGTCTGCTACGGCAAGAAAGAAAGCTAAGTAAGAGGTAGTAAGTAATGACTACAACCGTCTTTGACGTGCTGAATTTAAAACTTACAGAGCTTAAAGGCTCTAGCGAAGAATTCTTGAACTCAGGTGGGGCTAAAGACTTTGCCGAGTATAAGGAGGTGTGCGGTGTGATTCGAGGTCTAAACGCTGCATTAAGAGAAGTAGGCGACCTTTCGCGTAACTATATGGAAGATGACGATGACTGAAACAGTAACAGTAAGTGGAGTAACGGCGGAAGCGTCAGTATCTCCGGCTATGACTGCACTAGAAGAAAGACGTAACGAACGGATAGCTAAAGAGGAAGTTCAGGATGAAATAGCGGAAGCTCAGATTCCACGCCCTGTAGGCTATCGAGTGCTAGTTGCATTGCCCAACGTAGAGGAAACTTTTGAGGGCAGCGGCCTTCTTAAAGCGCAAACTACACGTCGTGAGGAACAAGTGCTCTCTAATGTAGGAACCGTACTTGATATGGGCGACCAAGCCTATGCAGACAAAGAACGGTTTCCTACTGGTCCTTGGTGTGAAGTGGGTGACTACGTAATGTTTAGAGCAAACACTGGCACTAGAATTAAATTGGGTAGGCAAGAATATCGCCTAATGAATGACGATTCCATTGAAGCTGTCGTCGCTGATCCGCGTGCTATCACGCGTGCGTAAGGAGTAAGGTATGGCTATGCAACAAGTAGAGTATGAGTTCCCTGACTCAGATTCAAAATCTACGGCGGTAACGGTAGATGTAGAAGAAAAAGAGGATAATAGTCTTGAGGTAGAAGAAGCTGTAGGTCGAGAAGACATGAAAGTTCCAGCTAAGGAACTCAAGTCGGAAGAGATAGAGATAGAGATAGAAGACGATACCCCTGTAGCAGATCGAGGACGCAAGCCTTCTAAGCCTCCAGAAGAAGTGACCGATGAAGAGCTAGAAAACTACTCTGATAAAGTTAAGGGGCGTATTAAGCACCTTAGTAAAGGTTATCACGACGAGCGTAGAGTAAAAGAAGCTGCGCTAAGAGAACGTAACGAACTGGAAAGCTACGCTAAGCAGTTGGTTGCAGAGAATAACAAGCTCAAAGGTACTGTTGATAAGAATCAGGAGACGTTACTCAACCAAGCTAAACATACTGTAGCTGCGGAAATGGTGAACGCTAAGCGCCAGTATAAAGAAGCGTATGAGGAAGGTGACCCAGATGCGTTAATAGACGCGCAAGAAGCCCTTACAACCGCTAAAATACGCGCAGATAAGGTAGCAAACTTTAAGCCTGCGCCTTTACAGCAGGAAGAGACTCCTGTACAAGTACCTCAACAACCTATTGAAACTCAAGAAGTTCGTGACGAACAAGCAGTATCTTGGGCGGAAGAAAATTCTTGGTTTGGAGCAGACGACGAAATGACGGCGTTTGCGCTAGGTTTAGACTCCAAACTTAAAAAAGAGGGAGTAGACCCTCAATCAAATACTTACTACGAGAAGATTAATGCTCGTATGCGACAAGTATTCCCGGATCAGTTTGATGAGGAACCGGAAAGCACTAAAAGAAAATCTAGCAATGTGGTTGCACCCGCTACGCGGAGCACGTCACCGAAGAAGGTGACACTTAACCAATCACAAGTTGCTATTGCAAAAAGACTTGGTATTTCACTGGAAGACTACGCCAAACAGGCTGCTGAATTAATGAGGAACAAATAATGGCTGATAACAAACTGAGCAGAGAACTAAATACTCGTGAAAAAGATGTACGTAAGAAAGCGTGGGTGCGGCCAGAAACTTTGCCTAACCCTACGCCAGAAGACGGATATGTTTACCACTGGGTTCGTATTAGTACTATGGGTCAGGCCGATACAGGCAATGTTTCCTCAAAATTAAGAGAAGGTTGGGAGCCAGTACGTGCAGATGCTCACCCTGAGATACTTCCTGATGAAGTGACCGATGGTCGTTTCAAGGATAATATCATTCAAGGTGGACTGATGTTGTGCAAAGCTCCTACTGAAATGGTGGACGAACGTAATGCCTATTATAACAATCAGGCAGCTTCGCAAATCCACTCTGTTGACAACAGCCTTATGCGCGAAAACGACCCTCGTATGCCCCTATTTAACGATAGGAAGACGAAGGTGACATTCGGCAAAGGCAATTAACTTTTAGGAGTTTAAAATGGCTTATCCAACAGTCAACGCTCCCTACGGCTTTGAGCCAATCAACCGTATAGATGGTATGCCTTATGCAGGTGCCACTCGCCTTATTCCTATTGCGAGCACCTACAATGTAGCTATCTATGCAGGCGATTTAGTTTCAGTCGTGGCGGCGGGTACAATCGAGAAGTTTACAGGCACCACTACTGGTTCCCCTGTAGGCGTTTTTATGGGCGTTCAGTACGTCAATTCACTGGACCAGTTCACACCGGCTCAGTACTACCCCGGCACTAGCGTTTCACAAGCTTTTGCTATTGTAGTAGACGATCCAATGGCAGCCCTTAAAGTTGCTGTTACTACAAATGGAAGTGTTATGTCTTCTGCGGCACAAGCTGCGGTTGGCTCTAACATGTCTATTATACAGGGCGCTGGAGATGCTATTACAGGCAACTCTGGTATATCAGTACTAGCGGGTTCGGAGGCTAACACAGCCGGTTTACCTATCCGTGTTATAGCTACTGTTGCTGAAACTTCCACTGCTGCTGATACTTTTGTTGAGCTGATCGTTAAGATCAACTTGCATCAGTACACCAACACAACCGGCGTATAGGAGACTAGCAAATGGCTATTTCAAGAGCGCAACTCCTCAAGGAGCTATTACCGGGTCTAAACGCCCTATTTGGTCTCGAATACGCGAAGTATGGTGACGAAGCTGCTGAGATTTTCGAATCTGAGTCTTCTGATCGTTCGTTCGAGGAAGAAGTTAAGTTGTCAGGCTTTAGCGCCGCACCTGTTAAAGGTGAAGGTTCTGCTATCGAGTATGACAATGCACAAGAAGCGTGGACGGCTCGTTATACAAACGAGACTATCGCAATGGGTTTCTCTATTACTGAGGAAGCTATTGAAGATAACCTTTACGGCTCACTTTCTGCACGCTATACGAAGGCTCTTGCCCGCGCTATGGCTTACACTAAGCAAGTTAAAGGTGCCACAATCTTAAACAACGCCTTTGCAGCAGGTACTACGTATGGTGACGGACAGACTCTCTGTTCAACTGCTCACCCTCTCGTATCTGGCGGCGTAAACTCTAACCGTCCTACAATCGGCACAGATTTGAATGAGACTTCTTTAGAAGCCGCTATTATTCAGATCGCTGGTTGGACTGACGAGCGTGGTTTGTTAATCGCTTCTCAGCCTACTACTCTTGTTATCCCACCTGCGCTGCAATTCGTTGCTACTCGCTTGTTGGATACTGAGCTTCGTGTGGCTACAGCGGATAACGACATTAACGCTATCAAGTCTAACAGTGCAATTCCGGGCGGTTATACAGTTAATCATTATTTGACCGACGCTAACGCATGGTTCTTGATGACTGACGTACCTAACGGCCTGAAGCACTTTGTTCGTACTCCTATGCAAACTAGCATGGATGCAGACTTTGACACAGGCAACAGCCGCTATAAGGCTCGTGAAAGATACAGCTTCGGCGTATCTGATCCACTGGGCATCTTCGGCTCACCCGGCGCTTAATAAGCAAAAGGTATTTAGATTGGGGGCTTCGGCCCCCTTTCTTTTGTCTTGAATTTAGTGCAACATTGAGGTGTATTTCCCCCTAGAGACTTAGCCCGCCCTAACCGACGGGCTTTTTTTATTTGTACGGTTTCTAAAAAAGTGGTATATACTGAGCACTTACCGGGAATCATCCGGTGCTTCTGACAGTCCCGGCTGACGACATGCAGACAGAGCACCCCATCACTCGCATGTGAGGAATATCAAAATGGCTAGAACCACATTTTCCGGTCCCGTCCGCTCGTTAGCTGGATTTATCAGCGCGGGTGTTAAAAACCAAGTTACCCTAGTTGCCGGTCAAACTTTGACTGTTGAACCTGTTACTAACAATGTTACAGGCGTAACTGTTGTTGGTAATTCAGGCAAACTAAACATAACAGGCTTTGACCTTGCGGGCGGAGCAAGCACTTTAACTCTTCCACTTGTTAAAGACGCAACTCCAACCGACGCTACAGACCCCAATCAAGACAATAACTTTGGCGCGGTGATTAAAATATTTTTAGGCAACACTCTAGCCAATGACCTTGTTATTAGCTGCCAAGGTGACGATAAACTTACTGGCACAGCTCTAATTATGGGCGCGGCAGGTGCGGTTACAGGCTTCACTACCAATGCTAATTTCACTGATGTAAAGGTCACATTAAACGGAACTACAAAGGGTGGAATAGTTGACACGGTTGTCACGTTCACTTCAGTGGCCCAAGACAGATGGTTTGTCGAAATGGTAGGCGTAGGCTCTGGTACAACTGTAACCCCTTTTAGCTAAAGTTTAATTTAATCAAAGACTTAGGAGACTATTATGTCTGATAAAATATTTGGAATCCCCGTAGGTGGAGCAGAAGCTCCTGTAAAAGTAGCTAAAGCTCCTGAAAAGAAAGCAGCTAAAGCAACTAAAGCGACTTAGCCAGTAAACTACTTACTTTAAGGAGTAATTTATGGCTGATACAGCGGTAACACAGACCATCCAAGATGGTGGTCGCACGGCTATTATAAAGACAACTGTGGTTATTGGGGCCGGATCGCCTCCGCCGCCACAGGAAGTTACCTTGGTAGACGTTTCTGCATTAGCGGTTGATCCCATTACTAAGCGAGCTTGCACAGAAGTTACTCTTCAAAAAGTGACTTTTGCCAGTGTAGGTGTGGATGTAGAACTACAGTGGAATGCAACTACTAACGTACTTATCTTCGATTTCCCTAGGAACTGGACTGAGCAGTACGACTTCTCTGATTTTGGTATACCCAATAACTCTGGGAGTGGTAAGAACGGGGACATCGTGGCGCTTTCACAGGCTAATGCGGCAACCCCTCTAGCACCGGGTGACACGTACACGTTCATCCTTACGGTCACTAAAACTTATGGCTAAGCAGTTAAACAAAAAGGCTATGGCTTGTAATAAGCCGAAACGAACCTCTAGCCACCCTAAGAAGTCTCACGTAGTTAAGGCGTGTGCAGGTGGTAAAGAGAAAATTATTCGTTTTGGCGAACAAGGCGCTAGCACTGCTGGTAAGCCCAAGGCAGGTGAATCTGCCAAGATGAAGGCCAAACGTAAGTCGTTTAAGTCTCGTCACGGCAAGAACATCGCCAAAGGCAAAATGAGCGCAGCCTACTGGGCTGACAAGGTTAAGTGGTAATGCCGAGCAAAAGCAAAGCACAACACAAGTTAATGGCGGCAGTGGCAAACAACCCTAAGTTCGCCAAGAAAGCGGGCATCCCGCAAAACGTAGGAGCAGACTATATGAAGGCTGATAAAAAAGTTAAGAAGTACAACATGGGCGGAGTTATGGCCCATGATAAAAAAGAATTACGCAATCTTTCCGACGAGGACTACCGCATCAGAAATAGAAGCGGCAGTAACACAGACGCTGAAAGAAGGCGTATAGACGGTGAGCGTAGTTACTTGCGTAACCAAGAATCAAGCTACAACATGGGCGGCAAGGTTAAAAAAGGTGGAAACCGTGGCGATGGTCCTATATTAACAAAAGGATTTACACGCGGCGGTATGGTTTAAATAATGTTGAAGTGTCGGGGTATGGGCAAGATGAAGCCTATTGCGTTTAAGAAGGGCGGTACGGTTAAAGATGCCTGTTACCGCAAAGTGAAGGCATCTTATAAAGTCTTCCCTTCTGCCTATGCCTCCGGCGCTATAGCTAAATGCCGAAAGAAGAAAGCCAGTGGCCGTTCGTAAAACTGCCAAAGGCGCAGCTTTAAAGCGTTGGTTCAAAGAAGACTGGAAAGACGTTAAAACAGGTAAGAAATGCGGGCGTAAAAAAGGTGAAAAGCGGGGAACTCCGTACTGTAGGCCCACTAAAAAGGTCTCTAGTAAAACGCCTAAGACTTCTGGTGAGATGACGGCGGCAGAGAAGAAGTCTCGCATAGCGCAAAAGAAACGCTTAGGGCAACCGGCGGGCAAACCCAAGCGAGTAGCATCGCTTAAAAGGAAAAAATAATGGCGACTACGGGCGTTGCAGATTTTAACATGGAGTTTACGGAAATCGCGGAAGAGGCATGGGAACGTGCTGGCCGTGAAATGCGCTCCGGTTATGACCTGCGAACTGCTCGGCGTTCTATGAATCTGCTGACTATTGAGTGGCAGAATCGTGGTATTAACATGTGGACGATTGAGGAGGGGTTTATTAACCTCGTCCAAGGACAATCTGCATATCCGCTTCCCGCCGCTACCATAGACTTGTTAGAGCAAGTAATACGGACTAACCAAGGCAACGCTAACACGCAATCAGACTTAACCATCTCGCGTATTAGTATGCCTACTTATGCCAGTATTCCGAACAAGTTGACTCAAGGCCGTCCTATACAGATCAATGTAGAGCGTTTAAGAGATGCTCCAGTTGTCAATATATGGCCTGTGCCGAATCAGGGCACCGCTGTAGCTCCTTTCTATGTACTGCGGTACTGGCGTATGCGTCGGATTGAAAACGCAGGCGCGGGCGCTGAGACCCCTGACGTTACTTTCCGCTTCTTACCGTGCTTAGTTGCAGGGTTGGCGTACTATATAGCCTCGAAAGACCCTGACCTTGTGACTAGAATTCCTATGTTACAGGCTGAATATGAGCGTCAGTTTGAGCTAGCGGCAGGTGAAGACAGAGAGAAAGCGACAATACGTCTTGTACCAAGACTGAGCAACTACTAGGGTTAACCCATGAGCAACAGGTTCGCCTCAAATAAAAGAGCACTCGCCATGTGCGATGTGTGCGGCTTTGAGTACAGGCTAAAGCAGCTAAAGAATTTAGTAGTTAAGAATACAGAGACTCAGATAAAAGCTTGTCCTGAGTGTTGGGGGCCATCTCAACCACAGCTCATGCTAGGTACGTTCCCAGTGGACGACCCGCAAGCTATAAGGAACCCGCGACCCGATCAGAGTATAGTACCAGCGGGGGATTTTAGTAGTATTAACATTCAGTGGGGGTGGAACCCAGTAGGGTTAGACGACCCCTTTGGACTTACACCAGACACTTTGGAAGCCGTTGGTGCCGTAGGCCAAGTCACGGTATTATTGACTAGCGGAACATCGCCGGGGAGTGTAAATGTTAATGTTTCAAGTTTAACAGCTACAGCTTCAGCAGGATCAGTAACAGTAACAGTACCTGCTTTTACTACCTTTGCTATAACGGTAGCTAATCCGGGTGCAGGGAACAGATATTACGTAGATAGTGTGCTGCAAGCTACGTTAACTTTGAGCGAAGGCAGCACATACAGATTAGACCAAAGTAACGGTAGCAATAGCAGCCATCCGTTGAGGTTTTCTACAACGTCGGACGGAACACACGGCGGAGGTAGTGAGTACACTACTGGAGTAACTACTATCGGAACACCGGGCAATGCTGGAGCGTACACGCAGATAACTGTGGCAAGCGGAGCACCTACTTTATATTATTACTGCACAAACCACTCAGGGATGGGCGGTCAAGCCAATACACCGTAAGGGGTAAAGTATGAAAAACAAAGCTAGATCAAAAGTAAAGACACCTAAGATAATTGATTTTCCTGATACGCCTACGGTGTATACAGTTGATCTTAACGGTCTTGATGCGCCACCGGCTAATTTAAAGACTAGTGGTATTAAAGTACGCGGCACAGGTGCTGCTACTAAAGGGCTTCTTGCTCGTGGACCAATGGCCTAGAGGGTTAGCTGGTGAATTACACCGAGCTTAAAGCGAATATTCAAGACATCTGTGAGCAGACGTTTACGGACGCGCAGCTTGCTATGTTTACTGAACAGGCAGAACAGGGCATATATAACTCTGTGCAGATACCTGCACTGCGTCGAAACCAAACAGGGTTTTTGTCGGTTGCTGATCCGTATTTAATATTTCCAGTAGATTTTCTGTATCCGTTCTCTTTGGCAGTTATAGACGCTGCGGGAAACTACACGTACTTACTGAACAAAGACGTTAACTTCATGCGTGAGGCGTATCCAAACCCCACCAGTGTTGCTAAACCCAAACATTATGGGTTATTTGACGATACAGCGTTTATTGTAGGGCCAACGCCAGATATTGCTTATTCTGTTGAATTACACTACGGCTATTACCCACAGACTATTGTAACTGCGGGTACTACGTGGCTTGGAACTGAGTTTGATACGGCACTACTTAACGGTGCGCTGGTTCAAGCAATACGCTTTATGAAAGGCGACGCTGAGATGGTTGCGTTATACCAACAGATGTATATAGATGCTATGTCGTTATTAAAGAACTTAGGCGACGGGAAGATGCGGGAAGATATGTATCGCTCTGGTCAACTTAGAATAGAACCGCGTTAATTTAAAGAGGAAACACAAATGGCTATTTCACAAGCTATGGCTACATCATTTAAAGTTGCAATTCTCGGTGGGGACTTTGATTTTAGTTCAGGTACTTCGCAGTCATTTAAAATTGCCTTGTACACTAACTCCGCTACATTAGGGGCAACCACTACTGCGTATAGTACTTCTAATGAAGTTACGGGCACAAACTACACGGCGGGCGGCGAGGCGCTAACGATAACGCAAGTACCTACATCTACAGGTACTACGGCGTTTTTAGACTTTGGCAATGCTACTTGGAGTACGTCTACTATTACGGCTCGTGGCGCTTTGATGTATAAAGTGGGCAGTGGTAACCCCGCTATTGCTGTCTTGGACTTTGGTTCGGATAAGACTTCTACTGCGGGTGACTTCACTATTGTGTTCCCTGCGTCAGATTCGAGCAATGCGATTATTCGGATTGCCTAGTAAGTGGCTGGCGGTTGGGGTCGTAACACTTGGAGTTCAGGCTCTTGGGGTGAAGGTGTTGATGCAACCGTCCGGTTGGGTGGTTGGGGGCGTGCTGCGTGGGGCGCAGGGCCTTGGAGCGAATCTCTAGGTCTTGAAGCGGTAGGTTCGGTCGGCTCTGTTACTGTAGTTGCGGGCGCTATTGTTAACGTCACAGGAGTTACGGGCACTACCTTACTTGGTAGTGTAGCTGTAATTGGCGATGCTAGTAATATCGGCGTACTGGGCAACGCTGCCACTGGCACTTTAGGCACTGTAACAACCACAGCAGACGCTAATGTAAGCGTAACAGGAGTTGTAGGAACCACTGCCCTAGGCAATGCCAACGTCCAACAAGGCGCAGGCGCTAACCCAGTAGGAGTTGTAGGAACCACTGCGCTAGGCGCGGTTACGGTAACAGGCAAAGCAAGTACCTCTGTAACGGGAGTAGTAGCTACAGCAGCTTTAGGTAATGTAACGGTATTACTAGAGCAAAATGTTAACATTACGGGCGTTCAAGGCACTACGGCCCTTGGAACTGTAACTCAAATAGCAAGCGCCACCGTGAATGTGACTGGAGTGCAAGCCACAGGCGAGCTAGGGATTGTGTGGGTTTGGAGTGAAATAACACCAACCGGCAACCCCAGATGGACGGAGATAATAGCAGCATGAGAAAAACTAACGAATCTATAACAGTAAATGGCGTAGAGCATCCCAAGTATGACACCGCAGTTATGTGCGGCCACTGTGGTTACGATCTTGACGAAAGTGAGCTTAGCGCTGATACTTGTTCAGATTGCGGGGAAGCCCTAACTGTGCAACAAAATACAACAATTTATGCGACAAGCATCCCTGCTGCCGACGGCAGTACACTAGTATAAGTACTGGAGAAACCAAATGGCTACTTTTGTAAACAATTTAAGACTCAAAGAAATTACCACAGGGGATGAAGACGGTACTTGGGGGACCAGTACTAATACTAACCTTGAACTTATTACTGACGGTTTTAGCTACGGCACGAAACAGATGTCTAGTGATGCTAACCAAACCTTCACCATGCCTGATGCTACGGCAGATGCCACTCGTGGTTTCTATTTAAGGATTACCTCGGCAGCTTCTCTTACGGCAACACGCGAGGTAACGCTTGGGCCTAACACCGTTTCTAAAGTGTGGATGATTGAAAACGCCACTACTGGTGGTCAGTCTATTACCATCAAGCAAGGGTCTGGGGCAGGTATTACTATTCCCACCACGCAAAAAACTATGGTCATTACTGACGGTGCGGGTGCAGGCGCTGCGGTAATTAACGCTAACCCATCCGAAACAGGTGGAACAGTTACCTCTGTTGGGGGTACGGGTACAGTTAACGGAATTAGCCTCTCAGGCACCGTTACCAGCTCTGGCAATCTTACTCTTGGCGGCGCTTTATCCGGGGTCAACTTAACCTCTCAGGTCACAGGAACACTACCTGTAGCTAACGGCGGTACAGGATCAACAGCAACAACTTTTGTTAATTTAACTTCCAACGTCTCCGGAACTCTCCCGGTTGCTAACGGCGGTACAGGTGTCACAGCTAAAACTGGAACGGGCGCGGTTGTTTTAGGAACAGCCCCAACGATTACAGGCATGACTCTCGCAGGCGCGGTAACGGGCGCGGATCAAACAGTCTCAGCAATTAACTTAAAAGACTACGGCGAGATTACTAACGCTATCGGTAACGCCACAGGCGCTAAGACAATCGATCTAACACTAGGCAACAGCGTGACTGCCACAACTACAGGCGCGACTACTTGGACGTTCTCTAATCCAACTGCTAGTGATGAGCTTTGTGGGTTTAGCCTTAAATTAATAAACGGCGGTTCTGCAACTCAAACATGGCCGGGATCAGTAGATTGGCCTGCTGCCACAGCACCGACTCTCACCACCTCTGGTACGGACGTTTTAGTTTTTATTACTTGTGACGGTGGTACTACTTGGTACGGTTTTGTTGCTGGACTTGCGTTAGCGTAAAGGATTAAAAATGCCTACAACACAAAAATTACTAACAGCAGCAGCAGGAAGCGCAGGGGATGATCCGCTATACGTGGAAGATGTGTTCTCGACTTATATTTATGACGGCAATAACACAACTAACGCCATTGTAAATGGGCTAGACCTTGCTGGTGAAGGTGGGATGCTTTGGACTAAACGCAGAGACGGTGTTAAAGATAACAGGATTTGGGATACCGAGCGGGGTAGAGCTGTTGCGCTGATAAGTAACACAACCGCAGCAAACGGAGCAACCTCAACTGCCAGTGAAGATTTGATTTCATTTAACTCAAATGGGTTTACGTTTGGTGCTAACGCACACTACGGGCAAAACAGCACCTCGCAAAACTACGTCTCGTGGTCATTCCGCCAAGCAGAAAATTTCTTCACGATGGTAAAATTTACGGCAACCGACTCGTTCATGACCCCAGCACACGGCTTAGGCAGCAAGCCCGGAATGGTTATATACAAGTGCACCACTTCAAACACGGACGCTTCCGATGGTCACTGGTGGGTTTGGGTAGAGGGCATGGCGAACAACAAAACTGTCAATCTTGACACAAACGAAGTACTTACCGGAATTGGTTATATTGGCGACACTAGCGCAACATCGTCACAATTCTATTGCACATCTGGTCAGACTTACGTGGCCTACTATTTTGGCAATGATCAGGCAGTGTTCGGAGCTGACAGTGACGAGAGTATTATTAAGTGTGGGACTTATACTGGCGCAGGTGCGGACTTAAATATAAATGTAGGCTTTGAACCGCAACTTGTGCTAATAAAATCTACAAGCAACGCGGTGAACTGGGTAATGTTTGACACAATGCGCGGCCTTCCTGTCGATGGTAACGCAAGAGATTTAAGGCCGAATACGACTGAGGCAGAGGCAGACAACCCTGCGATAGGAGTAACAAGTACAGGATTTTTAGCGCGTAACGGGATGGATGGTCAAATAAATGCTAACGGCTATACCTACATCTACATGGCTATCCGCAGACCAATGAAAACTCCTGAAGCGGGTACTGAAGTTTATCAAGATGATACTAGAGGTGGGACTAGCCCAACGCCTCCTGCATATATAGCCGGATTTCCGGTTGATGTAGGCATTCAGAGGACGAGTGTATCTGGAACCTCAGATTGGAGATGGGCTAATCGATTGACTGGAACAAAATTTTTAGTGTCAAATCAAAATGCCGCTCAAGGTAACGACGGCGGCTTTAAGTTTGATTACATGGATGGATGGAGCACTGATACAGGATCATATCCTGCTTATCATTCTTGGATGTTCAAACGCGCCCCCGGCTTCATGGATGTGCTTTGCTATACTGGAGACGGAGGCCGTCGAACGCCTGCATTAACGCACAACCTAGGTGTTGTACCTGAGTTAGTTATTGTAAAAAGCCGGTCCTCTACAGGCAATTGGTTTGTATTAAGCACCAGTTTAGGACAATTTGGTTTTCTTAACAATGGAGACGGGTTTTCTACTACTGACATTCAGTATGCTTTTGGAGACGGGACAAATTATGTTGCTCCTACTTCAACCGCTCTTCAAGTAGACTCGTCTATCAATGGTAATACTCAAACATTTGTTGCCTACCTCTTCGCTACAGTAGCAGGTGTAAGCAAAGTAGGAACCTACACAGGCACAGGAACTACTCACAACATAGATTGCGGATTTACGGGTGGCGCGCGTTTTGTAATGATTAAACGTGCAGACGGGTCTACTAATACTGGGGACTGGTATGTTTGGGATACTCTTAGAGGTATTACGGCAGGCAACGACCCGTATCTCTTGCTCAACTCCACAGCCGCTCAAGTCACTAACACAGACTACATAGACCCACTAGCTAGTGGCTTCACAATAACATCAGGCGCGCCTACTGCGCTTAACTACAACAACGGCACTTTTATATTTTTAGCAATCGCATAGGAATATCAACTATGAGTAATTACGTCAAGCTCGAAACGGGCGAAATTAAGACACAGGGCGAATGGAGACAGGCAAACAAGCATATGTCTTTGCCCAGAGTATGGACGGCTGACACGCTAACTGATCTGGAACTAACAGCTATCTTGGCAGCTCCTAAACCTAGCTGCACAGACCTGCAAAACGTAGTAGGCAACGGTGTCACTACAGACGCTAACGGCAACACAATCGAGGCATGGTCAGTCGTAGATAAGTTTTCAAAAACAACAGCAGAAGACGGAACCGTCACTACTAAAGCTCAACACGAGAAAGCTCATACGGATAGGTTAGTAGCAGACAAAGAAACTAGCATACGCACAGATCGCAACAGACGAATTGCTCTTACTGATTGGACGGCTTTGTCTGACGTTACTATGGCTGCTGACATGGCTACATACAGACAGGCACTACGTGACATAACAAGTCACGGTAATTTCCCTGATCTTGAAACAGAAGATTGGCCCACAGAGCCATAGAGGTTTAAGTGGACAAAGAAGAGATGACAAAGTTAGTGGAGCAGTCGGCTGAACTAGGGGCTAGGAAAGCCTTGCGAGACATAGGGTTGAGCGACGATGATGCTCTGTCTGATGTCTCCGAGCTTCGGGGCTTACTTGATTCTTGGCGTGCTGCAAAGCGTACCGTAGGCCGAACTGTACTACAGGCAATAACTACCTTAGTCTTGGGCGGGTTGTTGGCTGGGTCTTACTTTAATTTCTTTGGCAAGCAATGAAAAATGGTTGGCGAAATTGCTCTACTCATAAAGGGATTGGATACCGCTTTTAATTTAGTGCAGGCATCCCTGAAAAAGAAAAAGCAAGTCGAGCAGATGGGTGCTGAAATATCAGGATTCTTTGCCAGTAAGGAAGCTGTAGAGAACAAGATTGCCGAAGTCAAAAAGCATGATAAAAATGCTTACATTGGTAGTCCTCTGGAAGAAGCAATCCAGATTCAGAACCAAGAAGACCGCATTGCTGACATGATGAAAACCATTGGTAAAGAGTACTCACGCCAAGGGAAGACAGGGACATGGCAAAAGGTTCAAAGGAACGCGGTTAAGATACAGGAAGACAGAGATTTAAGTATGGCCGAGTTCAACCGGAAAAAAATACTTCAAGACAGAAAGAATGATGACTTCTATCTTGCACTAAAATTGATAGTCGGACTGGTCATGTTGATGGTCGGCATCACAGGTTTAGTTTTTGCACTCGCACTTAACTGAGGAATTCAAAATGGAAATGATTAAAGACGGATTAGCTAAGATAGGTGGCCCCGTATGGCGTGCAGTACAAGGCACTAAGCACTCGACTCTTGGCGCTATTATCGTACTCCTAGTGCTTGGCGCTGTTGTGTGGGTCGTCATTTAAGATGCTTGCCTCACTTAGCGCCCTAATCGGGCCTGTCTCCGCTATCTTGGATAAGGTAATCCCGGATAAAGACCTGCGTGAGAAGCTGTCGCACGAGATTGCGACTATGGCCGATAAGCAGATGTCCGCCCAGATCGAGGTCAACAAGGTCGAAGCTGCTCATAAGAGCCTGTTTGTAGCCGGATGGCGACCGGCCTGCGGATGGGTGTGTATCTCTGCCTTGGCGTACTCCACCATAATATCTCCAATCTTAGGAATCTGGTTTACAGTTCCTGTCGTAGACACTTCGCTTTTGACCACCGTCCTTATGGGAATGCTGGGCTTAGGCGCTATGCGTACCTTTGAGAAAACTAAGGGCGTTAGCAGGGAGAAGTAAATGCAGAACTTGATCGAGATGCTCAAGAGGCATGAGGGCGAGGTTGTTACTAATGGCCGTCACCTTATCTACAAATGCTCGGCAGGCCACTGGACAATAGGTATTGGCAGGAATGTAGATGTTAACGGGGGTCTAGGACTTTCAGACAAAGAAGTAGACTTCTTGCTAGAGCAAGACATCGAGCGTGTAATTAAGGAGTTAAGCTCGGAGTACGGCTGGTTTAACGATCTGGATGACGTGCGAAAAGATGCTATGATTGACATCAGCTTTAACCTCGGTGCTACGAAGCTACGCAAATTCGTAATGGCACTAGATGCGATGGAAAAGGCAGACTATACAACTGCCTCAGATGAATTCTTAAACTCTGACTGGAGCCGTACCGTAAAGGGCCGCTCTGTTGAACTCGCATCTATGATCGCCACAGGCGAGTACGTAGAATAAGGTTGAGCTATGCCACTACAGAAACTAAAGTTTAACCCCGGAGTTGACCGCGAAAACACGCGCTACGCTGCTGAAGGTGGCTGGTATGAGACTGATAAAGTGCGTTTTAGACGGGGTATGCCTCAGAAGATAGGCGGTTGGGTACGTCTGTCTGCCGCTACGTTTTTAGGCGTATGCCGGTCTATGCTTAACTGGGTCACTCTGCAACAGCAGAATCTTGTTTCTGTAGGTACTAACCTCAAGTACTACATAGAGCGTGGTGGAGCTTACTTCGACATTACTCCCATCCGTGCCACAGCAACGCTGACTAACCCGTTTACCACTACTTCAGGCTCTACAACTGTCCTTGTAACTGACAATGCACACGGTGCGCTTCAGAATGACTTTGTTACGTTTAGTGGCGCTTCAGCAGTGGGTGGACTGACTTTAAACGGCGAGTTCCAGATTAGTCGTATAAATGATAACTCTTACAACATAACTGCGGCGGCTACGGCATCGTCTAGTGCCACGGGGGGCGGCACAGTTACGGCGGCTTACCAAATAAACATAGGTAGCGAAATTGCCTTGCCGTTTACTGGGTGGAGTGCTGGTACTTGGGGTGCTGGTACTTGGGGTGTTGGCGGCACTACGCTTGCTCCTATGCGGCTTTGGAGTCAGGCTAACTTCGGTGAAGATTTGTTCTTTGGTTACCGTGGTGGTTCATTGTTTTATTGGGACGCAAGCACCGGGGTAAATACTCGTGCGGTGTACGTCACTTCTTTAGGCGGCGCGTCCGATGTGCCTATTATAGTTAATAAAACCTTTGTATCTGACATTTTTCGGTTTGCCTTTTGTTTCGGTTCAAACGCATTAGGAAGTGCGGCACTCGATCCCATGCTTATTCGCTGGTCTAACCAAGAAGATGTGACTAACTGGACCCCCGCTGCGACTAACCAAGCTGGTAGCTTACGTCTCTCGCGTGGTAGTGAGATCATTACTGTACTGCAAGCTCGACAAGAAATACTAATATGGAGTGACACGGCCCTGTACGGTATGCAATATCTAGGCGCTCCAGAGGTATGGGGAGCACAGCTTCTTGGTGACAACATCACTATAGCTAGCACTAACGCTGCGGTTTACTCAGGCAACATCGCTTACTGGATGGGTACGGATAAGTTCTACTCCTACGACGGTACGGTTAAGACACTTCCGTGTTCAGTTCGCAGCTATGTATTTAATGACTTTAATACTTCTCAATATGCCCAAGTAGTAGCTGGCACTAACGAGCGGTTTGACGAGATATGGTGGTTCTATTGCTCTGCTGGGGTAACGCAAAATGACCGTTATGTGGTGTACAACTATTTACAGGACATTTGGTACTACGGCACGTTATCGCGCAGTGCTTGGATAGACTCTGATCTTCGAGAAAATCCTATGGCGGCTACCTACAGCAACAACTTGGTAAACCATGAAGTAGGTTACGATAGTCAAGAAGGGGCAGTAGCAAGCGCAATTACAGCTACGCTCTTATCCTCTGAGTTTGACTTGGATGACGGCGATAAATTCATGTTTGTTAATAGAGTATTACCCGACGTAACCTTTGAAGGGTCCACGGTTACTAATCCTGCTGCGGTGATGACTTTATCTCCTATGCAGAACTCCGGTTCTGGGTACAACAACCCCTTATCGGTAGGTGGTAATTCTGCGTCAACAGTTACCCGTACCGCTACAGTGCCTATTGAGGAGTTTACTGGGCAGGTCTTCGTGCGATTACGTGGCAGACAGATGGCGTTTAAGGTGGAATCTACTGAGCTGGGTGTAGCTTGGAAGCTAGGTATACCACGGTTAGAGATGAGAGCTGATGGTAGGAGGGGCTAGTGGCGCAAAGACTTGTACAAAAAGTTCAATCGCCTGCTCTGCCTATACCTACAGGAGGTCCGTTAAAACCGTACCTTGATGCACTTAATAACATCTTACGCCTATTTTTTAACTTGCTATCAAGTGCTGTAAACAGTGTGGTTGGGGAGTACGGAGGCCGGTTTATAGAGTTTCCGAATGCTAAGTTCTTCTCTACTGTAGATCAGACTGCCAGCGTTATAAACACAGCGTATGCGCTACAATTTGAGAATACGTATTTAGGCGAAGCTATAAGTATAACGGGGACACCAAAGACACAAATAACCCCACTTTACTCAGGGGTGTATAACTTTGAACTCTCGGTAGAGTTGACTAGCGGTAGTGCTAGCTCCAAAGAGCTGTCGTTCTGGGTACGTAGGAGCGGAGTAGATATAGCAAATACTGCTAGACTGCACGTCGTGGCGGGGTCTGGTGGGGTAGATAACTTTGAATACAGTTTTACGCTGGACTTAACAGCGGGGCAATACGTAGAGCTTATGTGGGCAACAGACGATTTAAACATAACGGTTGATTATCAGGCGGCTGCAAGTCCCCGCCCTGCCGTGCCGTCCACCTTATTAACAGTAGTCTTTGTTTCAGCAGTGCCTGAAACGCTACCGACACCGTAGGGATAGGTATGGCAGCAGCAGAAGATCGCGTACTTAAATATATGGCGGATAATCCCGGTGCTTCTGTTACCGAGATTTCTGACGCTATTGTTACCCTTGGTGCGGACCTAGATATTGTAGCAGATATGATGAATGTATCCCGTGCTGACGCTCGTGCTGCCTTTGCTCCTACCCCCGCTGCATCTGATCCTGATGAAGGCTTCGATATTATGGAAGCACTTGGTTTGGTAGGGAACATTAATTCTTCGTTATCGGGAGCGTCAAGTTTTCCAGTTAATCAATCGCCAGTAATAATGAACGCAACTCCGGCGGGAGTTGGCCCAAATAGCCCTTATGCACTAAGCGCATCCTCTGAAGATGACGGGAACAATGTAAACCTATCAAGTGTGGCAGGGAGTACATACAACACGATAGGTAATTTACAGAACTATAATAACGTAAAAGCAGCCGCAGCCATTGGAGACGCTACTATAGGCGACCTCGCAAATGCTCAAGGCACTTTCGCAGGGGGCTTAGGTTCTATAGTTGGTGCTATTAGTGGGAAAGAATCTAAATCGGAAAGTGTTGTTCTTAATATTTTATCTGCAAACCCTGCGACGGCTGGCTTTGCCTTAGCTTACAGACTCTTTGATGCAATGGGTCTTGGCTCCAAGGGGTCATTAGCAACCCCAATGACCCCAGAAGAAAAAGAGATAAACGACGCTGCTCAACAAGTAGATATGGCTATAGATTTATCACAAAGAACTTTAGGTAACGACTTTGAAAACGAAGGAGAAGGAGAAACTGTTGAAGCCACTGTTTTAAATGCTTTCGAGACTGTTAACGCACTTTCGGATTCCGGCTTAGAATTTTTTGGTGATGACAAAGATGCACTTTTAGCCGAACTAGCGAATACTGGGGTTGACTCTTCTACATCTTCACAGGGAGTTAAAGGCAAATGGCAAGACCTAATGACGGGGGAAGTACTGCCAAATTTTAACCCTAATACGGGTAGTGGGTCTGGCACAAGCGGGTACTACCCTATATTTATCCCTGACAAAAACGTCACTACTGATGCGGCTAGTTCTTCTAGTTCTGACTCTTCCACCACTAGTTCTGACTCTTCCGCCACTGCCGCCGCTGATGCCGCCACTGCCGCCGCCGCCGCTGAATCGCAAGCTGCCTCCTTCGAGGGCTATTTGGGAGGAGAGCCGGTTACATGGGAAAAACTTATTCCGTACCTAAAAGACGCACCTACAGACGGTGGGGGTTTTGAAAGCGAGAGCGCTGGGAATGGAGTAGTTGCGGATCAACTAGAAGAAGCGGCAGCAATGGAAACTGACCCTAGGTTGAAAGCCGCACTAGAAATGGAAGCCGCAATATATAGGGCTATGAGTGAAGGCCGTGATACTACTGCGTTGCAGGCTGAGTTAACTGTTTTTAACCAAGAGAGTGCTGCCATAGCCGCCGAAGCTGCCGCCGCTGCCGCAACTGGAGGGGCGAACCGAGTATTTACTACCGCCACTGGGGAGGGGGATAATCTTGAAGACATTGATTTAGGTGTTGATGACACTATTACAGTTATTGATGACGGCACTGGGACACTTGCG
>Ga0207896_1000056_pt1 | contig 25887 bp, 30 predicted proteins | sample LinPmetageLP36_FD_184049 | JGI IMG/M metagenome (GOLD analysis project Ga0207896, IMG submission 184049) | Marine viral communities from the Pacific Ocean - LP-36 (SPAdes) | ecosystem: Environmental > Aquatic > Marine > Oceanic | place: Pacific Ocean | collected 2010-06-15 | reverse complement strand
TTGCTCACCTTTTTAGTAAAGGATTGAGCCTCTTTATACCAGCGCTTTCCAGCACATATGTTGCGCCAGGTCGCCTGTGATAGCCAAGCATTGAGGTTGTTGGCTATGATCCGATCAGTTGTTTTCGTTAGTGTTCTCTTCATATTGATTTACTTTTTCCATTAGTTCGGCTTCGGTGCAGTGACCTTGCCATACTGTTTTTACTGAAAATCCAAGAGGCGTTTTTGTTTTTATTCTGCCGTCATAGATTGCACCTTCACCTAGTTCTTTTGAGTGGAACCAGAACACGTTGTCATATTTCATTCTCGACTAGTTTGTTCAGATGTTCTAGCGCTTGTCGATACGCCGTTCGCTTGTAGAATTTCGAGATTTCAGCATACTCCTCCATCTTTTCCCTTCGTTCTCGCTCTTCATCCTTTTTGCGAATGTAGATACGAATTTCTTGGGCATCATCCAGCGGTATGCTTACTCTCCAGCCCCACGGGGTTTTCGGTTTGCTTCCTCGTAGAACTAGCTTGTATTTCGAGCCACAAGCCTTAGCTTGTTGGCGCATTTGTTTGATCAGCGCCCATCCGTCGCTGTCATTCTTTACCTTCATCAGGTAATCGTGCTTTGCTTTATTCATAGTTTACTTTCTTTTAGGGTTAAAGTTATATCATCAATTGCTCCAGCATACCTGATCGTCTAGTGATTGAACACGTCCACGGGTTATAGGAGACGCCGTTTGTGTATCCTTCTTCCCATTGATCGAGCAGTATTTCCATAGTTTCAGCTGGAAGACTAGTGAAACATCCGCTTTCAAATTCGACTCGGATGTTTTCCTTTACGATATTCACGTCGATTGCCGTGATTCTTTCCTCGGTAGCCATTCCGGGCGACCCGTGCCAGCATTTACGACCGACAATTTTGTTCATTTTTTCTAGTAGGTTCATAGTTTACTTTCTGTTTTAGTTCGTGAGCCTTTCGATGTCTCGAAGATTGTCGATGTGTTCGTCAATGCTTTCCAATATACGTGAAGCATCATTTCGAGATATTGTCACTTGTGCGACGTTTTGATTCTGAGCAATGCGCAATGCGTTGTCCAGGATTGTCTCCATTGATAGGAGAGAGTTTTTAATTTGTTTTGATAGTTTCATATTTATTACTGTTTGATGAATGTTTCGCACAAGGATTTGATTGTCTCAAAGCTCGTGCATTCTTTTAGTATAATTCCGTGTTCCTCCTCGAAGTATTCCATAAAACTTCGCTTGTCCCTAGTTAGGTATTTATCCCATAGGCTCCAGATTTCAAATGCTTCATCAAATGTCTTCATACGATAGATGCTCGGATTTGAGTGGTAGGAGTAAAGGAAAGCCCTAAGCTTTCCAATGTAATAGTCGATACAATCTTGGCTGGTAAAGCCACGACTGGTTTACGTTTCGGTGCTACCTTTTTGGCAGACTTGGCAAGGGTCGACTTGCGTCGAACCCGTTTTGACTTTTTCGGTTTCCAGCTCCAGTCGCCTGAGTGTGGAAGCGTGGCAGTATCTCGCCATTGGTTGCTTGTATTTTTCGTTTTCATTTCGACGTTCTCATTAGTTGCTTAATTGCGTAACATCCACGCCACGTGAAGGCTGAGAGTGTGGACAAGTGGTTTTCAATAGATTCGCTCATTTTACTCGCCACTTTCAAAGTAGTAAAAGTGTCAGTCTTAATACTTATCACATTGACGCTCTCGCTATTCTAAATTTCAACCCGTAGGCTGGAAGGTTTAAACTCAGTAGGGATAAATCTCGCAACTAAGTGACCTCAAAACTTTATAGAATATCGGCGGTGATAAAAGAACAAGCCGATCAATGTATTTTTCGCAAGGTGACCTTCCGACGAATCGGTGCCATAAGCCTTACTAGAATTTTAGTTTTAACGCCACTATAACGAAGAGTAAAATTTCCAAAAACTAATGATTCCCATTAGGCTTTCCAGCCTTCGCTTATCAATCAATAAGTCAGCGATGGAAACAATAGATCACCGAAAACGCTTTGAGTCGATAACTTTCTTCGTCTTTTATCGTTTTTTTTTATGAAATTCTTTAAGACATTGATATTAAGCATTTTACAAAGGCACTTTTTTTCACTTTTTCTCGGAAAAGCTCGGAAAACCTAATCGATAAGCCGTTAGTTTCTCTCAAATGGCGCTCATCTGATACCATTAATGAGGGTTTCAATATATTGCTTTCGACTAAAATATTTAATCATTACGTGTAGTTGGAAAGCTGATACACATTTTTGTAGTGCTTTTTTCGATACAGTGTAGTTGAAATCCTGATACAAACTTTGTAGTTGGTTTTCTGATACGTGTAGTTGAAATGTCGATACACCCGGTTTGTAGTTGAAATGCTGATACGTGTATCCAAGATCCTGATACAAACTTTGAGGGGTGGGGGTGTCTAGAAATCCAAAACTTTTTGCTTTATATATACATAAACCCAGCCATAAAAAAAAATGGCACTCAAGGGGCTTCTATCCCCAGCCCCAAGCTGGGGAGGTAGTCGTATCTTGTCTCAGTCAACTTACTCCTTGTAACGAGATACAGCTTCGCCTGACAGCGAAGCATCTGTAACATAGACCCGAAGGTCAGACTAGGTATTATCGAAGAGTAATCCGTAAGTCACAGGCGTTATTTTATCATACCCTTCACGCAATCTCAGGGGTATGAACCTATACTGCGGGTGGCTGACCCTTGTTCCCAAGAGGCAGATGTCCTATCGCAGTGCCGTGTAGTTTAGTGTCATACGAGTGGCTATCCTCGGAGATCGTTTTCGCCCTGTTACGGGTTTACCTCCTGACTATTTTTCTATATGGATACAGTATGACAACATAGTCAAGTATAAATAAAAAGATATATCATATTTAATGCTTGACAGATCAAGAAGCACAGTGACACATTGTCCCTATGCAGGACATACCCGATGACAAGGAGGAGCTAATGGCGGAAATATCTGATGCCATTGACTCCGTAGTTGACGTAAAGCAGTTACGGCAGGTCAAGAGCCTATCGCTGTATGACCCCCAGAAGGTAGCCAAGCTACTGTATCTTTACAGTAAAGGAACGAGCCAGACGGCTCTAGTTCGGAAATACAAGTTCTCTAGGCAGACCGTGCTGAATGTATTAGTGGACTACGCTGACCACCTCGGCAAATTGCGGGAGGTTGCTGGCAAGATCTCGGCGAAGAACTACCTCAACATATCCTCCCTGGAGGAGGATCTGATTGAGAAGGTGCGTGACCGTATGGAAACTGAGGAGGACTTCGAGGTAAACTTCAAGGATCTCAAGGAACTTTCAATAGCCAAAGCTAACTCATTTCGGGAGGCAATGACCTCGCGGGGCGAGGCCAGTGCTATAACCGAAGACCGCCAGGTGATTACACAGGAGGACTACGAGGCAACTATACAGGCGGCGAGGGACAGGATCGCCAATCTCAAACAAGCCGAAGAGGCAGAACTAGTAGAGGAGGACACAGATGGGTAAAGGATGCGCACCCCGCAAGGGACACAATCAAGACAAGCAGCGTAAGAACTACGACGACATTGACTGGTCAAAGAAACCAGAGCCACCCAAGTCCAAGACAGGCGGTAGCAAATGACAGACGCAGACGATACCGATGTTATATATGACCAGATTCGGGGAATACTGGGCGAACACTTCCACAACTTTTGCTTCATAGTAATGGACGAGGAGGGTGAGTTGTTCTATGACTACACCAATTACAGGATAGGTAAGATGTTAATGAAGGAGTCCCTAGAGGATCTGAACTCCGAGCTAGGTGATATTGAGTTAGTCTGGGATATAGAGGAAGATGATGAGCCTGACACAGATGCAGACGGGTATGAACTAGTTGACTAATGTCCCTTGAATTTACAGATCACCCTATACTGCCTTCACCTAGTGACGAGGAAATCGTCCTCCTAGGGGAGTCCGATCCCCAGCTACTGGAGAAACTTCACCAAGCGCACGAGGGTAGGATACGTGCTTCCAACGAAGACCCTCTCCGCTACGGCTTTGACCTAGAGGGATGGGTTCGTATGCAGGAGGGACTGAACGAGTTCAATGAGGTTCTAGCTCTCGGCGGAAACAGAAGCGGTAAGACAACTGGTTGCGCCAAGATGGTAATGGATGCGGTCAGTAAGAACGAGGGCGGACACATTGTGTGCTTCAGTCAGAATGCTGACACATCTATCAAGGTTCAACAGCCAGCCGTATGGGAGATGATGCCCAAGGAGTTCCGCAAGAAGACCAAGAGCATAGACGGATACATCAATTACTCAATGCAGAACGGGTTCACCGGGAGTAGCTTTGTCTTCCCTGACACCAAGACCCGTGTGGACTTTAAGACCTATACCCAGTTCAGCAACAACCAGACAATCCTGGAAGGTTTCGAGTTCGGGTTCAAGAACCCAGAGGGTAACAACATCGGTGCCTGGCTGGATGAATACTTGGGCGACGCAGCCCTAGTCAACACTTTGCGATTTCGCCTAGCTACTCGTGACAGCAAAATGCTAATCGGCTTTACGCCGATTGATGGGTATACCCCCTTCATAGCTGACTACTTAAAGAATGCTGAAACTCTGCAAACCAAACCAGCAGAACTACTTAGGGGACAGGAAGTCCCCGTTGCCCAGTATAGCCCATCTAGGGATGCGGCAATAGTATACCTGCACTCCGACGAGAACCCATTCGGCGGATATGATCGTATAGCTAAAGACCTACAGGGTAGACCAGAGGACGAGATAAAGGTTCGTGCATACGGGCTACCTGTTAAGTCAGCTAATTCTCTGCTACCTTACTTCAATACAGAGGTCAATGTATTGTCAGATGAGCCAAACAAGTATGGGATGACGTTCCCAGACATATCCGACACTAGCAAATACACAGTTTACCAGGTAGTTGACCCCGCTGGAGCAAGGAACTACACAATGATCTGGGCAGGAGTAAACGACATCGGGGAAGTATACATCCGAAGTGAGTGGCCTGACAGGGCTACCTACGGAGAGTGGGCAATGTTTGGTGACCCCAAATGGAAATACGGACCAGCAGCTAAGAAGATCGGGCTAAATGTCGAGGGATACTGTGAGTTATTCAAGGAGATCGAGGAGGATCTAGGGCTAGAGGTCACCGAAAGGATCGGTGACTCCCGCTTCTTTGCTAGGGAAAATGAGAACAATGACGACCTATTTACCTCGTTCTACGACTACGGGGTAAGTTTTATACCATCAAGCGGGGTTATGGAGGAACAGGGCATAGCTGCCCTGGACGACTGGTTCAGTTACAATCCCAATATGGAAATAGACGAAGCCAATCGACCTCTCTGCTACATACACAGTGACTGCGGAAACTTGATTGACAGTTTAATTAATTACAACTCAAGAGGAAAAGCCGACGAATCCCTGAAGGATTTCTTCGACGTTATACGTTACTTGCGTATGTCCAACGGAGGAGAAGGACCAGACTTTATGAGCCAAGGATCAATGCTCACCACTAAAAACAACAAAGGAGGATACTAATGCCAAAAAAAAGATTAACAGATATAGCCGAGGAATACGGAATAACATTTGATAAAGCTCACGACATCATTGTGAATAAACTAGAAGAGGATCAGGTTACTGGTCGGGGCAGGAATTTGTGGATCTCGGAGAGGGGTCAAGACATAATCGAGGACTTGATACCTATGGTCACGATACATAGGGGAAATGTCATTTCACAAGCCCCTAATCCTCGTTTTGTTTTTGTCAAAGCTAGAGAGTTAATAAAGAAGGTTCCAGTAATGATTCCGCTTGCACTATCTGGTAAACTTACATCGAAGGTAATATACTTTGAGGCTGATCATTCTGGTGATAACGTAAAATATAAATGGATTAAAGCTCCTCAGAGTCAGTAATATATAATTTATGGATTCAGAAAATATCTCAAAGGCATTAACTTATGTCGGTAAAACTCCAAGTGTTGAAACGCTTCGGAACGCATATGATCAAACAGTAACAGAACTGCAGTCATATTTTGACCTATGTCGATCTAGCTACGATGACCGCAGGAACGCTTGGCCAGGCAAGAGCCGTGACCACCGCAAGCACGGAGCTGACGCATTCCCCTGGGAGGGAGCGTCCGATATGGAGAGTCACGTAATTGATGAGCGGATCACTAGACTTGTTTCCCTGTTTGTTGCTTCTTTAAATCGAGCAAACGTAAGAGCTTTCCCAACTTCATTTGATGACGTCGGAAGAGCTAAGTTAATTTCAAGTTTCTTAAAGTGGATGGTTTCCTCTGGATACATTCCTCGCTTTAAGCGAGAAATGGAACTAGGCGCTAACTATTTGCTAGAACGAGGTATCCTAATTACATATATTGGGTGGCACCGTGAGGACAGGACTTTCCTTCAAGAGCTAGACCTGAATCAAATTGCCTCCATAGCCCCAGAGATCGCACAGCTCATACAGTCCGGGGAAGAAGACGACTCCCTTATTACCCTAATGGAATCCACATTCCCTGGAGTAAAGAAGTCCAGAGCTAGGAAGGCACTGAAGAAACTTCGCAAGGAAGGTAAGGCAGAACTTCCCGTAGTTCGCCGAGAAGTTGACGCACCTCAGGTTAAAACACTGGCACCTGACGGTGATTTCTTTTTTCCTCCTTACGTTACGGATCCACAGCGTGCTCCTTATTGTTTTTGGAAAACTTACTTTACACCTCAAGAGCTAGAAAATAAAGTTTCTACGGACGGATGGGACAAGGACTTCGTTGAATATATCATTGAACATTATCGCGGCGTTAGTTCCAATGGCATTGACAACTTTGAAGAGGGTCGAAGATCTGGTAGCTTAATCAACAATGCCTATGAGTCCGACGAGCTAATTGAAATTGTTTACGGATATCAAAGACTGATCGACCAAGAAGATGGAGCCGAGGGTATTTACTGCACAGTATTCAATCGTAGTTTTAGTGGAAACGAGCAAGCCCCAGGCTTTGCAAAGTTTGAATTGTTAAATGGATACGAAGATTACCCTGTTGTAGTGACTAAGCTGTCGGAGGATAGCAAGCGACTCTACGACACAATGACAATTCCCGATGTCCTTCGAGGCATACAAAACCAAGTGAAGGTCGAAAGGGATTCACGTGTTGATCGCAATAGTCTTGCCACCCTGCCTCCTATACTACACCCAGTTGGTCAAGCTCCAAGCGATTGGGGACCTGGTCGAATGATTCCGTATCGCCGCAAGGGGGACTTGGATTTTGCTCCGACCCCACCTTCTCCTACTGGATCTATAGAAATCGAGAAGACTTTAGAATCACAAGCCGATAGGCTTGTAGGTCTAGATGAAAACTCTAGTATCTCTGGAATCCGCAAGCAGTTCTTAGTGGACAAATTCTTAAGCCACGCAGCTGAAGTAATGTCTATGGCATTCAAATGCTTCCAGCGATTCGGGCCTGACGAAGTGTTCTTTCGGGTAACTGGAAATGCTGACCCAATGAAGATGACCAAGGGAGACGCTGAAGAGGATTATGACATTATGATTAGCTATGATGTTTTGAACTCAGACCCAACAGCTCAAGAACAAAAGTTACAGCAAATTGTAGCCTTGACTCAGATGGATCGTAATGGTCGTATCAATATGGATTCGTTAATGGACATCGCGGCAGCAGCCATTGATCCAGTCCTTGCCGATACAGTTCTACAGCCAGCGCAACAAGCGACTGAACAAATGACACAATTCGTAACTGATGATCTTGCTAAAATATTTGCAGGCATTGAAATGCCTGCTCGACCAAATGGTGGTCAGATTGCTATGCAAATCATCCAGCAATACGCATCACAACCAGACATCGCTGAACGTCTCGGTTCGGACGAAGCATTTGCGGGTCGCTTGCAGAAGTATGCTGGTCAGTATCAGTTTGCTCAACAGCAGCAAGTCAATGCCACTCAGTATGGTCAATACGGAACATCAGCAGCATCTGTTGGAAGTGTTGAGACTCAAGGACTTACACAAGGTTAATATGGCTGATAATAAAAACGCACAAGAATACGCATCAGGCAGGGCTAAACAAAAAAAAGAAATGGAGAGCGTTCCTTTCTTAATAGATTTAATCGCACTGGAATCAAGAGGAGAAGGGATTACTGGTATGAGTATAGTTGCTCGCAGTATCCTTAATCGTCAAAAATATCTCAAGGAAAAAAAGGACTGGGAGGGAGTTCCTGTTTATAGAAATGCTTATTTGACTGACGGCAAAACAGATATGATGTCCCTGCTTACAGCTAGCGGTCAATACGAGCCAGTAAAATCTGACGGAAAACTTGATTACGACGAGCAGGATCCAATAACGGCGGAAGACCGAGATAAAGCACGTCACGCTTTGATCATTGCTTCAAATCCAGAATTATATGCCGATCTCGTTGACGCAGAACAGTTACCGCAGGAGGCTTTCTACGCAACTGGATTTAGAGCTAGAAAAGCTAAAGAGGATGCGTCTCAAAATATAGGAAACTTTACATATAAGAATCACATTTTTAATACAGCAACTGGAACAAAAAAACCATACAAGAAATAAATGACACTCGAAGACGACCTAAACCAATTATCCAACCACGAAGCATTTGCTCGTTTTTTATCAACGGTAGAAGCGCTCAGGGAGGAGTGCATCGAAGAGATGCACCTAGCAAAATCAGAGAACATACAGCAGTTAGCTGGTCGAATACTGACCTACGATCAGCTATTGCAAATGTGCAACTGGAAAAAAATACGAAAGATGCACCCGCAAGCCGATGGGCTTGCTTAGTGTGTTAATATATTTTCATCGCCATCGCTCGGCGTTAAGGAGTGGAAACAACCAAATATATGTCAGACGAAATAGCAACGGAAATCGCTGAATCCGTATCAGAAAATACAGCGGAAACTAATAACATAACAGCGGGTGACTTTGTTGCCAGCCGCTTGGCAAACCTAAAGGAGCAAGCAGAAGCGCCACCGGAACAACTCGGAAGCGAAGAAGCTCAACCAGAAGAAGAGCCAGTAGTAGAAACAGAGTCAGAAGAATCCGAAACGGAAGCTGAGGCAATTGCGCCAGAAGCTGAAGTAAAGGAGGAATCCGAAAATGTTCTTTCACAGTTAGACTTAGATGATATGTCCGAAGATGACCTTCGTGAACTATCCGAAAAACTTGGCAGTCGCGCAGTAGCACGATTCGGCGAGCTTACCGCAAAACGGAAAGCCGCTGAGGAACGTGCATCTATGCTGGAAGCTAAGTTGCAGGAAACACCTAAAACTCTCACAGCACCCGAAACAGTAGCTAATAACCCCTTCGCTTCACTAGATACAGTCGAAGCCCTACAGGAAAAAGCCGTTGAAGTAAATTCAGTAATCGAGTGGGCAGAGGATACGTTGTTTAATGCAGATGGATACGGACCAGAAGACGTTGTCGTAACAGTTAACAATCAGGAATTAACTAAAGCTGATGTGCGTAAGACTTTATTGAACTCACGTAAATCAAGAGATAAGTTTCTTCCTGCTCAACTGAATACTATCCAGGCAAAAGAGCAAGGTAACCAACTCAAAGAAAGCTACGTCTCCAAGGCAGTAGAAGAGTTATCTTGGTTGTCAGGGGATGACAATGACACTAGGCATCAATACAATGCAATTATGCAGGACAAGCGAGTAGAAGATATGTTAAAGAGTCTTCCGCCCGACGTGTCAGCACAAATGCCTTACTTGATGGCTCACGCAGCCAACAGTCTTTACGGACGAAAGCCAGTTCCCGCAGATAAGCCAAAGGCTTCTGCAACATTGAACCCGCCAAAGTCCGTTGATTCCGGCGCAACTAAGTCAGAAAAAACTGTGGATCCATCTAACAAAGCTGTTAAAAAATTAGTAGATCAATTCAAGACCTCAGGTCACCAAGCTGATTTCGTCAAATTCAGAACTCAACAACTCACAAACCGATAACTTATTATAAAATATTATGGCATTTTCAAATACCTATGATGTAACAAATACAGGTTCGGCTGTTTCCAATCGCGAAGACTTGACAGATGTCTTGACTATCCTCGCTCCTGAAGAAACTCCCGTCCTTTCGTCCGCACAAAAACAACGTGCGATGGCAACTAACACAGAGTGGACTGTTGACAGTCTTTCATCGCCCAGCACAGCTGGTATCGTTGAAGGCGCAGACGTCCTTACTCACACTGACCAATTCGCTGGTCGCGCACGTATGGGCAACTTCACTCAGAAGTTCCGTCGTGACTACAAAGTTTCTGATCTACAAGAAGCTGTTGAGTCCGTTGGTCCAGCTCGTATTGCTCAAGCAGAAGCTAAAGCTATCCGTGAACTAAAGCGTGACATTGAAGCAACTCTTTGCTCAAGCAATGTTAAGCAACAAGCTACTGCTACTGATCCCTACAAGATGACTGGTCTTGGAGGATTCCTTGATGCCGGCGCTGCCGACACAACGGTTCCTGCTGGATTCAAAACTCCTGCAAGTAGCATCTACACAAACACAGAAGCTCAAGCTAACGCATTCAGCGAAACTGCATTCAACGATATTATCTCAAGCATCTTCGAGGTAAACGGTGTATCCAATGGTCTTGTCCTTGTGGCTGACGTTGGTCTTCGCCGTGTAATCAGCGACTTCGCTCGTCTGTCCACTGTAGCAACTGAAACAAGCATCCGTAACGTCAACTATGACGGTGGTGTTGCTGCGATTAAGCTCTCCGTTGAGCTTTACCAAAGCGATCACGGTATCGTTTCTATCGTTAACGGCAACCCAGACTGTATGCCTAATAACGGTGGCACCACATCTAACTCTGGTGGTTTCCTTGTGAACCCAGAGTATTACGGTGTTCACGAGCTGATCCCAATGGGATCGACTCGCCAGCTCAACAATGGTGGTGGCGAACGTGGTTTTGTCGATTGTGCTTTGACCCTCGGTGTTTATCACCCACAGGCTCACGGCTTGATCCAAGACGTAAAGTAATTATTCTAGCGTGGGGGGCGAAAGCCCCCCCGCTTTTTTACTTATGAGTTTAGAAGTATATAATAAAGGACAACTCTCCGACGAGGAGATAGACCGTGCTTTAATGCAGGAGATTCAAGCTAGTCTCCACGAGGAAAAGCATACAGAAAAAGATCGTTATGACGAAGCCCGAAAGGATGCTCGAAGTAATGTAGGCAAAGAACATCCTTTGCTAGGTAGGTGCGTAGCAACAATGCCGCCCAGGGAATACTTTAGATTAATTAAAAAATACGGACACGCAGAGGTTCACTCTAAAGAATTCTTAAAATATTTTCAAAACAAATTCTCAGACCTTTCACCTAATAAGATTTAATGCAGATAAAATCCTACAGCGATCTATACAAACTGGTAGTTGCACTTTCGGGTGTAGGCACCTTTACTTCAGAAGAAAAGGTCAACATTGAACAGTTTGTTAATCGCAGGGCATTTGAGGCATACAGTGCCAGCCCTAGTTGGCCACGATACGCAGTCATAGGCGAAGAGCGCACGATCAGTTCTGCTGGTGTAGTTCCTTATACAGAAGGAAGCCTTAGTGAAATTGCAGACTTCCAACGAATCTATCGCACACAGCCCTTCGATCGCAACTCCGCCTTGGAATACGAATTCTACGTGGACTCAAGTGGCGCTCACGTATTAAACCTGATTGCGAATGACTCAGGAAAGGTATTTGTAAATTACCAAAAGAAACTTCCCACATTCACGGAAGCCTCATCCGTTGACGAAATACCGTATGAGTTCTTTTTCTTTTTGGCACACGCTGTCTACGCTGACTTCTTGCGTATGGACGGTCAACACAACAAGGCACTCGTAGAGGAAGGTGTTGCCAATAACTATCTAGCTTTGGAATTAGAGAAAATCGACATTAGATCCAACAACAATACAATCAACAAAAAGTTTTCAACTTACGTCAATCGACAAGCTCGATAACACTTAACCCCTGTGATATAATAAATAATTATGGCAACCTCACGCAACAACACACTAGAGTTTTCATCCGTTGGTTCTCAAATACTGGGAAGCAGTGATGAGTCAACAGCAACGAGCATTGGAGCTATACAAGTTATTAATGACACTGTATTGGCGACTTTAACATCAAGCAACGTAGATACAAGTCTTCAGGCTTTAACAGGAGCTACTCTACCGGCGGGAACAATTATATATGGTCAGTTTTCGGCTGTAAAATTAACTACAGGGCTTGTGGCTTGCCACAAGGTTTAATTGCAGATGGGAATGGGAATGGGACTAGTCCTAAAGTAATATGTTTTTAGGTTTAAAATCCGCATTAAAAACACAGCGCACATCTAGTGCAAAACCTTCAGGCCCCTTTTTCTATATAAGAACTTCTGGACAGGGGTTTTATTTGCGCCCTGGTACAACCGATAAATACATTAGACCTTAACAATATGTCAAATATAACAGTCTCATCCGATGTGGATGCTATGCTGGTATCAGCAAATAAAGAATCAATTCGCACCAGCGTTTTTAATGACTTTACTTCAACGTCTCGTTCGACCGATGTATCGGCTTTAAGTCCCATACAGAATAACCGGCCAGGCACTAACCTTGATACGGTAGCTAACTTGTGCGTGGATACAGCAGGCAATGTTGTGAGAGGCTCACAAGAAGCAACTTGGACTTTTGATAACACACAGCTTAACGCATTAACTGCCACACGGATAAATTTATTAAATAGCCCAGGAGCTGATAAGTGCGTTGTAGTTGAGGAAACTAACTGGCTCATAGAGGTAGACCTTACAAAAGCATATCAAGCAACTAACGTTAATCTTAAGTGCGAGATGCTTGGGGTAAATGAGAATTCAGTAGCAACACAAATTACTGCCGCTAACCTCAATCAAGTAGCACAAATCTTAAAGACAGCTAATACTAATTCATTTGGACTATATCATCGTGATGTTCCAGACCTTGTAAGAATTTATAGATTTGATGTTCCTATGACTATTCGGGCGACTAATGGAGCTGGAGCAGCAAACGTCTTTCCAGATAATTTTGTTAGCGTAAAACTAAAAATCAAATACAGGGTCTTCGACAAGGATACTTTTTAATGAACGATATTATATACAAATCTACAATCGGAACAGGGGGCTTTATAGCTACTGTTGAAATTTCTCCCATCAATGGAACTCTGGGTTTTTGCGTAGGACTAGCGACATTCATATATATGTCCGCATCCGCAATCAAGGTAATCAAAGAACTACTGAAGAAATAATGACACCAGAACTACTAGCAATGCTCGGAGGAGGTATCAGTGGTTTTGTAATGAAACTCATTGGCACTCAGATGGAGAGCCAGGCTCGTCAGTTCGAGCGTATGCTTACATCTCAGCAAGCGGCAGATGCCTCAGCAGATGCTGCGGCAAAACGTGACGGTGGGGTTATAGTTCGCAGGTTTCTAGTCGTATGCACAATCTTTGCCATTGTAGTAGCCCCATTCGTCTTTGCGTGGACTGAAGTAGGGGTAACCATAGGCAGAGAGACAAACGGCTTCCTAGGGCTATTCAAGAGCCTGCAATGGGACACTGTGCAGGGATTCGTTATTTTACCAGAAATTAGGCAGACTGCCTTAGCCATCGTAGGATTTTACTTTGGTTCATCTCAAATCAAATAATATTATGTACGGAAGTAAACCAAAAGTTAAGAAGCCTGTTAAAAAAACAACTAAAAAGAAATACTAGGGATGAAGGGCGTTAAGCATTACAAGAGGGATGGCAGTTTACATACAGGGACATCTCACAAGATGCCCAATGGAAGTCTGCACACCAACAAGTCACACACTAAAACCAGCGTCAAGTTGTTTCACTTCAAGGACTTAAGTAAGACAGCTAAAGCTAGAGCCAATGCCTAAGGACGCCTGCTATAAAAAAGTCAAAGCCCGTTACAAGGTATTCCCATCTGCGTATGCAAGTGGGGCGATAGCTAAGTGCCGCAAGGTAGGAGCAGCTAACTGGGGTAACAAATCAAAGCGGAAGAAAGTATAGATGGCTGTCCGCAAGACAAAGAAGGGTGCGGATCTCAAGAGGTGGTTCGAGGAGAAGTGGATCGATGTCCGATCCGGCAAGCCCTGTGGCAGACAGAAGGGCGAAAAGCGAGGAACGCCTTATTGCAGACCATCCAAGCGTGTCAGCGGAAGAACTCCTGTGACTGCTGGGGAAATGACATCGTCAGAGAAACGATCAAAGGTTTCAGAAAAGAAAAAACTAGGACAACCAAAAGGTAAACCACGTAGGGTAAAGCCAGTCAAGAAATAGACTGCTGTGGTATAATACTCACAACTTTAAACAACTCTAAACAACTAATTATTATGGCAAACGTAGTCTCACCATTTTTAACAGCAATCAAACGGAAGGTTATCAAAACATTTAGGGTGCCGCCTAAAACTGACACATCGCAACTCAGTAAGCCAACCTCATTCAAGCCGGGGGAATTCAAGCCAGCCGACGTCCCCAAGCAGACCTACGGAAACAGATCACAGCAAGCAACCAGCACGGCCAATCGGCAAAAAATTATTGATGCCAACAAAGCTGGAAGTAAAGCTATGGACGAGGCTAATACGGCTGGTAGAAAAGCTGTTGGCGAGGCTAATGCAGCAACTAGAGATGCCAATCGACGATTGGTTGAGGGTAATTCCGCTAGACGCACCTCAGGCATTCGCAATCGAGCATTAGCTGGAACAGGAGTAGGAACAGCGGCTTATTTAATGAGTGGTGACGCCAAGATTGGTCCAGTAAACAAACCTTCAACACCTTCAACACCAACCTCTTCTCCCGCCAGAACACCAATAGCAGATGCGCCGACGAAGGAGTTCATTGACTGGAGAGATCGGCCATCAAGGCGGGATGCAAGCAAGCCGTTTGAAATCAAGACGTCTTCAAGTCCTGCTCCATCGAAGAGGTCGGGTATATCAACTGGTTCATCTAGCAAATCTACATCAAGGAAATCTGCTCCCTTTTCAAGGGACGCTTCGGATCCTGACATTAATATGATGGATGTAAGAGGAGCCTTTCGTAGGGGTGTCAAAGGTAAACCTACTGCAATGCAAGAAACCAAAGCCCGTTATCATAGAGGTCAAGCTAAACGTGCGGCTAAACTTGCGGCTAAAACAGAATCAATTGCAAAGACACCTGAGATAAGTAAGAGGTATGAGCTGTCTCCTCAACAAGCTGGTGATAAGTTACTACAAACAGCGAAAACTTTATTTCCAAAGAAACCTGCTCCTGCACACAAGAACCCTAATGCTTTTACAAAAAGGGATCTAGTGGGGACAGACGGTATGTCAGCTGGTGAAATCACAAAAAGATTCGACACTGAAGGTTATAAGACTCCACCAAAAAAAGAACTTACTCGTAGACCAGGAGAAACTTTGACTTCCTTTAATATGCGAAAGCAACGGGCTTTAAATGCAGAGCGCAAAGCTGACTTTTTAAGTAAAAGGTAATGGCCGATAAGTCCAAGATGAAGTGCAACGTGCCTCGCCGTGAAGTCCAGGGCGGTAAGAAGTTCGTCGTAAAGGCTTGTCAGGGAGGAACCGAAAAGATTGTAAGATTCGGCGATGCCAATATGAGTATCAAGAAGGATCAACCCGCTCGAAAGAAAAGTTACTGCGCTCGTAGCGGAGGAATCAAGGGTAAGAGTAATAAACTATCAGCTAACTACTGGAGCCGTAAGGCCTGGGACTGTTAACCAACAATAAAAAACTTTGTCACGCTATACTACATATGGTCCCAATGATGATCCTATCACAGATGATATGGACGTGGGGTTCGTCGGGTTCAATACTTACAGCCGTCCCGACCAGCTACAGTCTGGGATGCTGGCGAACAGTTCAAACGGGCGCATTGGCAAGAATGGCGAGTGGCAGGTAAGGAAGGGTATCAACGTAATCAAGGCACCCTTTGCTTCTGGTGATGCCGTCCTAAGACTACCTACTAGTTCAGAAACTCAAGTCAACCCTTCAGTGGTTGGCCTACTGCCTACTACAATTAGATCCGCTAGTTTAGCTAGCAATAAGGTTCTTATTGTCGCTGATAACCCCGCCGTCCTCCCAGGTCACATATTTGCAGTAGGAGACACGGTATACGTAGAAGGCTTAACGGGGACTCCAGACCCCAACGGATCTCACACGGTTACTGCGGTAACAGATAACGGGGATGGCACAAAGACAATTGAGTATGACTTGGTTGGTGCTGATGTAGCCGCTTACGGCGGCTTTGCCCTTACGCTCCCATTTAATTTAGACGACGGAGGCACGGAACCTGCACTGACTACCATTACCTTGTCCCCTGTCATTGGGTTCAATATGGTCCTAGACCAAGGAAACGTTGCTGGTGTTTATTCAAGCACGACCTTCAGTGATCCTAACCAAACCAACAGTCAGTTTATTATATTAGCATCCAATGTCAGCGCAGTAGCTACTGACCTAAATGATACTAGCGTATCAATCACGATGGGCTACCCATCAGGTGAAAACGTGCCGCCTGCCAGCAGTATGCTGCAGGCATTTAATAAGATATTTATATTCCGTGACGGTCAGACTGCACTAGAAAACGACAAGTTCTTTAGCCCCGTTAGCATTGCATCAGCCAGCACGGGTGCAGCTTCAAATATAGCTAGCGTTACTACCTTGGGAAAGCACGGATTAGTTATAGGTGACGCAATTACTATTGCGGGACTTACAGGGTTCCCCGGAGAGGGAGACCCCGCTGTAACAGACCAAGATCCAAACGGCACTTGGACAGTCAAGACGGTGGCAGACGATACTTCTTTTACGTATGACTTACCAGTTGTATATCAGGATGCAGCTACATATACAGTTAGCGCAGCATCTAAAATATCTCCAGCATTTAAACGTGTAGAAAGTGGAACCTATACTCAGCCAACGCAGATTGTATGCGCTGCAGGTGAGTTCGCTATTATTAATAGTCGGGGAGTTATTCATCAAACTGAAAGTGTAGTTGACGGCAATATACTTTCAGTAATATCTCCAAGTCAAAGTAGCCAAACAAGCGGACTTACACTAGGTGAAACATTTAATGTAGCTAGAGTATACGAGCAAGGTTCCACAAAGGTTATTACCGCAGCGGTTAACAATGGAACTGCTCACGGCAATGCAGAGTATGATGGACTATATCAGATAGTTATAACCGCTACTGCGCACGGTTATGACATTGGTGACCCAATTACTATTGCTGGCTTTGGAGATATTAAGACCGACGGGAAAAGGTATGTAGCTGAACGCACGACTGACACGGTGACTTTTTATATTCCCCAGAACGGAAGCGTTACACTATCTGGAGGTGAAACTGTCAACCTAGCGGATGGAATTGAGTTCTACATAGACGCAGCAAAAACAACAGAGCACGCTACAGACGGTGAGTCCTTGTCTGCTACTCCTGTATTTACCAAGCAGGTATCAGTCGGCTTAGGGTTTAGCCATATGCCAGCTCCTGAGTATGCAACGTATCACCAGCGCAGGCTGGTAATGCCGTTTAAATACACAGTAAATGACGCAGAAGATAGCTTTACATACAGGAAGATTCTAGACGAAGTTATTACTTCGGACATACTGGACTCCGATACCTATGACCAGATATATGCTCAGTTCAGGTTTAACGCAGGGACGGCGGATTTCAATGTCGGCCTGCATTCATTCTCGGACGACAAGCTGCTAGTCTTCAACCGCAATAGTATTCACCTTATAGGTGGAGCAGGACAAAGCGCAGCTACTCAACTAATAACAAACGAGGTAGGGTGCGTAGCTAGGAAGACTATTATACAGGTCGGGAACAACGTGTTGTTCCTTTCTGACAACGGTGTATACGGGGCTAACTTCCAGGATCTATATAACCTTCGTGGCAACGAAGTCCCACTCAGTTCTCCGATTAACCCTATTATTCAACGCATTAATAGGGACGTCTGGGACAAGAGCGTAGGCGTATACTTCGATAATAGATACTACTTGGCGGTTCCCCTGAACGAAGAAGTCGTGACGGTGGACAGCGAAGGCAAGTCTTCAACGCAAATAAATGTTACGCAGGTTAACAATGCTATATTAATCTTTAACTTGATTAACAAGCAGTGGGAGAGCATTGACACAACCAATGCGCCAAACTGGGACATTTCTGACTTAATTGTCGGGGGCAAGAAGTCCGACCGTGCTGTCTACGCAATAAATAGTCGAGGCGGCGTGCATAGGCTTGATGCCCGTATACAGGCGAAGGACTTACTCGCTACAACTATTCCCGTGTCAGGAGCCGAAGTCGAAGAGCCTTATAATATACCAGCTTCTGTTACTACTAGGCAGTTTACCCTAGGTAGTATGGACCGCAAGCGCTGGAATAACCTAGAGTTGCACGTGCAGTCGTCCGTAGATGAAGCCTCTGACTTGAGCATTAGCGCAGAAATGGAGAACCTTGACACCACCGTAGACCTTGGTAGTCTAAGCGCATTAAACTCAGGCACTACACTAGATCCCGACGAGGATGTTTCCGTCCGTGGTAGAATAGGTAACAAACGAGCATACGGGATGCAAGTCACCCTTAACAATACAGTTGGCCGACCTAGATTCAGAGGAATCAAGGTTGGCGGAGCTGAAGCATTTAGATCAACAAATACAGCAATATAAGATATGGCAATTATTACTACAGGAAAAACCTTTGGAACTACTGATCCAGTTACTTCAGTCGACCTGAACAACGTTGCAAATGCAGCTACGTTTAACGACCCCGTGGACGAAACAAGCCTTGAGCTGATTACATCAGGGACTAACATTGGTAAACTTCACATCAAGGACGGCGGAGTAACTGCAGCTAAATTAGCAACAGATGCCTTAGAGTTAGCATATCCAGTGGGTTCTATTTATATGAATGCCTCGGATGCAACTGATCCAGCAACACTGCTAGGGTTTGGCACTTGGGCAACGTTTGGTGCTGGTAAGGTTCCTGTAGGAATTGATGCAACTGATAATGACTTTGACATAGTCGGAAGCGGAACTAACACGAATGGAACAACTGGAGCTAAGACACATACCCTAGCTAAAACTGAAATACCTCCGCACGTGCACTCCTATTTTATGAAAGCAAATATTGTTGGTGGTTCTTCGCAGGGCGGAGACGCATATAACCTTGGCACAGCAAATTATAGCACCAATGGAGGCACGAATCTAGGTGAAAATGGTGACGGAACAGGCAATGCTTCTCCTCACAACAATCTGCAACCATACATTGTAGTCCATATGTGGACACGAACACTTTAACAATTTAAATTATGTCTATTATAAATAAAGGAACATCGTTCGCCAACGGAGAACAGCTTACGGCTGACAAGATCAACGACTTGCTTGATTTGGCTACGTTTAATCAGGATGCAACAGACAGTCAAACTACTGACGTTAACTCTGCGGGTCAGATCGTAGTTAATCAAGGTGGCATAGACACGGCTCAACTTGCTACGGATGCAGTAGAGACAGCCAAGATCAAAGATGCAAATGTAACATTTGCAAAGCTAACAGATGTCATTGACGACGACACAATGGCTACTGCTACTGATACTACCTTAGCTACCTCGGACAGTATTAAGGCTTACGCTGATTCATTGCGACCAAAGTTTTTCAGCCTTACAGGCGGGACAAATACTTTAGCCTCAGGCAATCAAACTTCTGGCACCATAACTTGGAATATTGCGGACTACACCTCCAGTGACGCAGGATTTGATACATCTAAAATTACTGCAGTCGTAATTTATTCTTTAGTTTCAAGCTCTACGGAAAATACGGCCGTCATAGAGGCGTCATTACCAAACGGTCAATTGACCACTATAGCAAGAATAAAAGACGGTGGCACTAATAGTAATAGTGGAACGTCGGCAACAACATATAATTTACCAATCAATAAAGACCAGGTTAGTTTTAGCATTGCTTATAGTGCTATAAATAGCACGGCAGAAACTACTATAAGGGGAGTCATATTAAATTAATATATGAACCCCCTCCTGCAATCAGTTCAACTAGCATTGCAAAATGCTGAACAGAAAGAAGCCATTGACTTTATAGATGAAGTCGTGGATTTCTGCGTTGAACACGAGAACGGGAAAGTATTTGATGGATGGGAAGAAGAAATGATACGCCTTATGGTTGCATACCACTGGGCGAAGCAAACCTTAATTGTTCACCACAATGCAGACGAAACTATTAGGGGTGTATTTATGTGGTATAATTGCAACAGGGATGACGGATGGAATTTTATAAATAACTGGGAGCCTGATGCAGAAGACGGAGATAGTATATTTTTAGCTTTTGTTTTTTCTGAGGGCAAGAACTCCTTCAAGAAGTTAACACGGGACTTCGTTGATAAATGCCCAGAGGTACTTACTAAAAATAAAATAGGCTTAAGATACAGAAGCGGATTCCCTAAGCGAATGAATTACAGCAATAAACTTTTTAAAAAAATCATTAACAACTAAATACTATGGGTGGCAAAGGCGGAAGTAGCACAACAATACAACAACCTGATCCAATCGATCCTGGAAAGGCGTCGGGCGAATTCCTTTTTGGTAGGGGATTTACCAATTACGCAGGAGTTACTGACTCTAGACTTCAGGACAGGTTGATCGGCGCAGAGGCACGGTATCGCCCTCAATACGCTGCTCTAGAGCTTGCGGACATTAATACGTTTGCTCAAGGTATTGCGGGTGGTACAGATAACCCTCAGTATAAAAGACTAGAAGTGCAACTCGCTGGCCTAGAAGCTGGCGCAGCTGCTGGCGGAAGAGAGCTAAACAGCAAAGAGGCAATGAAGATTGCCCGTGCGGCTGTTGGACGAGAGCCGCAAGCTCTACTAACTTTAAACACAAGTTCAAAAGGAAGGTCCTCTGGTTCTAGAATAAGAAAGATCAGAAACCCTAACTACGACGAGGAACTAGCGGCATACAACAAGGAAGTCGACCAAATAGCACAATCTCTTGGATCAGGGTCCAGTCGTGCCTCCCAGATTGCTTCTATTAAGGCTGAAATGACTCAGCTTGAGGGGCAAAAGGGTCAAGGAGGATTGTTTGATTTACTAGAAGAGCAGTCAACCCGTGCAGGTGCATTGCAACGTGAGCAACTGGGCTTACAACGTGCTGATGATGTAGGTGCATTACAGGAGTTCGCACCTCAAGTAGTCGAGGCTTACCGTGACGCTGATCCTTATAGCACAGAAATTGCAGAGAGTATGTCCCGCAAGGCTATGGGTCAACTGACCCCAGAGGAGCAACGTGGCGTAGATCAAAGGGCAAGACAGGGAAGCCTGGCTAGGGGTCGCATCGGTGACCAGTCGTCCCTTGCCGCAGAAGCGCTTGGTCGCTCGGACTACACAGCTCAGTTTGCACAACCAGCTTTCGGTATGAACCGTCAGCTAGCAGGTGACGTAGGTATGACTATTCTTGGTCGTCCTTCGTCTGCGATTGGTCTAGGCGGGTCAATGCTAGGACAGGCACAGCAGGGCGCATCGGGACCTATGGGTCCTCAGCTATTCGATCCTAACGTAGGTATCAATATGGCTATGCAAGAGCAGTCCAATCAAGTATCACTGCTTGGGGCGCAGGCTCAAGCTAATGCAGCACGTAGCGCAGGCAAGAGTTCAATGATGGGTTCAGCCTTAGGAGCAGTCATTGGTTTATGCTGGGTAGCCCGTGAGGTCTACGGCATTGAGAATCCTCAGTGGCTAGAGTTCCGTGAATGGATGCTTAACGATGCACCAAGCTGGCTCCGCAATCTATACATAAAGTATGGCGAGCAAACAGCTAAGTTTATTTCAAACAAGCCCCGTGTAAAATCAATCATCCGCAAGTGGATGAATACAAAAATTAAATAGTATGGCATTTCAATCAGGAACAACAGTAGACCCCCGCCTAATGCAGGCGGATTACAGCGGCTTCGCAAGAGCCGGCGAGATAGAAGGACAGGCAATGGCTAACATTGGTCAGTCCGTCGCTTCAGGTATCGAAGGATACAAGAAGAAAAAGAAGGAACAGAAGGAAGGTCAAGCCAAGATCAATCGAAGCATTGCCTTTGGCGAGTCAATGATAGAGATGCTCGGTAAGGATCACCCCCTTTCCAACAGTATCGCCGATTCACTCGCTATGAACTTCGGGGACGAAGTTCCCTTTGCGCAAAGGGTAGCAGCGACAGAAGGTTTAAGCACCGAGATTACCAATATGTTCCTGATGAGCCAGAAGAATCAATCTCCTACATTTACACCTGGACCACAGGGTGGTATGATAGTTAATATGGATGGACAAAACAAATACTACTCCCCCTACCAGATGGAGGGAAGAGGAAGCGGTTTTGAAGCTTTCGGTAATATGTTCAACCCAACACCAACACCTACACCTACGCCTCTAACTCCAGATGATCTGGAAGAAGAGGCTCGCTTAATGCGCCAAGCACAGTTAAATCAGTAAACCAATATGGCTCTTTCCCTAGAACAAGCCAGAAGACTTGAGGAGCTTCAAGCCAAGAGACTTGAATACAATAATTACCAACAGCGTGAGGCTGCTGGTGATGTCGCTCTAGCTGTAGCTGAAGAGAACGCAGGTCAAGATACAACTCTTGGCGAAGAAGCGACTGCTATAGCCGCTGAAATTGCTATCTCCGAGGGCGGAAGATTAGCTAGTACCGCAGCGGGAACCGCTGTTCCTATCGTTGGGACAGCCGCCGGCTGGGTTGTGGGAGGTCTAGCTTCTGGTGCGCTGGGCGCATACACTAGGCAGAAAATGCTTGGTGAAGAACTGGACTACGGCAATATCATTGCCTCTGCTTTCATCAACATTATACCTGTTCCGAGGGGGCTTACTGCAGCTGTTCCATTAGCAAAGAAATTTCCAACTATTAGCGCCACCGTTGTCCAAGGTGGGGTAGGATCCGCATTCACAGCTGGTGAAGAAGTCCTATCAACTAGAATAAACGAAGACAGACTTCCGACACTGGAAGAGCTTAAGGATCCAGCTATGCAAGGTGCGGCACTTGGTGCTGGACTCGGAGCCGTAGGTTCAAAACTAGAAGGAGCCTATAAGAAGTTCGCAGGAATAAGCCGTAACGACTTCAACGCTGCGCTCCGTATGGGAGATCCTGACGCAAAGATACTTGTAGACGGTGTAATGAAAAACGCACTACGTCACCAGCAGGACGTAAGGGATAATTACGCTGACCTTAGACTTGGAATAAAGGAAGCCACTATGGACGGAAGGGCTAGGCTTCAAGAGCTACAGCTAACTTCTGCCAATGGACAAGTAAAATCCAAGCGAGGAATCTTTGAAGTGCTGGACGACGATGTGGATTACAACTTGAACTCTAGACTTGCCGAGGCTTCTATTGCTGGCAGGAACACAGAGATTCAGAACATCTTTGAACTAGATGGTCAGTTCATCGTAAGCAAGGCAGACGAACTAGGCCTTGGCGCATCTGATTTGTCACAAAAGATAGATCAGTATTTGTATGCCAAGCACGCAAAACGATTCAACAAGGTTAAGTCCAAGAACTACAAGGGTGAAGGATCCCCTGCGGGGATCAGCGACAAGGAAGCTGACGACATCATCAAGAGCTTCGAGGATGCTGGATTAAACAAGCAACTAGATCAAGTAGTTAAGAGTCGTTCTGACTTGTCAAAGCAGATACTGGACACACTTGAGGACGGAGGAATCGTAAGCTCTAAATACGCTACTAGCCTAAGAAAACAGTTCCCAGATTACGTCCCATTGAATCGTGTAATGGACGAGGACGGCAATTTCAGCCCTGGATTATTTACTGCTACTGGTTCTGACAGGTCAATCAATGACGTGTCCGCTAATATACTTGGTAACTTGTCATCAGCCATTAGGATGGCTGAGGTAAACAAGGCTAACCAGTCCTTCTTAAGGCTCACTCAGAAAGCAAAGAACAAGAAGGCGGCGCAAGATGTTGTAACTATTTATAGACCCAAGAATGTAAAGGAAGGAACAAAGCCTGGCGGTAAGCCAGAGGTTCCTAAGAGCGTAGACCGGGACTCAGTAGTCACAGTGTTCGACGACGGCGTAAGAACTTCAATGGCGTTCAAGGACAAGAGACTTGCCGCCGCTATGAAGGGAACCAACAAGGCGGTATTGCCTACATATATGAAGGCTGCTCTCTGGTATAACAGAACAGTTGGCTCTTTGTATACTCGGTTCAATCCAGAGTTCGTCATTCCCAATCTATTTCGAGACAGGTCAGAGGCTATAGTAAACGCATCGGCGAAGATGGATCTAGGTAATGCCCTTAAGGTTATTAACCCAGTCAATGACATAAGGACTATTCGCCGTAACACTTTAAATAAAGGTCAGATTTCTAGTGACCCTGAGCTAGCCAAGATGGACGCACTGTATAAGCAGTTCGTTGCGGACGGAGGAAGCACAGGTAACTTGGGTGCATCAACTGTAAGAGATCCAGAGGAAGCAATCAAGGCTCTCCAAAAGACCCTGCACAAGCCCAGTTCCAAAGGAATCGCACGGAAAGGTCTTGATGCCCTTGAGCGAGTGAACTCATACGTTGAGGACTCGACTCGATTCAATGTCTATCGTCAAGGACTTAGCAGCGGTATGACCAGAAAGCAAGCGGCGCTTGCTGCTCGTGACAGTTCCTTTGACCCACTAGTAAAAGGTTCACAAGGCGATTTGATTCGCGCAACATACTTGTTCGCTAACCCCGCAATTCAAGGCGGAAGAAACTTCATTAGATCTATGTCGAACAAAAAGGTCGCCGGCACAGTAATGGGGGCAATGATGGCAACAACACTGTCTTTGGATCTTTACAATCAAAGTATTGTCCCTGACTGGAAAGAAAAACTAAAGGACTCAAGTGGTAGTAGTTGGAAGACCGACAAGACCCTTACTCTTGTTACTGGTCTAAAAGAAAACGGAGACCTAGCATACATACAGGTTCCGATTGGATATTCTATAGCGCCATTCAAGAAGGCTGCGGACTATCTTCAGCAGAGAGTTATTCAGCAAGGTCTAATGGGGATTGCGCCGTCACAATCAGAACTGGACAAATCTAAATTTGACAAGGTCGGAGAGCTTACTAAAGCATTTATTGATAGTTACAATCCAATGGGCGGGTCAATAGTGCCGACACCCTTGAGGCCTTGGACAGAGCTAACAAAAAATAAAGACGGTCTTGGTCGGGACATTCGTCCCTCTTGGCTTGAGACAAAAAATATTAGCGAAGTGGAAAAGGTTTTCCCTTGGACTATGGACACTCGTGGCGGGGAGATGGCTATCTCCTTCGCAGAGCAACTAGACAATATGGGTATGGAAGTGTCTCCAGAAAATCTAGAATACCTTTATCAGACTTGGGTAGGCGGACCTGGTAACACTGTTCGCAGATTGTTCGAGGCTGGTTCTCGTATATATAACGGTGAGCCTCTTCAGCCCAAGCAACTTCCCATTGTGAGAAGGTTCTTCGGCGAAAGCCCAATGAAAACATTTGAGGCTCGCAACTATGACGCTGAGGTTGTAGACAACTTGGATAAGGTATACTCAACGAGACGCCAGAAAGCGTCTCGGATAGCTTCTAGCACATTCAAAAAAATTCAGAGCAAGGAAACCGGAGCAGAGAAACGATTAGTCCTGAGAAATGCTTTAACAAGTGTAGACGATCCATTGATGGCGGAAGCCATACTGAAGTCAATCAATACTAAAGCTAAGGACTCAATGCTTGGCATCACTTCGGCTGACAAGAGAATAAGATCCTTGCCATCGATGGCTAAGGCTGAGTTTTTCTTGGACAAGATCAATACGATGAATCCGGAACTAATCAACGAATACCTGATGACTATGCAGGAAAGAAAGAT
>Ga0207896_1000054_pt1 | contig 26225 bp, 38 predicted proteins | sample LinPmetageLP36_FD_184049 | JGI IMG/M metagenome (GOLD analysis project Ga0207896, IMG submission 184049) | Marine viral communities from the Pacific Ocean - LP-36 (SPAdes) | ecosystem: Environmental > Aquatic > Marine > Oceanic | place: Pacific Ocean | collected 2010-06-15 | reverse complement strand
ACCCATCATCACGGCAGCGGCTACACTCGAGCTGATACAAAGTGCACCAACACCGGCGGCGTACATAGCCATTGTGTATTTATTACTATACTATCCTATTTTTTTTGATTAAAGAAATAAGATGCTTTTACATTAATGACCATATGCGACGTATGTTGTGAACATCACAATAAGATAAATCATAAAAAAGTGGAATGTCCCTTTTGTGATTTATCGAGTTGTCGCTCATGTAGTCAAAAATATATACTTTCTTCATTTGAAGACCCACACTGTATGGGTTGTAAAACTCCATGGAATCGTGAATTTGTAGATTCATTTTGTACAAAGTATTTTCGAAATACAGAACTCAAACGACGCCGTGAGGTCGTACTATTCGAAAGAGAAAAAGCACGAATGCCAGAGACACAACCCGAGGTTGAGAGAATTCTTCAAATGAGGAAACTAAGAATCATACTAGATACTCAAAGATCACAATTATTAGAACTACATCATAGACATCAGAATAACCCTATAATATCGATAGAGATTCGAGATCTCTATAGAGAGATGGAAAATGTTTGGCGACATATAGAACAACTACGTACAAATGGGGTTGATCACGGACAGACATCATTTGTCCGCCAGTGTCCACATGAGGAATGTAAAGGTTTTCTAAACGAAGAATGGTATTGTGGATTGTGTGATAAACACTATTGTAAAAGATGTAATGAATTACTCACAGATGATCATGAATGTGATCCACAAACTGTCGAAACAATGGAACTTTTAAATAGAGATAGTAAATCATGTCCGAAATGTGGTACAGTTATTTACAAAACAAGTGGGTGTGCACAGATGTGGTGTACAAGTTGTCATACAGCTTTTGACTGGCGAACTGGTCAAATAGAAACTGGACGAATACACAACCCACATTTCATAGAGTTCAAAAAGAAGACAATGTCATCTAGAGAACATGGGGACATACCATGCGGTGGTACACCGACATTTAGAGAGCTTAGAACAGTTGGTGCATCGAACAAAATACTATCGTTTGCTATAATTGTATACCAATGTGAACGTGATCTGATGTTTATGGATCTTCAACCTCCAGATAATCTACAACTTAGAATATCTTATATGTTAAACGAGATGACTGAAGACTTATTTAAAATTTTACTTCAACGTCAAGAAAAGTTTCTAGATAAGTCAAGAGATATCTCACAAATATTTGAAATGATATCTAATACAGGTGGAGATCTTCTAAGACAATATATACTTGATCAAGAAAAACATGACGAAATATTCAGAATCATAGAAAAACTCGTCGATTATAGTGATGAAATATTCACCGTAATTCGTAAAAGATATAACTCTGCATTTCCTAGAAAATTAATTCTATGAATACAGTAAGATGGTCATTCTATTGTTCCTCATTGTATTATTGGTGTACCTACTTCCCACATATCCCAAACCGGTGGTAATCGAAAATTTTTTGAGTGAAAATGAGCGTATCCATATTAAGCAAGAAGCAAAAAGCAAATTGCAAGCATCAACTGTAGATAAGGATAGAAGGGTTGATGAACAAATACGAAAAAGTGAAACAGCTTGGTTAAGCACTGAAGACCCCATAATTAGAAGTGTCGTAGAACGATGTGTGAATCGTACCGATAGACCGATCGAAAATTGTGAACAACTTCAGGTTTTACGGTACAAAGAGGGTGGACACTATAATCCTCACCAAGATGTCTTCTATCAAGACAAGAATAAGAGGTTGTACACTTTCATCATAGCTCTCAATGATGATTATGAAGGGGGTGAAACAGCTTTTCCAGTTATAAAAGAAAAATATAAACTGAATGCTGGGGATGCACTATTCTTCCATACATTGGATAACTATGGATTGGATACGTCCGATGCTTTACATGGTGGGCAACCTGTAAAGTCCGGAGAGAAATGGGTTTGTAATTTATGGGTGCACAAGCACCCTTATTAAAGAATTAGGTCACGAATAAAGTAATGATTAGTTATTATATTGAACCTAAAGTGATACCAAACTTTATCACAGATGAAGAAATAGATTGTATTATGAAAAAGGTTGTAGGTGAGATGGTGTCATCTCGTGTGAACATTACAGGTGATATGATTAGTAACGTAAGAAAAAGTGAAAATGGGTTCATACACCATACCGATACAATTTCTGAAAAAATATATTCAAAATGTGCACACTTTTTAGGTAAACCAAAAGTTTATGCCGAAGGCCTTCATATAGTACATTATAATGTGGATGGGTTTTATGTACCACATCAAGATAGCGAAGAAGGGGGCTTGACCCGAATTAATACATTTATTCTAGCACTGAATGATGATTATGAAGGGGGTGAAACGGAATTTCCAAATTTAAATATGAAATTCAAATTAAAAAAAGGTGACGCATTATTCTTCCATACTCGGGATAGTATTGGGTTAGTAACATCCAATGCTTTACATGCGGGATTACCCGTAAAGTCTGGTGAAAAATGGATATGTAACGTGTGGATACACAAGACCGATATCGGCACGTAATTCAGTTGAGTACTAACCGTAAAGAATAAATTAAAGAAGTAGGTGACGAATAAAGTAATGTTTAGTTATTATATTGAACCCAAAGTTTATAGAAATTTTTTAACAAAAGAACAATGTGATTTTCTTATAAATTGTAAAGGTGATGTATCTGATTTTGAAATAACCCACTTTGGTCTAAGAGATGGAAAAAATAGTTCCATGTATATTAACAGTTATACAAAACGAATGTCTCCAGAATTGGGATTACCTATTACTAAAATATGCTCGAATAAACTGGGTATACCAATCAATAAATTTAAGGGAATATCAGTTGTAAAATATGAGAAAGGGGGATTTATTCCCATACATACAGATTCTGGTGATACAATGCCTAGACCGTACACAAATACAATTTACTTAAATGACGACTATGAAGGTGGTGAAACACATTTTCCAATGTTAAATAAAAGTTTCAAACTGAATAGAGGAGATGCTTTATTTTTTCATAATAGAGACTCTAATGGTTTTGATACTCATACATCGTTACATGAAGGAAAACCAGTCATTTCTGGTCAAAAATATATAGCTAACGTATGGATATATGATCCGGAGTATCTCTATTAAAGAAGTAGTAACAAATAATAATAATGTTTAGTTGTTATATTGAACCCAAAGTCTTTAAAAATTTTTTAACGAAAGAACAATGTGATTTTCTTATAAATTGTGAAGGTGATGTATTTGATTTTAAAAAAACCCAATTTGGTGAACCAGATGAAAAAAACAATTTTGAGTATGTTAATAGTACTACAAAAAGAATATCTTTAGAATTGGGATTACCTATTATTAAAATATGTTCAGATAAAATGAATATACCAATCAATAAATTTGATGGAATATCAATTATAAAATATGAGAAAGGGGGTTTTATCCCTACACATAAAGATTCTGGCGTTTTTACACCTAGACCGTACACATTTTTACTTTACTTAAATGATGACTATGAAGGTGGTGAAACATGTTTTCCAATGTTAAATAAAAGTTTCAAACTGAATACAGGAGATGCTTTATTTTTTCATAATAGAGACTCTAGTGGTTTTGATACTTGTACATCGTCACACGAAGGAAAACCTGTTATTTCTGGTCAAAAATATGTAGCTAACATATGGGTATATGATTCAAAAGAGTATGACATATAGGTAGAGAGTCAATCCCTCTGTGGAACCTCACCACGTTCAATGAGCTTCTTGCGATTCTCTAGATGAAGTCCCTCAACGAGGGATTTGTTCTGTGCTCCATATGGAACCGCGTAGTGATTATCCACCAACCACTTGTTCACATTGGTCCATACTCCATCTTCAGAGACCCAAACCTCTCCAAGTACACGACCAAACTTACCCCTAGAATCCGCCTCTGGGCATCTGAGTTCGATTTCAAGATCATCCTTCTCAGATGCGACAGCCTTGAGACACCATTCCTTGAGCTTCTTTTTCGATAAGAGACCGAAGACCTTCTCCTCCTTATCCGAAGTGCGAGATTCGGGGGTGTCGATACCTAGAAGACGGACACGCTGCTTTGTGCATACATCAAAACCTAAGTCGATGTTCACGTCAATAGTATCACCATCGACGACCTTCGCGAGGGAGGATACACGATAGATAAATGTACAGGGTTCAACGTTATAAGAGGGCATCTTATATCTAATTATAAACTTAAAACTTTAATACCCTCATATATTAGATGAAGTGTTTGGCTACTTTTTCTGAAAATAGTCTGTACAAAATAAAACTAGCAAAGACTCGTAAGAATGTCCTTGAATCTATCTACCAACGACCATGTATCGCGGAGGTGAGACCAATCAAGGAGAATCTGAGACTTCGTTTACGCTTCACAGAAGCGATAAAAGAAGCACAGGAGATGTGTGAAATGGATAAGGATTCGTCGGAGTGTCATTGGGCTTGGTATGAGGTTGATGAATTAGAGGATTCTATGCTACGTCTATATCCCGATAGACGGTAACAATTGGGGGGTCATCGTCATATCCATAATAACGAATTGATATTCCAAAAAGTTTCATCATTTCTGGATCAACATAGTCGTTAATTTCTCTTTTCCAATTTTTTATAGTTGTTTGAAAATATTCAATTCCATTATCTGAAAATACACAAATACGCATGAATGGTGTACTACGCACCTTTCTCATATATTCGTGTACAGCCTCGGGTAAAGGTGATGCCCTCATGTATGCCGATTTAAGGATATTAATAACGTAGTATCCATGTGAATCACAAATTATATTGACTTGCATTTCAGGGAACCCTTTGATAAATGCTTCGAAATCCGCATTACTAGGGAGGGTTGTGAATACAGGTGTATTCTGGCATATAACCTCGTCATGGTAACCAATGCCGGGATGTGTGTGAAATGACATTTCAGAATACCAAACTCTATCGATTTCAGGACCTTCTACACGATTTCGTTTTTTTGATGTGACAATTTTTGGTTTACTAAACTCAAAATTTTTGTATTTAATATTACCAGCAAATTCCCATTGTTTGACACAAGATAACTTACTCACTTCTTTCAAATCATGAACTACTTCACGAGAAAGTTTTATTCTCTTCTTTCTTATTGCCATATTTGGACGCACTATTCTAAATTTCATTTACACTACCTGTTATACACTGAGAATTTAACGCGTCTTGTTTTTAACTATCACTCGACCTTCAGTATTAGGGGCGAAATTCAGGAAAAAGGAACGCATTGATGTACCGTTTATTCTTGCAATATCACTCAACTGGTTAATATTCGCACTACCATTTAGTAAAAATGGAATTATATCCATGAATGTGATGTAAAATGTTGAGCATACACCCCTATTATTATTAGCTTGTAAATTACGACCATTATAGTATCTGGCTGTGGTATTACTATTATTTGAAACTCTCCACAATTGTTTGATGATTGGTACTACAGTTTGTCTTATTGTCCTACCCCAGATAGAATCCCTCGATGTTTCCCCGTGTGGGTCAAATACCCATATTTTTTTATTACTGGGAACACGGGCGTCGACTAAAACACTCACAGAATGCCCTTGGTTATTATTTCGTAAACCAACCATGAAAAAATAGACTTGGTTTGTTACGTTAAATTTATTGGGTAAATTGTACACACTCCCACGACGTTTTACAATGGTATCGATACTTTTAGTGATACCGTATTGATTCGTTGCAATATTATAGTCAAGAAAAGCAGATACGTATCCGAGCTCATCGAATGTTTTTTGTGCTCTTTTCATGTATCGAGGTATACCGGCAATTGGACACCCCATACCTGTACCAATTTGAAGTTTTGGTAAATTCACTTCACGTATACTAGATTTCACTACTCGATTATTGGTACTATTTGAGCGACCACGTTTTCCAAGTACACCAGCTGGTGGCATACTATCTTAACATATATAGAGAAATTTTTAGTTTCTTTATAAATGAAGTGGGATATTGAAAAAATAGTGAAAGAAGTCTATTCCGAATTAGGACCTGGCTATAGTGAACGAGTATATCATAATGCGGTCGAGGTTATACTGAGAGAAAAAGGTATTCCATACGAATCTGAGCGTCATATTTTGGTTAGGTTTAGGGGTCATGTCGTTGGACAGTTACGAGCTGATATTATTATAGACAATACTGTGATACTAGAACTCAAGGCTATTAAGACTCTCACTGATGGGATGGATCAACAGGCTCGAAAATATCTTGACTTGACAGGACTGAGGACGGCGTATCTGGTAAATTTTCCTCTTCAACAGGGTCGGGAGGTTGAGATTCGTAAACTTGCATTAGGACCATCAGCGGGAGAACTCGCGAAAGCCTTTGATAAAATACGAGATCATCATCATGTCGTGTCTGCGGATTTAACACAGCTGCTTCCAGGAGTTCGTGGGCCGTTTTCAAATGAAACTTCGCCTGTTCCATGCAGTACTGAACAGCCGGGTCCGTTTGATTGATGTTATCTAGGTGTGGGCACACATGAGACTCGAGCTCATAGAGTGCCAATAAGGCTTGGTTTTCTTCTTGATTCATGGTTGAAAATTATAATTTTATTGGAACACTTAGGTAATATTTAGTTTACTTTTCCAAAACAATTAAAAATATTTTAAAATCTAATTGATTTGAAAAAAAATATAAAAGTAATTAACATAAAGCACATTTATCATTTATATTGAAACATTTGAGACAAACGAAATGTGAACATTTTCTGAACTTGACACATTTCGTGTTTTCAAAACATTGTGGACATTCATCATTCTTGAATTCGAGCACCTCATTTTTGAATCTCCAGAAACACGGATTACACACCTTCAATCTTGGGTCATACATTTTATGACACACTAAAAAGTTTGGACACTGTAACATTATGTAAATGTAATATAGATTCTTTAAACTGTTGGAATAAATTCCCATCTGAGATCATGACAAATCCTTTTCCATATGACATCTTGTTGGTAAAGTTTTTCTTTAGACTTGAGAAGTGGAAAGTATTGAAGGAAGTCATCTTCACCTAAAAGTTCACAAAATTTATATAAAACATATGAGTAACTCAAAAAGTTTTTTCTTTCTGTCGGACAATTGTCGTCAAAAGGTCTTTGTATATCTTTGAACATGATTCGTAGAGTCTCTTCTAGTTCTTGTGGCATATTTGGTGGTTTGATTCCATTCAAAATATTTGTGATGTACGGAACATGTTCATAGTATTTATTTAGTCTTAATTTTTTCAACAACCCACGTATCTTAGCATGAGTAATATCTATTAGATTTTTGATTTTCATCTTTTTTAGTTCACTTCTCAATTGTTCAATAACTTCATCGGGTATAGTGGTCATCTCTTGTGCTTGAAACTGACTCAACCATTCATTGAAATGATTTTCTCGTTTGTATGAATAGTTTATGATTTTCTCAGATGTTTCTTGCTCTTCCTTGTACGTTAATTCGTCTGACATGGCTATAGCAACTATTTCACCACATCCATCACACACCAAATCTGCGGTTGATCTCATATGAATAATGTTACTGTATACACAATTTGGACATTCATCTATTTGTATAGAATGTTTCGGTCTCTGTATATTCTTCTTTTCTACTTCTATCAAGTAATCTGTGAATATATCCTTTCTTTTTAGACCAACAGTTTCTTTCACATTGAATACATTGTCAGTGTTTGACATTTCCTCACCTTCATCTGTATGTTGATTCATATATGGCATACATTTCATAATATAATCAGCCATTTCAGATTGGTATTTACCTTTTTTTGATGGATCCTTCTTAATTAACTCGCCCCACTCGTCCAATTTATTATTATATCTACTTAAAAAGTTTCCCTCCATTCTATATAAAGAAATGCTTCTCAAACTTTTAAGTCATCTTTTATTTATGTATAAAAATTTAACCACACCGCGAGACTATACAATTATCAAAGAAGAGTTGGAATATAAAATAGATTATGACTTAAAATACCAGACAGAAGATAAATTTTGGGCAGAAGAGAGTAAAGATTGGGATGGCATTCTTGAAGAATTTTATGGTAACGTAACTGGTAGGGATTTTAGACATACTTCTATACCACAAAATGTAAAATATGTGATTTTACGTATCAAGTATTATTACAATGGACACATTTATTCCGCTATATCAAATGACATTAATTTCAGACCGGGTGAAAACGAAAGTTCAGCGATGCATTTTAGTATCCCATTGAGTAGTGCTTGGATAGTTGATCATGATGATAAACCTATGCGAAACATTACTGAAAAGGTGAAACGATATTCTGGACCTAGATGTGATTTTCATGAACAAAATGTCCCACTCGAACATTTGTTGTATTATGATAAAGATGTCTTAAAAGACCGTTTTCCTAAGATTATTCTTTCGAATACCCTAGGAATGAAAAAGGTTCTCAATACTCTTGAAGATTACACAACTAGTCTTCAGATACCTTAGTTGCTAGGTAAAACTTAAGTTCACCCAAATTTGCAACGTTATACTTTAAAATCAAAAATCTATTACCTGTTTCTTGTATAATTTGCACAGACGCACACATACTCGTCGCCTTTGTAAAGATATTCAGGTATTTTAGACTGTACATACCAGTGATTTTTTGACTTTCATCCAAACATTCAATTGATGTCTCTTGGTTCGCAAAATCACCTTCACATTTGAAGTCTATCTTCTTACCCTCCCTTGTAATTTCAATATCTGTACCAATATTAGACATATCACGACACAGTCTCTGAAAATCGGTTGATGGTAAAGTTGTTATAGTTGTCATTTCAATTTCTGGGACTTCTATACGACTTTCATTAATATCGAGAAGTTTGAGTTCAAACTTAGTGTGAGATTTTTTCGCTTCACTAGAAATTTCCATATTCATATATTCTTTCGATTTGATTTCGATTGTAAGGACATCGTTATTGGTTATCGTCTTCAAAAGTTTGAAAGTATTTGAGATGTTGATACCAGCTATGACCTCTTCTTGATCGCAGCTATACTCTTCAAAGTTGTCTGCTGCCAGATATATATCTATGAGAGACGTTCGTGCTGTATCTAATGTGACTATATACATACCATCTGGTTTAAAATATATGTTTACATCGTTAAGAATGTCTTTTAGTACTTCAAATGTTGATTTAAAAGCCGAAGCTTGGATAGTAACTAATCTCATATCTATTAAATAGTGTGCGTTAGATCTTTAAATTGCTTCTACTTATTTAAATCTTCATAAGCTACGCCTTTGGATACTTCTCGACCGATTTTTTCTTCTAACTCCTTCGTCATAGCTGGTTGAAGAGACTGACCATAATCATTCAGTGAGAATAAATCTGAATTGGGTGCATCCCCCTCAAGGGACGTCATTGAACATCCAAATGCACCAATAGAACCATGTGAAACTTCTTTAGCTGGTAGGAGTGAGTCTAACCAGTTTTTTATTTCAGTACCAACCAGAATTTTACCATTTTTTGTCAGCATGGTTGGGACACGGTTTATCTTATTTCTGTAATTTGGTGGTATACCCTGTGTGTTGACATTATGGTAATTTACAAGTTGTTTCAACTGTTGATGTTTGTTGATATATTCTATAACATCCATCGAATGTTTACATCTTGGGCTATATATCAGGAGTGACATCTATTATCTATACGGTATTTTCTAAAAAAAAATTAACGCATATTAGTAAAGATGAACTACTTGTTAGCATTTATTCTCATCCTGATTGTTATCATCCTCACAACCAACATGGAAATGTTTACAGAAACATTCGGTCTCTCAGGCTACACCAAGGCCGTTTCTCCAGTAAAGTTGAATGACCCCAGACCAAACCTTGATGGGTTTGAAGAATTTGAGGTGAGTCTCAACAATGATGCAATGGAGGATTTCGTATTGAAGGCTAATAATGAGATCTCCAAGCGTACAGGTGTCTGCACCTACATCATCGAAACTACTGCAGTCAAGGGTTACAGGAAGGAACGTGATGAAATATACGAACTCATGTTCATGGCTATGAAGAAGGGTGGATTTTCGTTTGGTTTCTCAGTTGTTGCGTCTTTCGAGGTTCAAAACGGTAAATCTCGTGTAATTTCTCTTCGGACACAACCCATTGGTGTTGAAGCGCCAGGTGATGTGAGTGCTTTCACAGAGAGTTCGGCTGGTAAAGAATTCGTTAAATATGAACTTGTTAAAGAATCGGCCGTCCCTACACAAAGTGAGTTGGAATCCGCTAAAAATAAATTACAGTAATTGTAATGTTAAGCATCAATGACGTGACGAAGATTGATGACAAAAGAAAACAGATTAGGAAAGAAATATACAAGAAGATTTACGAGCAGTTTTCTTCAAAGATTAAACAGGCAGTAGAACTTGGACACAAACAACTTTTTCTTACTGTACCTGCATTCTTAATCGGGTACCCAGTGTTTGATAGGAGACTTGCAGCAAAATATGTAGCTAGACAATTCGAACTTGGTGGTTTTACTGTAAGACTTTTAAGTGATCAAGACATATACATATCTTGGATAGTACCCAAGAAGAGTAAAATAAAGAAAGAAGAGGTTGAAGAGGGAGATTTCCCAAATCTAATGAATTTGAAGAAAATGGCTAATCAGTACAGGAGAGGTGCGTAGTAAAAGATGGATTTAAAAACCCTATTAATCATAAATGGACAATTTGAACGTTCTCGTAGAGGCTAAAAAGGAGTATCTTGGACAGATGTGCCTTATTATGTGTCCACCTATGATTGAAGTTTTTCAGGATATGTACATCGAAGCAATGAAAACCTCAAAGGGAAAGCAGGTTCTTATCATGTTTCAGAAACATTTAAAGGAGGTTCCAAACTGGTCTAATGCCATGTCTAAGCGACACACGGATAACATAACTGATAGGTGTACCTGGTTTGGTGATCTTCTCGCAGCTGTTTTTGTTGCGTGTACTAAGATTCTTTCAGCTGTTCGTCTCAAGGCGGATAATAAGAAGATTTCTTTAAAGCTCCCAACTGAAGAGGTTTTTATTCAAACCTGTTACAATAACATCGCGAAGGACCTGTACAGAGACCCCTACATCTTCCATGATGAACAAAGTGAGTATGCTCGTGACGAAAATCTTAGGGTCCGCTTCTCCTTATGCATCGAGAATACCGTGAAAGAATTGATTCCAGTGCAACAAATTCTTCAGACTTATATGTCACAAGAAACGCGTGATATTTCACTCGATGGTGATGTCCAAGACAGTGCCGACCCAGATGTTCTTGATGAGCAGATGGAGGAGATGGAGTCTCAGCCAATGGAGGGACTCGAACCTGAGATGGAGCCCGAACCCCTAGATGAAATGGGTGGAGACCCCCAACCAACTGGACTTGAAAATGAATTCAAAACGGTCCACGGTGTACAAGCACCCGAAGCCCCAGATCCAGTTTCTGAACCAATTGCTCAACCAATGGGTGGTGAAGAATCGTTCGCGGATCCCCAACCCCAACCTCAGCAGGAGCCGGATGATAATGTCTTTTTTGGTGATGCACCAGAGCAGCGCACAAAAAATCCCCGTTATAATTAAATGGAACTCTCCGATCATTTACGCGACCCAGTGAGTGCCGCCCTAATTGCAGCTGGTATAACTGCCGCTTATATTCATCTCAAAGCGTATCTCAATAATGAAGGTAAGCTTGAGCTTAACAAATACACAAAACCTGCTGTACTCAATGCGATTTTAGTGTTTTTCATAATCTCAGGTGGTTTAGGTAAAAAGGAGGCTATTTCTACAGAGCCTTTCTAAACTTAAAGATTACACCAATATAATAAGAAAATGGCGTCTGTCTCTGCTTTCAATGATATGATGAGTCAATTTCTTGTGGAATTGCACAAGACTTTTCCAGAGGAAAAAGGAATCAAGAAAATGTTAACTTCGTTTGACCTACTCAAGTCAACCAACCCCCGCCTAGTTGTAGATGGATACATGAATGGTGTTTCTCCATATGCCGATAAGATTTCTGCAAAGGATGAGACATTTCTTCTCGAGGAAATTGAGAACATCGATTTTTTGAAGGAGCTTGATATTAAGCGTTACTGGACTAAGATGAGTGAAGGTACTAAGGGTGCTACTTGGCAGTATCTTCAGACTCTGTACATGCTTGGTACTACCATCACTGCTCTCCCAGCGGACACCCTTTCTCAAATTGAGAATATCGCCAAGGGTGTAGCGAATAACATGCAAAATGGTGACGGAGAGTTGGACCAAGATGCCCTTATGCAAATGATGGGTAGCATGTTGAAGGGTCTTCCAAAAAAATAAACCTATACATATATTAAATGAAAGCTTGGTTCGATGATCCTAAGCAGCTTTTTGATGCTGACCAGGTCACCCAATTTTGGCCCACAGGTGAGCAAACTCCAGAAGACAGGGTAAATGCTGCTTCTCGTTTTATCATTTATGTGTGCACTATACTTTATGTTATTCGACGTGACCCACGTGTATTCATTTTGGGTCTGACAGTATTAGGTGTCGTGTATGTTCTTTATAAGTCTAGAATGGTTAAGGAGAACTACGGTGGATCAGTTAAAGGTGTGAGCTGTCAGATGCCTACACCAAACAACCCTATGGGTAATGTTCTCATTACTGATTATACCGACGCCCCTAATAGGTTAGAGGCGTGCTATTACCCAACAGTAAAACCATTCGTTCAGGCTTACAGCAGTGATCGTATTCCATATGATGCTGGGCGTTCTAGGACTTCCATGCCCAAGTACCTCCGCAATGCTATGGAGCGTCAGTTTGTTTCTAACCCAGTGACGAAAATCCCAGGAGACCAGACAGCTTTCGCCGAGTCTCTTTATGGGCAAAAAAATGCACCAATGTGCAAGAGTGATACCCGCTTTTGTGATCCCAATGCTAGGGGTGTCCAGCTCGAAGCTTTTTCGGGTTTGGGAACCAATGGTGACAAACGCTCTGGTATGCATAGGGGAACACCCGGCACCGCTTAGATAAATATTCTTATGTAATAATAAATGGCGTATCAGCTTCAACCTGGACTTTCCATTGTTCAAAACTCGGGTGCCATAGCTCCCGTAAAAGCGACTGATGAAATTTTTGTATACCCCCAGCCCGGTAGCCTAAACTGTGGTAGTTGCCGACCCAACACTATGTTGTACGGTACTGCCCCATACATGGCGGGTAAGGGTTCTCCAGCACAATACATTGAGACAAGTGATCAGCTTCGTCCCCAATCTACTTCACGATTTAACAAGCATATCGTTCAGACATACGAGCGAAACCTGTTCCCCTTATCTAATATGGAGTGCAAGGTCCCTCTTCGTACAATGCGATATGAGCCCGCGAGTACCAGAGCCGAAGTCCAGAATGGTCTGTTTCAGCAGAGGTACCTTAATAAAAATGTTAACAAGAAGTAAGAATGGCTGATCCTATATCACTCATGGCCGTCGCCGGTCTTGTATTTGCGGGAAGGAACTTGAGTACCAAGTCCGAACCACCAAAAGTTACTGTCACTGAACCAGCACTGAAAAATCCAGAAGTTATAGAATCTAACAATTTCCAGCCTACAGCCGAAATTCCACACAAGAGGGAGATGGAGAGTTTCGGAGACATTTCTATGCAGCAACGTACCGGTGGGGAGGAAATTCTAAATATGAGAAACAGAATGTATGATAACGGTCGTATGAACAACCTTTCACCCATTGAAAAGCAAATGGTCGGTCCAGGTTTAGGTGTTGACCCTAGTGTACCCGCAGTAGGTGGCTTTCAGCAGACTTTTAGGGTAAACCCTGTTAATGTTGGTGAGTACAGGCTCACTACACTTCCAGGGCGTACAGGTCCAGCGGCTGATGTTACTGGTGGTCGTTCTGCTATGGTTGGTGAACTTACACACAACAAACCCGAAACTACCGCCTTTCTCCCATCTAGGCGACCTACCATGGCGGGACGTGCTCAAGGTATGTCTGGTGTAGTTCCTCGTAATGAGCATGAAAGGACTAAGCGCACCACTAATCGTTCGGAGACTGGTCTTCGTAACGATGGCTTAGGTTTCAATGGCGCTAAGCGATTCATCAGTGCTCAGACAATGTCCCAAGACCCCACTCGATTCAAGAGTGATCGCAACGATGAACAGTATATGTATAACAATCGCCCAGCCCCAGGTATCCACAGTCACCACGGTGCCTATACACAAGGCGTTGCTTCTCAGATAACTGCAAAGACTAATGAGGAACTCATGAAGTATGGCTTCCGCCCCGAAGATCGCAGAGGTAAACCCAACAGGATGGGTAATGCTGGTAGGATGAATGTTCGTGAGAGCGCCCTCAAGCAGGGTGGTCGTCTTACATCTGTTCGTACCGATAGGACTCGTATAGATGGTCGTGTTGCCCCCGCCAATGGTGGTTGGACCCAAAACTATCAGCAGAAGCCTTTCCACCAATTCAACTCATACAAAGGTAATGCGAATCCTAACACTCAGGATCTAGGTATTGCGAAGAGACAACTTCAAAACAACCCTCTTGCACACTCTCTCTACCAATAGATTGTTGATTTATAATAGACGAAAACAATCATTAAAATATTATCCCTATATTTTAATGAAGGTCCACACCCTTAACATAGATAGTAGTGAAAGAAATACAAGTGTCTATGCATACGCCAATACTTACGTCGTTACTTTAGATAACCCTATTTACGATATATCTAATATAACACTCGTTTCTGCTCGTATTCCTACACCACAATTGATGACCTCCGCCACGAATAAAACATTTAGTGTAGATGGTGTTAATATTACACTGAATGAGACGAACTATTCAAATGGTTATGTGTTAGCTGAGGACCTGGATATAGAACTCGCCCCTTCTAATACGCATGTAGACAGTGTTATTTTTGATGAAGAGACGGATTCGTTAGTGTTTTCTAACACACACTCGAGTGGTGCTAATTTTACTCTTCAATTTTATGATGGTACGAATGGATATTCGAGTAATTCTTCACCAGTAACAACTCCACATCAAATTATGGGTTTTAGTTCCAAAAACTTTACGTCTACAGGTAAAATACTTCGTTCTGGTGCGATTAATTTAAATGGGCCTAATTCTTTGGTATTAAAATTAACAACAGGCTCTGATGAGTTTATTCAGTCTATATATACTTCTACACCATTCTATACTGGTCATATACTTCTCGATGGATCGGATTTCGTGAACTTTAATGGTGCTGATGATAAATTAGTGCACCACTTTCATTCTGGAACGCAAAAGATGATTAAGGATGTTAAAATTGAATTTTTCTACATGAGTCATGGTCGATTAATCCCATATGATTTTAGAAATCAAGATCACGTACTGAAATTTGAAATTACGGGTTCTACGGATAAATTGGAGAATTTACCTAAAGTGTCATTACCAGAAGAAGAACCTAAAAAACCCGAAAAGAAAGAGCCAATCATAAGTATTCCTGAAGTTGTAAAGGATTCTTATAAGTGGAGAAAAGAGTATTTGTATATAGCGCTAATTATTTTAGCTGGACTACTCCTGATGTTTTTAATGAAAGGCAAACCTCTTAGCGGGTTATCGCGTAGACGGGCTGCGCAGGCTTAGAAACCTTACCGTTGACACGGGAGATGACTAAGAAGACAACCACAGAGAGGAGGGAAGTCAGGATAGCGGTGAGCGCGTACTGAGCACCACCGTTCTTGGGGACCTTTACGATCTGGGTGATGGTCCAGCGAACGAAGTCCATCCACGACATGGCAGCGGCGAAAGAGAAGCCACCGACAATCGAGTTGAGGGTCTGGGTCTGGAGTTCCTGAGTGACAAGGTTTACGGTCTGGAGAGCGGCGGCCGACATAGTGTTTGTTATACTATACAAGACGAAAAAAATTATTCTTTTGTAACTTCTTCTTTTTTTACTATTTTTTTAAATCGTTTTGCTTTGAGTGTTTTTGTTTTTGAAAATAATTGTTCATCATCTGATGAATCATCACTAGAGCTTGAATCTAAGTTTGAAGTGTGTAACTTACTCTTATCAGAAAAATTCCATCCTTCAGGTTCTGAGATGCTCATTACTATTAATAGCATTTTTTAACATGTGTTCTGTCGGATTTTGGGGTTGCCAACTGTCCCAACGATCATATGCGTCGTTCATCTTGAGTAACGTCATATCATCCCCTGAATATCTTTCAAATGGTGGGCATTCATCGTCAGAAACAACTTCCATTTCTTCGTCAGAATCCTCTTCTTCGTCGTCATCTTCTTGGTAAATTTCAGGAAACATAGAACCCGTCTCCTGACCAACTGTGTACATTGCACAGTATTTCATTGCATATTCCATATCTTCTGGGAGAAGTGTATCTCTTCCACAGGCTTTGGAATATTCTGCTGCAAGTAAAGTACTTTGCTCTAGAACGGGTAGGAGAAGGTTCGTCATGGTATCAATGTATTGCTCTGCCATTCTGTCACCAGCATCACCGAAGCCAGTTTGCATATTCATCTTTAGTATTTGAGATCAAAAATAGTTTTCGCAGTTCCCTCACCCACACGGAGGATGTTATAGTTTACGGCGTATACTCGAACCTGTCTTGGAAAATCTATACATGGTGTCAGACTTAGGTTTAGAATTTGTTCTTTCACGAGACTGAAATTGACCTGTCCAGTTGGATACCATTCTTCTGGTTGTAAAGCGAAACTGTATGAATAGAACCGTCTAATGAGTTGGGTTTTTGAGTGATGTATAGCGGCCTGAACAGCCTTAAGAAATGTCATAGTCCCAGTGTCCTTGGTAATTATTTCCTGACCATCAAGAGTAAGTGTAAGATGATCCAAGTTCTCCCAAAGTATATACTTATTCCCAGTTTCTTCCAGTAAACCATCATAATCAAAAGGGGTAACGAAGTTTCCTTCGAAGTTTGAATTTGCTGCAGTGGGTTTATTAATACCTGTGTCGTATCCACTAGTAGCATTGACATTACTCCCGTGTCTCTGAACAACGAAATATAACTCTTTCACTGGGTTTACAAAATCTAGTTTAAATTGCCCTGTATTGACACCCAAACCTACATCAAAAACATTCTGTTGAATTTGTGTGATTAGGTAATCTCGCCTTGATTTTTGCATTTTAATTCTTTCTTCACAATCTACATGTACAATTTCTGCACAGAGTTGGAAATCCTTAATTTTCGGTTGTGGATTCTGTTGTGAAATATCAGCATAATCTCCAGATGTTAGAATAACAATCTCCTGTGCAGTCCGCAATTTGAATTCAACCTCAACTTCCTGACGGTTTATAGCACATAGAGGTATGGCAAGTTCTGGATGATTGTAAAAGTAAAATGGTAAATCTACAAAAAAACTGATATCTGCCCCATTTCCTAAAGCGTTTCGGGCAGCAATCAAAGGGTTTGAAACACGTATATGTGCCGTTCTCTCTGGAAACTTACCAATAAGTTCTTCTAGAGCATTTTGTTTCGTTTGGGTAACAAAATGTTCGGAATAAATTTGAAGATAATCACTTGTTAGGCGCTGAATAACCTTACCACCAATGATTAGATCTACATGTTCTATGAGGGCATGTCCAGCTGATTCTATATAACAACTCCCTACTAAGCTAGTACGAGGTAAAGTGACCTTTAAACTCAGGGTTTTCAGTAAATCACCTTGATTTTGGGGGATTTTAAACTTGACAGTACTACCAAAGTCAGCTTCATTCTCTGGGTCTAGATCCACATATTCATTTGAAAAGTTTGTATGTTTTTTAAAACTCTCCAAAAAATGACTATAGTCTGGGTCTAACGTAAAGAACTTCTCTTGAGGTCCTGAAGACATCAACTGAAGTTCACCAGCCATTACTACTATATCAATCTAAAATTTTAAACCAGCTAATCCACTGTTGATTCTCAACACGTTATAATTAACAGCATACACGCGTGTCTCACTATCACTATCTACATATTTTGGATCAATTGTTATCTTAAGCAGTTTGTGTGATATACGACTCATGTTAACCTGTCCAGTTGGATAATAGACCTCAGGTTTAAGTGAGAATGAGTACATACCAAACTTAGCTGGACCGAATTTATCTAAAACTCCATCAGTAGAAAATGGAGCACCAGGTTCAATTGTACCAGAGTATGGTGAATTTACATGGTGTTTTAGAGATTGTTCGTATGCAAGAAATTTTGTGTTTTGGTTGAACACTACCTCGTTATTAAATCGAAGTTCAGCATTTGTTATCGTATTATATTCATTTGGGTAATTGTTTTGGAAAGAAACATCAGATTGAGAAACAAAGAAAAGTTCTTTGACTGGGTGTTTGAAGTTGAGCATAACTGATTTTGTAGTATCACTAGCTTTCATCTTGAATTTAGACATTTGTACCTGTGTAATGAGATAATCTAAAGGTCTCGACTTCATGAAATTACTTTCATCTGGGGATACATAGATAAACTCTGTATCCATCGAGAACTTCGGAATTGAAGCAACGTCAGTCACCAAAGAACCACGAAAAGTGAGTTCAGAAAGAGGTCTAGTCTTAATTCTAACCTCCACAACTTGTTTTGTTAGGGCACACGTTGGTATAGCTAGGGATGGATTTCTATAAAAATAGAATGGAAGTTCTAAAAAATAGGTGTAATTTGTACCAGAAGCATAACTCAAAATATTACCATGTCCAGTTAAAAAGTATATTGTCTGGTCTACATCATCACTTGTATTGTAAAGTTGTTGATGCATGTAAATATACTCTCCTGTGAGTCTTTCAACCATTTGCCCCCCTATAAGAAGGTCTGCATGCTCGATTAGATGAGTTATAACAGAAGGACACCATATGTTATCATTTGAGCCACTATCCTCCGGAGTTGGGTCTTGGAGAGTTATTTTCAACGTGAGGTTCTTAACCAAATCACCTTTATCACCAGGTACTCTACATGTAATGGTCTTATCAAAATCTATATCTCCATCAAATTGACTCTCAACATAATCAAAAGCAAATTTTGAATGTCTTTTGAAGTTTGTTAGAAAGTATGAAAACTGTGGTTCACCTGTGAGCCATTCATCTTGGACCCCAGTGGCAGCAAGTCTCAGACGACCAGCCATTCCTAATGTATATGAGTAAAATTTTGTTAAATAAAACGAAACACTACAGTAGAATGAATCTCCAGTTGAAGAAATTCAAACCTGAGAGTATCACAGACGATCGGGTATGTGTTTTTATTGGAAAGCGTAATACTGGTAAGTCGACCCTGGTGAAAGATATCATGTATCATAAGAAACATCTGCCTGCAGGTATTGTTCTTTCAGGAACAGAAGAGGGGAACCACTTTTATTCGGAATTCATTCCTGACTTGTTTGTTTATGGTGACTATGACAGAGATGCTATCGAACGAGTTATGGCCAGGCAACGTAAATTGGTGGGTAATGGGAAAAAGAATTGTGGAGCCTTCATGCTTCTGGATGACTGCATGTATGACAACAAGTTTCTCAAGGATACATGTATTCGGCAGTGTTTTATGAATGGGCGACACTGGAAGATCTTCTTCATGTTAACGATGCAGTACTGTATGGATTTACCTCCAGCACTTCGAGCAAACGTTGATTATGTCTTTCTTCTCAGGGAGAACATCCTTCAAAATAGAGAAAAGTTGTACAAATCGTTTTTTGGCATCTTCCCCTCATTTGATATGTTTAACAAGGTAATGGACGCCTGCACAGAGAATTATGAATGTCTCGTGTTAGATAATACGGTAAAATCTAACAAGATTCAGGATTGTGTATTTTGGTACAAAGCGAGTCTAAGGAAAAACTTCAGGGTGGGTGGTCCAGACTTATGGAAACTTCATCAAAAGATGTATAACCCCAAACACATGGACCAAAAAGAACAAGATGCTAAGAAGGCGACTAAGAAAACAAACCTCAAGATCACAAAGACTAAGTAGGTGCGTCTCGATAATTGTTCAAAAAACTATGGGTATATTAAATGGCTTCAGATCGAATGACTACCATGAATTTGGCAGACGACGGTGAAGGAATGGTACCTTTAACGGATAAACCTTCTACAGCCTTTGTCCCTAATCAAGCGTACAATCAACCCGAAAAAAATGTGAGTCAAAGTAAAGAGACGATGGATTCTACACCAATTAATGATATTATGATGGACCCACCCCAGATGACCGAGGAGCCCCGCATGCAGGGTATGATGCCCCAGATGACCGCTCCCCAACCTCAGGGAATGCACGCTGCTAACGGCCAGGCCGAGAAGCCCGAAAGTAAGAACCCCTTAAACCTCACTGACGAGCAGATGGCTGCTGCCCTAGTTGCTGCCTGTACCGCTCTTGCCGTGAGCAAGCCTATTCAGGACAAGTTGGCGACTTCTATCCCCAAGTTCCTTAACGAACAAGGGGGTAGGAGTATGGTTGGCCTTGCCACGACAGGTGTCGTAGCTGGTATAGCTTTTTACATTGTAAAGGACTATGTCATTAAGCCCTAAACAGGTCGTTCCCAACCCATATTACTATAAATCGAGTTATCAATACCCGAATAATACGTTGCGAGTACACCAATAGTGAATGTCCCCGCTAACAAGGCGCTCAATTTAAGCTTCTCGTTAGTGCCAGCTGTATGGTTAGTAATAGCATCCTTAGTCTCTTTAGAAATTTGGTTGATAAAGAAAGTAGCAACTAACGCAATGAATGTAGCTGACAAGAAGAATATCCTGTCTACAGCGAGTCGAGGAATATTACCAATCGCAAAACGCATGATATTTGGTAACATGACTGTCATCCAAATAAGATTGAAGTAATAGTTCTTAGATATGAGGGGTACTAGGGTAGTACCATATAATACTAACCAATACATGATAGCCGTGAGTAAAATGTTCACTGGTGTCTTCATTTAAACTAGAGTGAGATTATTTATCCTGAATATGCTGACCACAAAATTCTGTTCTCTGTGGTATCTGCTGGTAAATGTCTAGATGTACGCATATATTTCGAAGTTCAACGTAATTTTTCCAGAACTCTGGTGAATGAGAATATTCATCTACTGTTGAGTGAGCCAATTCATGTATAAGAACATGAAAAATCTCATTCGTTTTGCCATCTAAGCATAAAACTATTTCACCCCCTTTGTTTGTATTGGATCCTACAGAGCTGTTCATTCTCTCCAAACCGGTTATCGGTGTAGGACGAACAAGCATTTTAAACTTTTCATTTCCTGTGTCCCGAATGTGCTCTCTAAGAATACGATACTTCTCCTTTACTTCGACAAGCTCCTGGGGTTCTCTAGTCGTGTAAAGAATAACTAAATTGATTAATAATAATATAATCAAAGCTATCATCTCTTATATACAAAGATAAATTTACTATATAACTCTGAGATGGGATTTCCTGTTAGTCCCTCCCAAAGTTGTAAACTAAACCCTAACTCTTCTAGATGTGTGACCAATAGGTCTTTAAAAGCCACTGGCTCTGATTTTGGTCCATCCGCATAATAAGGTGTGTCGACCAGGTTTACAAATAATTTTTCACCAAAACCACCATTTCCATGGTCTTTTAGTTTGAAAAAATTACCCGTTTCATCAATGAGTGGTGTTTTAAAAATAATTTTTTCAGAGTCTGGAATGATACCTATAAGAAGTCCACCAGGTTTTACCCTCTTTTTTATTTCACGAATAGAACTGAAAAATAAACCTTTACTGGCAAAAATATAATGCAGTGAAAAGTTAAAACACACGATATTAAACGCTCTGTTTGGGCAGTTATGAATATCACCCTCATAAAAGTTCACGCGCATGTGCATATTTTTTGCACGTGAACGAGCCTCTTCTAGGGCTGATGGCTCTGGGTCACACATATTAATGTTTACCCCACACTTGTGCCATTTTTGAAGGTCTCCACCAAACCCACACCCCACATCAAGAATATGTTCGCCTTCTTTTGAAACAGACTGGATAAGATTTCTCTTGGCATCATTGTGATTTTTACGAATTACTTCCATTTCATCTTATGGAATAATAAGGTTTATTTCTTTAGGTTTGATCGCTCCACTAAGGTGCCAATTAAACAGATAGTAATAAACAAAACCAGATCCTTTCATAAATTTGTGTTTTTCGAGTGTTTTAACTTCTACACCAGCTTCAGCGCTATTGAAGACATGATACCCCAAATTTTTAGCGATAAGAAAGGCGTCATTATAAACATCTCCAACCATTAAATATCTATAAACCTGTCTCACTGTACCAGAACCATCTGAACGTTCGTAAGGAATTTCGTAAAAGGAAATGAAATTGTCACTTGTGTCATTTACGTAAGAATGTATAGGTAATAATGTTCGTTTCACATATTGTTCATCAAATATAGGGGTAATTTTAAAATTTTTAGAATATTCTTGTAGAAGTTGAGTTACTTTAGGTACATCATCTAATGTCATTTTTCGCCATAAATGTTTACATGGTCCACGGATTTCATAAAATTTTTCACGGATACGATTTGTCTGATGAAACCCAATTTTTACCAAGTGTTGTACATCTAAAAATCTATGCCAGTAATACGATTTAGTTATAGGTGTTGGTATTTTAGTTTGTGCAGTATAAATAGCTTGCCAAATATCTTTCTTATTTGCTCGTCTTTTAATTTCTGTTATCAAAAGTGGTGCAAGTCCAAAAGTTCTATATGATGGGTGTACACATAAATAGTCTATCTGTGTCATCTTGATATCTTCATTTTCGACTCGTGAATTTACAGGCATACTCGCAATATACCCAACAAGTTCATTTGTATCTTTTTTACGAATGGCTATACTATCATTTATTGACCATTTAAGAACGTCTTTTGTATAGCATAATTTGAATCTACCACTTTCAACATAATACTCCCTTAAAAACTCACACGCTTCTTTAACACCACAAGATGACCACATGAAACTATCTGGAAGTTTTGTCGTCTTTTTTGATACGTCACGTTCAGCCTCTATTTCACCTGGTGTAGTCCCTTCACGAGACACAGGTTGTTTATCCCAGTATTCATGCATTTATACAGATAGTAGCTTAAAGTTTTAAGCCAACATATAAATATAATGTCTCTTGAATCAGATTACACCACTGTACCCGGTCAGATCTTTGCTTGTCTATCCATTGTTGGTCCTGAGTGCCCTCAAAAGAATGAGAAGTTTGGTATTAAGATCCGTGGTGCCTTTGCCACTCGTGATGAGGCAGCTAAGCACGCTGCACGTCTACAGAAGGAGGATGCCACTTTCGATATTTACGTAGTTGACATGTATAAGTGGCTTTTGATCCCCCCCGATTCCGATAAGATTGAAGATGTTCACTATACCAACGATAAACTCGAAGAAATTATGAAGGGATACAGGGAGAACCAGTCCGAGGCTGCTCGTATGTTTAACGAACGTAAAACAGCGATGATGGCTGAGAAGAATCATTTCGTATCAGGTGATGACAATTCCAAGTTTTACAACAAGCCCGATGAGGCTCCTATCTCTCACCCAGCCGAGGTCCTCGAACGGCTCAAGAAGGAAAAGCCTGACACTCCCATGGAGGAGCTTGTAAAGGAGGCTGATGAGATTGTTGCTGAGGAGATGAAGCAGCGTCAGAAGCAGCGCGAGGAGGAGGAGTCTAGGGATGCTAAGTTGGAGGAGGTAAAGGAGGAGGGAGAACCTGAAGTTTCTTCTGCGTAAATAATATTCATATACATTAAATAAAAATGCTTCGTATAATTCTAACAATATTGTTAGTCGGGGCTTTCTTTATTTTGTTTTTTAAACCAAATTACAATTTAAAAAACAAAACAGATTTAGGTTCAGTAGCAACTGATACAGGTACCGGTGAGATTTCAACAACGGATGGTTTCGTCGAAGATACACACCGGGGTCCCATTCTCTTTGGGCGAGATGGAATTCCCCCAAGATATGGTGACATAGGTACGTTTGTTGCTTATTCATCTATTCCGGAGACTAACTGGTTAAGTGGATTTCCGCAAAAGGGTGTGAATAACGATATGTACGAGGACACAGATACAAAACTCTCGACTCGTATAAGGGATTTAAGTAAGTGATTAGGTGTATCTGAGGATGACTGGTTGCATCGTCTTTCCCATAAAAAATCCTAAAAGAAACACTGCAAATGCAATAATCCACGTGGATTTATCGATATCGGTAAAAGGGTCAAATTTTCCAGGTTGAGGAGGGGATTGCGGGTAATTCATTTCACTTGGATGAAAATAATATGGTTGATCTTGAATCATTTCATCCTTATTATTATCTTCATTCTTCTCCTGAATTAAAGGGTCAAGGTTTGGGCTATACTCAATAGGATTACCAATATCAGTTTCCATTTCTAATATAGAATCTGTTTTTTTTAAGCTGATTCTTCCTCACTTTCACTCGCTTCCTCGTCATCTACCACGAAATCCTTGAGATTGCCATTATCATCAGCGTCTTCGTCATAATCGTCATCACTACCTTCTTCTGAGTTATATTCATCTTCAGTGTCAATTACTGAATCATCTTCAAAATCATCGTGATCATCTGTAGCATAATCGTCATCTAGTACAGTTTCTACTGGTATATAAAGAACGGGCTTCTTTATAACCCTACCAAAGCGAGAACGAGTACTAACTACCATTTATATACTTTAAACACTGTTCTGTTTAAGTATCTTTAGGGTGAAGTTTACTAGTTATTTTAGGGAGTAAGATGTGAGTTCTTCCACTGTTCTTCTTACATATTGGACATTTTTGTTTTATTTTGTTTTTAGTAATGACATACGACATAGTTTTATTCTCATGTACACCAGAAATAGTCTCACAGTAGTTAGATGTGGTTAACACTAAAAAATTGTTTTTATCCCTAGTTACATTAACCACACGTGTATCATCGTTACACTTCATATTCTTATTAATGAAGTTTTCAAGATCTGGTTTTACGTCCATCTGTTTAATTTCTGGTTTTTCTACAACTTTTTTGATTTCCGGACACTTACTGATAACCTCCTTTTTAGGGTAAAGTTTATCAATAATGTCACTCGTCAATTGATGTCGGCGACCACAAAAGTATTCACAAAAGCCATCACGACGTCCCAAAATAGTTTCATGTCGACTGAAACATTTCTGGAGAATGAACTTTCCACTAAGTATAAACCATACATGATTCGAACTATGATTTCTTTTTACATTTTCACAGTATCTAGAAGTCGTCGCTGCGAAATATGTTTCTTTGTTTTTGAATAGTTTAGTGATATATGCACCCCCTTGACCCTCCATATTTTTTCGAATAAACGTTTCGATTCGGTTTTTCAATTCCTCGTCATAAATTTCATTATTAGTTTCATCTTCTGAAAAAGAATCCTCCTTGACTCGTATAGACACTGAAGGTGATTCCACTGAAACTGTGCTAGGTGCGTCAGTTCTAACAGCTGACATTTTAAGGATTTCAACTGACGGTTCTTGACTTATTCTCACGAGAGAACAAACCTTGTAAATAAAAACTGGGAGATAAGCCAACTGATCAACCCTACCATTTTCACAATCCTTACACCCCTGACCTCCACATGCTTCGTGTTTTGCTCGTTTGTACGACCATGGCATCCTAAACCCACTTCCTTTAGTCTTCCTACGTGTGTCACCATACACAGATGAATCAATAATTTCATTCCAATCCATATCACCTTTAAATTTAGAAAGAGACACTAGAATATGTTCACGGAGTGCTACAGCTGAACTCTGATCAACCACGAAATTAGGCCAATTGAGATGTACACCCGTTTTCATTAGATCTCCAGACACCTTTGGTGGTGATACAGAAACGAGACATTCTTTACCACCATGAAATTTAACAGTTTCACAAATATTTTTAGATATATCATGGATATCGTCAATACCTAGGGGATCGACATCTTTATAGTCGATGTCAACGAAAAAGTTATAGGTCTCACTCTTTTGCTCGACGACGTAAATTCTCTCACCAGATTTTACAGACTCTATATACTTATCGTAAAATTCATTCAATCTATCAAATGGCACTGAGAGTTTACCCCCGTCCATGAGCACATGTGATAGATTGGTAGCATTATTGAATTTTTGGGAAGTGTACCAATTCTTAAACATACCTTATTATTGTTCTTCATCTCTAAACCATTTCATACATGAGACGTCCTGATATTCTT
>Ga0207896_1000053_pt1 | contig 26471 bp, 34 predicted proteins | sample LinPmetageLP36_FD_184049 | JGI IMG/M metagenome (GOLD analysis project Ga0207896, IMG submission 184049) | Marine viral communities from the Pacific Ocean - LP-36 (SPAdes) | ecosystem: Environmental > Aquatic > Marine > Oceanic | place: Pacific Ocean | collected 2010-06-15 | reverse complement strand
ATAATACCTATCTGACTTTGATTTGTCTGGAGCCTGGGTTCTTGTGTAGCAAACATGCCCCAAAGCATAGTTCCCTCGAGCATCCTTGTTCTTGTAAGAGTTCTCCGCATAGTAAGAATCGAGTGGTTGATAAACCATGTTGAACTTTGGCTTTGGTATATGAGAGCACCAGAAGATAACATCAGTACATGCACCCAGCTTTGTCTTTACATTGTTCTTTGATCTCGAACGTTTCCAAAAAATGGGCTGAACTCTTGAAAAAAATCTTGAGCAAATCATTTGCGGGATAAGCATCTGCTCAGCTGAGATGTGGAAAAAGAATGATCCATCCTTCTTGATGGCTCTCGCACACTCCTTAACCATTGGCTCTACGAGCTTCACGTACTCATCATCTGATTTAAATATATCATCGAAGCCGATGCTGTCGTCAGATGACGTTAGTCTATATTTCCTGTTTGAATTGAAAGGTGGGTCAAAGTAGACCGCATCAATACTTTTGTCCTCGAGTTGCTTGAGGAGTTCTCGAGAGTCTCCTAATTGTATTTTATTCATTTTTTCCTCCATATTGTAATATAACATCTTTGTTTGTGGTTGTCAAGTCGTTCTAGTATTTTATTTCATCAACAACGACCTCTTCTGGTTCTCGACAAAAAACATCCCACAGCCACTGACGGATGGTTTCTACCTTAACATAGGAGAAGAGAAGGGCCTGATTACCCTTCTCATAGTTTATAACCATTTCCTCAATCTCTGACGTATAGATTGAATAGTAGGACATACTATCACAATCCTTTGTCCAAAAGATCGTCACGTCGATTCGAACTGGTCGTTTCATCCTAGTAACTTCCAATTCCTAGACAGCCCACCAGTTGTAGAGAATCCCCAAGTAGCATTGTATTTTGGCCACTCTAGAACGTAGAGTCTATGAGTGTAAATAAAATCCCTACTTGGATCAACACCCCAACAATTAATTCTCTGTGTCTTCATACTGGAGTCTATCACAGTTACTTGATAGTAAGATTTTCCAGTCTTTGTCTTGCGAGTTGTAACTTCTGTAGGGACACACCATGCCTTGCCTAGTTCTCGGTCATACTCAGAAATGGGCTTGATACCTTGTAACTCAAAGAATTGATATGCTTTCACAGGAACAACCATATTGATTGGATAAATCCCAGTCAATGCTTGTAAGTGACTGATTCTTTCACCTTTTGTGAATGTGCCTTCATCTTTATATTTCTCAATGTTAGCATTTAGTTTCTTCTTGTTCTTCGGCTTATCAACAACAACCGCAGACCAGAAGTGTTTGTCTCCGAAGAAGCGGTCATCCATCAAGGATTCCATCGCTCCGGCTCGACACATCGCATCTAAGGACTTCTTGTTGACTTTCCGTGCTACCACACCCTTATCAAAGAGAAGGTCCTCTACGGACGAGAATGGGCGCTTGTGTACGATCTCATCAATCGCAGCCATACCTAAGCCTTTGACCGTTGTCAAAGGAGAGACTAGTTGCCCGTCTACAATCTCCCAGCGTTTGCCGGAGGTGTTGATGTCTAAAGATTTAACGCTATATCCGAAAGATCGAGCGATGTTAATGGCCACCTCTTTACGCTTGTCTGGTTCGTGGTCAAGGAAGGAGGCAATCCACTCATCTTGATGATAAGTCTGCATCCAAGCACATTGGTATGAGATGATAGAGTAAGGAATCGCATGGTTCTTTGAGAAACCATAACCAGAGAAGTATTCCATCTTATCCCACAAAGACTTTGCTTGAGTGAAAGACATTCCCTTCTTCTCACAACCTTTAACGAAACGTTCGTAAAGATCCTTTTTCTTTCTCATCTTTGTCTCGGACAAACCTTTCTTGGTCAACAACTTACGCAACACGTTCGCATCCGTCATTGTAATCTTGTCTCCAAGAACATTCACCAAGTTCATGATGTCCTCTTGGAACACGATCAATCCAAAGGTCTTACCAAGCACATCTTCGATAAGAGGGTGGTCATACTCTGGCTCCTCAACACCTTCTTTTGCTTTGACGTACATCTTGTCAACACCAGCGGATAGTGGCCCCGGTCTAAAGATGGCTGATACAGTTGCGATCTCTTCTATTGAAGATACTCTCGCACTAGTACCAAGTCGCTGCATACCACTGTTCATAAATTGAAAAATACCAGCATAGTTTCCTAAGTGAAATACTTTCTTGTACACTTCTTGATTGTTCAAATCAAGACTTGATGGGTGGAGATTTTTCACGTACCAGTCTTTACAGTCTTCATAGCTTGGGTTGCGATTGCCCTCTTTGATTAAGATTCGTTGGATCGCATCCTCGAACATTTTAAGAGTCTCGAGACCAAGGATATCAAACTTGATGAAGCCCAATGGTTCAAGGTGTCGAACATTCTGCCCTTCGGCCCATGGTGTCTGCCTAACGCCTTTTGATGTTATCAAGGGCATCTTGCTCGGAAGATAGTCTCCGATGATCGCACCAGCCGCATGACGACCAATAGAGCGTGGAGAACCAACAAGACCAAGAACTTGTGCTTGAATGTGTGGATATTTACGGAAGAAGCCTTGAAGCGTTTCCGAATAGTCACAAACCTCTTGAAAGGTTGGAGTGTAAACACCAGCACGGATACCGCGCTTCTTCTTCGCAATTGGTGTTGCCTCTGCGAACATAGCTTTCGTTACAACGTTTACTTCTGTAAACGGAACATCCTCACGCTTGGAGATGTCTTTGATCAACGAAGAAAGTTGCATCGTGTTGTAGTTCGAGATGAACGCAACAGAGTCCTCTCCCCATTCCTCAACCATCTTGTCTTTGATAAGCGAGTTGTCTCCAAAGTCAATATCGATGTCCGGAAAGCCGGTGGAGCCACGAGTAAGGAAACGTTCAAAGGGAAGGTCCCATTCCATAGGGTCGATTTGCGTAATCTTTAGTAAGAAAGCAAGTAACGAACCAGCCGCACTACCGCGAGCAGGGCCAACAAAAGTATAATTCCATGAGAAATCAGTAATTGCTTTGGTCGCCAAGAAGTATTCACTAAATTTTTGAGACGAGATAACATCAAGTTCCTCCGCTAGTCTTTTTCTGTAATGTCTTTTCTTTGTCTTGTCTGAGCCCCGAAGATAAAGAGCCAAGGCTTTCTCAGCAAGGTCTTCGAGAGCTTCGTCAGCGCTCTTATCATTCGGTACCATAAAAGAAGGAAGCTGAACAGAAGTGTCAGGAAGAAAATCTTCAATTTGCTCGAAAGCGATGTGGGTTGTGTTTGTGATTGAGTCAGCAACCAAAGCATCGTCGTAAGTAACATTGAGATCATCACTATATCGTTTATATGATTCCCACATTTCTTGAGCGTTTTTCGGGTAAAGTTCATATCCTATATCCTCGACTGTTTCTGGTATCTCATCGTCCATCCATGCAGGCATTTTCCCAAGCCATCCAAGCCTCTTGTATACTTCTCTGTCTCTCCATGCATCTGGGCTTGGATAGTGAGAATCACAAGTTGAAACTAGCTTTAGATCAAGTTGGGTTGCTACCTTAATTAGGCAGCGATTCAAGAGATGTTGTTCAGGAATATTATTCCATTGTAATTCTGCATAAAATCTATCTCCAAAGACCTCCTTGAACTTGGCAAGGTTACCTCTCATATCATCAACGATTGCGCTCTCGCCTTCTTCTTGTAGTTTCCACATAGAACCAGCTGCGATACCTCCAAGGCACGCTGTAAGGACGATTACGCCCTCTTGGTGCTTCTTTAATAATTCCCAGTCAATGCGTGGCTTGCGATAGAAATAGTCTCCACTGTAAGACTTAGAGATCATCTCATAGATATTCTCGAGACCTTTCTGATTTTGTGCGAGAAGAACGATGTGACGCTTACGAGCCAATGCTCTCTTATCATTTCGTTGCTCGTCTTCAACTACCATAGCGGAATCAGACTTATCAATCTCTTTTGCTCGCTTCTTGTCTGCTGCGATTTCATTGCGTAATGTCTTCCACTCTTCTAGTGAATCGATATAGTAAGCCTCGACACCAAAGATTGGCTTGAAGTCAACACCATCAGCTTTCATCTCTTTTGCTCGTAGCAACTGATAAGACAGGCCATTCATTGATCCGTGATCCGTTAGTGCTAAAGCTTTTGAACCATTGCCGTGAGCAAAGTCCATGTGTTCCTGTGGGAAACCAAACCCATCGAATAGGCTAAAGCACGAGTGACCGTGCAAGTTTACAAATTGTTCTTTCTTTAATTCCATATTGTCCTCCAAGACTTGTGTGATGTTAATAATGTAACACGGCATGCTTTCTTTGTCAAGTAAAAAGCTAAACTTTTATCAAGTCTTCTTCGTCAACCCAATAGACTTGGGAAGCCATGAAGTCGTAAACACGGCAGATGTAATAACTTTCTCTGTTTGATAATTTTCTTTCTTCACGGTCTGTTATGATGCAAAAGCTCTCCTCGAGCCACTTACACCTTACTAGATCACCAACCGTCATTTGCTAAAGTGTTCAAGGTAGAACTCCATCATCCTCTCCTCCTTGTCCCAAGGCATCCACCTAACCACAATCAAGTCTTCTTTCGAACCATCATAAGAATCGAACATGTCTCTCTCGACAGAAACGACGATGCCTATTTTCTTGTTGGGATTATATCTTGTTTTGGTGATACCCTTTACCTTAAACCTCACAAGATCTCCGACATCAAACACCATCCACTTCAATGGTTTTCCAACCCATCTTTCCAGACAAGATCTCCCACTCGAATGGGCTGACTATCATAACGTCTTTGTTGAACTTGTCCTCGAGGAAATCCTCTCTATCGCGGGCTTCGCATATTGATGGTGCTCTCGGCACATAGAGAATGTCCCCATAAGGAATGTAAACATAGGTAGTCTTTGGTGGCGTTAGGTCTTGTGTTTCCATCCCGTCACAGTCGCATGGATCGCAGTCGCATGCTTCACAATAATCATTCATAATTTTCTCCTTATTTCATAAATGCTTGAATCAATAATAACGATGCACAAAGCAAGAACGATATTCCATTCTTTGCGGTGAATATCTCCTCTCCAAGGAAGTACCAAGTGAGGGGTATGAAGATTAAATAGCCAATCCCAAAGGTCATGAACCTGATGGACCACAATGCTTCGACTTCTTCATACATAAGTTTTGTTCCAAAGGCAAAGCATAGCGTAGTCAATGGTGCGGTGCATGCTGCGATGAGCATGGCTTTCGTTGCACCCTCCGTCACTATGATACCTGAATTGCTCTGGAACCAAGCAAGGATCTGTCCGATGACGAACAGAAGTATTCCATAGTATAATTTCATTCTTCCTCCTTGAGCGGAGGGATTGATGAGTTACAAAGATTCTCCATGATCTCATCTGCTTGTTTTTGATAAACTCCCGCCATCTCCATGTCTCCCGCTCTTTGAGCCTCGAATGACTTTTGCAAGAGATCTTTCACTTTTTGTTGTTGTTTTTCTTCTTTCGACTTAATGCCGAGTAGTTTCTTTAACCAGTTCATTTGTTCTCCGTTATAAATATAAAATTGGCTTTATTTAGGACCGTTTCTCCATCGGAATGAATTTTGTTTGCCCACAATAGCTCTTTTGTATGCAAGTCTTGAATACGACATTCTTCCAAAATAGAGAACTTAAAGACATCATTAGATTTGATATACCTATGTAAATTGTTTTTGATAGATCTTTCGTGATCTTTCCATCTTTTATCTATTTGTTTGGATTGGCCAACATAGACACCTTTTTCCGTTTTTATTTGATAAATTCCGCATTTTACTTCAGATTGTGGGGTGACGAAGTACTTATGATCGATAAGTCCTTCGCGGCGTAGCCAGCGCAGAGCACGCCCAATGGTTTTCATATAGTTCTGCTTGAGGTCGTAACCCATGCGCTCTGCGATTGACTTGATGGAAGGAAAGTCTTCGTTTTCGATCATCAATTGAGTTGTTGAATAGTAAACACGGATACACAATCCAGATGCTGATTTTTCATGAAACATTTTTAATTCATCTTTCGTCATAGCTCCTCCTTATTTCGCAGCCATGCAAGATGAGCCAGCCATTAGCTCACGCATCTTGAATAGACCGATTTCTTTGTGCTTACACTCGAGCATGATGTCCATGCAGTGACCGAATGTGTCGATAGGCGTCCAATAGCTGTCGCTGTGCGCTTGTGGACGGATCTTAGGGTTATCATGCTCTACTGCTCGTGACTGGCTGTAGTGGACGACAGGGACAACGTCACCCCATGTCTTTAGAGCGAGTTCGAGTGCTTCCTGTTGAGACAAGCCACCAGTACACATTGTGTGATGATGATAGTCGTGAACGATAGGGATGTTGATGACGCTGAAGATACCGTCGTAGAGTTCTTTAGTTGAGTAGAGACTTTCCTTGTCGTCGTTCTCCACGGTCAAGCGTGACTTCACTGCGTCAGATAAGCGTGCGAAGTTCTTGCAGAAATCCGCCATGGCTTTGGGTTTGTCGTTGTAAGCCGCACCGACATGAATGTTGATCTTTGCCCAAGTAGAGCGAGGTTGACACAAAAGGTCCATCATCTTACCATTAACCTCGAGGTCTTTGATAGTGTTTTGTACAACCTGCTCATTTGGAGAACAAAGTTTGTTGAAGGGGCCGGGATGGCATGTGAGACGAATGTCGTTCTCATTAGCAAACAGGCCGGCTTCGTAAAGGGCTTCTTCAATAGCGTCGAAGTCTTTAAGGTCTTCCATCTCATACTCTGAAGCCCATGGGAAAATCTCTGAAGAGATGCGGAAGAAGTGAATGTCGTGCTTCGCATTCCACTGAAGGATGGCTAGCAGGTCTGTGACGTTCTGTAGGATGATCTCGGATACATAGTCCAAGCCTTTCTCTTGGAATGTCTTCTTGCGCATTGTGCGGTTGGTTGATACCTTTACTTTGAGCGATGAAAGTTCGCTGTTGATGCAGGCATAGCCTAAGTTGTAATTGTTAATCATTTGTCCTCCGATTGATTATATTAATAATATAACCTATTGAGGATCACTTGTCAAGCATTTCTTCTAACTTTTTTAAAAACGCTTGCTGTTGTCTGTATAGCAGGTACCAATAACAACTGAAAGCAACGGATGGGATCATTATCCCAAAGAACATTGCCTTCCAGAATATCATTCTAAACCAAAGATCGACTATCACTTCTGACTCTTTGCGCCTTTGCATTTCCACTTCTTTCTAGAGAGAGCGTTGGCGCAGGGAGGATTCTTGCACTTTTTAATCTTTAAAGATCGAGCACAATAAGCATCACCTTTCTTTGTTCCGGGTCGGATTCTGTCTCCACCACCTTTGGCTTTTCCTTTCTGTCCATAGGAGCGACATTTACCGTTTACACGCTTCGCAAAGCGTTTGCCTTTCGAAGGCTTACAGGGCTTCTTAGCAGCTTCTTCGAGCTCTCCTTCTTGTGATTGGGCAGCACACCGTTCTTCGGCCTCTGGTTGGCTTATTCCTGGTGGTCTATGCGATGGGGCTTTTTTCCAAACGCAAGGGTCGGTTATCTCTTTTTCTTCGAATTCATTCAGGACAGCATCGAGTTCTTCTTGGATGATGTTTCGTATTTGTTCGTTTGTGATGTTCATTTCTTTTTACCTTCAGACATTCGACCGCCGCCGCGTGGGCCGGCTCTTGTCATGCGAAAATCTGGTGCTTGGACTTCAGGTTCAGGACCTTCATCTCCAATTGTTGCGCCGATGCCTCGAACATTCATTTCGCCGTCGGGTCCAGTAGTTTGAAAATTTCCGCCTTGAGCAGCTTTTGCTGTTCTTAAATAGTCCATGCGGTCTTGATCCAATCGAAATCTGGCTTGGCGCTGTCGTTCTATCTCTGCGCTGACGCTATCTTGGTAGCGCTTCTCTTCCTCTTCTTTCTCTTCAGGTGTTGCTGGTCGATCAAATTCTTTTTCGATGTCCTTAGCTATCTGGGTTAGTCTCTTCGCCTTCTTGCTTAGTGGCGGCATTGCTTCTTCCATCACTTCGTTGATTAAATTTTCTAATATTTCTTTTGATAATTTCATTTTTTCTTCCCTGCCTTGTTATGCTTTTTTAGTAAATATTTGCGATGACGTTCTGATGGACTCATTGGTTCTTCTTTACCGGCCTTACCTACTGCAGGTCTAGCATTCTCTGCATTCTGGCGTTCGATCTCTGCTGCGTTCTCTTCATCAGAGAAATTTGCCATTATCTTCGCCAGTCTTTCTTTTTCTTCGGCAGCGGTAGCTTCTTCTATTCCTGTGTTGGTAAGTGCTGAGATAGCTTTAACGAATTCGGAAATAAGGTTTTGCTCTTCGCTATCAAGGTCGAACCCTCTTCCCAAGTAATTCATAACTAATTTTTCTATACCATCTTCGAGGTCAAACTTTGGATTGGGTAATCTTCGCTTAGTCTCTTGTCCCAACTGTTCATGAATAATTCTCATTAATATTTCTTTTGATAATTTCATTTTTTCTTTCCTCTTTTTTTAGCTTTTTTGCCCCAAGACTTTCCTCTTCCTCGCTCTTTACAAGCGCCGGGAGTTGGCCGACATGCGGGGTACTTCTTTCTTTTCTCGCCTGATCCACGGCCGCAAGACTTGTATCCGCCTTTACCGTCGGGGGCATTACAATCGACCCAGCCTTTCTTCTTGCCTTTGGCTCCTTTGCGACCAAACCAGTCACGGAGGGAAGATTCTTTCCCAGATTCAGTTCCAGCTTTCTTTTTCTTTTTTGATTTCTTTTTTGATTTCTTCTTCTTTTTTTTCTTTTCCTCGAGAGTTCCTTCACCATAACCGCCGCCATATTCCCAATCGGGTTCATCCCAATGGTATGCCTTGGCTTCGTCAATATCTTCATCTAGCTCTTGGCCTTCTTCTGCTTTTACGCAGTTGCGATATGTCTTTCCAAACATCTTCTTGGTCTTTCTCTTCTCGTGAGTCTTATAACCTTTTTGACATTTTTCATCGAGAACAGCTTCGAGCTCTTCCTCTATGATTCGTTGTAAATCTTCTTTGGTTATGTTCATTTTTTTTCTTGCGCCATTTTAGTTGCAGTTGCATACATTACGGACTTTGCATCAGAACCATAATCTTTTTTGAAACCTTTCATATTCTTCTTCATCCCCATTGCGAATTTTTCTTTTTGTTGCTTGTCCTTTTTGGTAAGCTTCTTTTCAGATAGGTCAACATCTTTATTATCGTCCAAGATGTAGTCACCATTTTGGTGCTTCTTTACTGACGGCATATCTTCAAGGGTCTTAAGGATGTCTTTCTCTTGTTCTTTCCCAAACTCTTTGAAGAATGGATCGAGTCCTGCTGCTCCACCTTCGTCTCTGAGGATCTTTTCGATCTTCTTAGGGTCGACGTGGGTATAACCCTTTTTGGCCATGCTTGTGTGATCTTGCTTAACGTCAGCTGCATACTTCTTTCCGCTCTCAGGGTCGTACATGTCGTGCTTTTGGAACTCTTCCTCTAAGCCTTCCTTTTTTGAGTTACCCCAGTTTTTGGCTCCAACCTTGCGGCACTTTACAAGAGCTCCGGAAGCATATGCGGAAGGCCAAACGTCATAGCGAGACTTTACCTTGTGATAGCAGGCATCTTTCTTCTTGGCTTTTGCTTTCTTTTTCTTTTTGCGCTTCTTCTTTTTCGCAGCTTTTCGCTTCTTACCTTTCTTCTCATCAAGCACAGCTGTGAGCTCTTCTTTGATAATCTGAATTAAATCTTTGTTACTAATTTGCATAACACTCCTTCGTTTCATATAAATAGTATCAAGCGACCCATTTTAGAGCTCTTCTCAGGTGATATCTTATTTTTCCATCTCTCCATTGAACTGCGATAAATCCACTGGTTAAATTTTCGCGGACGACTATCCCCAATATATAATTTGGATTGCTTCGTTGAAGCCGGGAAGTCACAAGATCTGCGACCTTAAGGGGTCTTTGATCCATCCCACTCAAACACTTGCTTTAGAAAGGCGCTGACCACCATATCTATACAACCCTGATTTCCCTCACAGTTTTGCAAGTGCCAAGCATAGGTTGTCTTTTGTTTCTGAAGCTTCTCGGACATTCTTACCACATCTTTCTCTAGAGATGTATTCGCCTCTTCGTAGTTTGGAATGTCGATTTTATATCGATCTATGACGTCAAAGAGTTCGCCCCATTGTCCTTCATTCATCGCAACGGTTGCTCTTTGAAACGCATTGGTGAATTCTTCGTGTCTTGGGTCGGTTTGTCCAACCTTGTCTGGGTGTATTTTCTTGGCGACAGACTTAAATACATCTTTATGTTTTTTTTGCTTACCCTTCACTTCAATTCTAGAATGGTCCTCTGGATATTCTATTTTTGTTGGACTGTTTATGATAACTTTCTTATTTTTGTCCTTCTGGAGATTATCTAGGTTAACGCCATTGTCTTCGCACCACTTTAGGTAGGTGCACTCAAAAGCTTCATTTGCCTCTCGCAATACTTCGTTATTGTATTCGAATTCAGCTTCTAGTGAACGGAACTCATTTAAGAGCTTTTTGAATTTAAGTTTGTCCTTCATCAGAATCTAAATAGTCCGCAGACACTCGATTAGACCGAGAGCCTAGAAGAATTTCTTTCTCTGGTCTCTTGACGATTGTGGACCTCGAGGCACATAGAAAGTTTCTATATTCCTCCCAATTTCGGAGATTGTGGAAATCATCAACTGGTATCTCATGTGATTTTTCCAAACTGAGAGGTTTAAATACTTTGTCCAATCCAAACCACCTAGCTGACCACATCTGAGATGGATCAAGGTAGATTTCCTCTCCCCATGTAGAACCAGGCGGCTTTCGGCCGGTTCCTGTACGGATTATTCTCCTAAAGTCTAGCCACTCATCTTTGCCAAATGTAAACGACATGAAGTTGTTATCTCTCACTGTCTGTCCATTGAAGCTTATATAGCAATTCTTTTTGGAATTAATTATCCTTCTATGTTCTCGTAGCTGGTATGGGGAAAAGTACCCATGAGGGAATGAAACATAATACTTAGAAGGTATCATCCAGTCAGAGATTCTCGCTAGAGTCTTGAAAGCAGTGACTGCTCCATGTATAACGGACCATGATGTACAGTCTCTCTTATGCCTGTCTTTTGGATTGACTCCGACGTAATAAATTGGAATCCTTCTTCTAGAAACTCCAATGTTCCTATCGAATGTCCTATGTGCCCAAACGGGATCTCCGCACCATCCGCCAAGTCTCTTTTTTATTATTGGAGCAAAGTCTCCATTAACAACAATCCAGATAGATTTACATCCAGCCCAAGCGCACTCTACAACGGCTGCTTCCAACAGATTGTAGTTCGCAGCAATAGGCATCATGCAATCTGGCCATGGTTGGTCAAAGTCGAATGTCTCATGTCCTGCGACTGGTATGATGCCGACTAAGTTCCTACTCTCTTCCGTAGCGTCTCTAGCGTTTTCCATGGTTTCTCCTTTGCTTGTTCCATATTATATATCTCTTCAAGTGAATATTTTGGCCTTAACGATTGAGATGTTACTCTCCTAAAGAACTCTATCTTTGGTCTCTTATAATACCTCTTATTTTTGCGTTGCCATGCGAACTTGCCGTTGATACCTGCAGACTTAAGCATGCGTAGTATCTTTATCATAGCTATACCTTGGCCATAGTCGGGACTTAAAAGTTGGTCCATGGTCATCCTAGAGGCTCCCACAAGGTCTTTTGTCTTGTTGTGTTCGACTCGGGGTGTTTTATATAAATTTAATTGATAAATGAAATCATCCTCAGGATCGATCAACATTGTCGAGTCATTCATGGACATTTCTCGAGTATCAAAGAAATCGTAAACATTAAAAATTTTTGTCTCCTTATCGAACCTGATGAGCTCATCGACGTGTAGGGTGACTCTTTTGTTTCCAATCGTTATGATGTTGACTTCTTTCTTGTATTTGCGAATATTGGATATCCTATTTGGACATATCATCAAAGAAGTCAAGCCAAGTGCAAAGGTTAAGTTATTATAAAGCTGCTTGGGGTCATCTGCGTTCATAAATCCAAAGTCGTAGTCCAGCAGTTTCAAATCGTGTCGAAATACATATTCGGGATCTTGCACTACGATCTTTGTCTGAGTTCTCCACGCATATAGTAGAGACTCTAGGGATCGACCAATGATTAACTTTGGTATCTTATGAGTCAAGATCACCTTTGCTATTTCTCTGCTTGATCAATTCTTCTGGTGTGTCGTAGCCGGTTGCTCCGTCGTCCCAAGCATTTTCGCCCTTGGCAAACCATTGTGGTTCCTTCTCGGTGCTTGGAGCCTCAGAGTCTGGGTCTTTGCTAAATGTTTTTCTCAATTCGTCTCTTTCTTCTATCATTTCAGACTTCATGAGTCCACGACCATCAGTAGACATCCACCAATCATTCATTTGACCATATAGACCTGATACCTTACCAGCTCCACCAACATATTTTTTCCCGAGTTCTAATTCAACAGACATCTGGTTACTAAAGAAAAAATTCAAGTAGTCTTCCCAGAAATGCTTTTCATATATGATATTCTTGTCTTTTTTTGGTAGTTTTGCAAAATCTTTTGATGTTAACTCAGAATAACCTCTTCCTTCGTAACTTATGTTTTCAAGTCTCTCTTCGAGTTCAATATAATATGATACAACTTGAAATCTTATAATCTTACGAACTATTTTTAGTCCAAACAATCTAAACCACCAAAATGTAACTCCAGAAGCCAATAGCGCTTTGACTTTCGACAAGGGGGTCTTATAGCCTCTAGTTCCCGTGGGTGGGATATCTTCTTCTTCAAGGTCATCGATCAATTTTTGAAAATTTTTATTAATAAAAGTTTTCAATGAATCTTTAAATGTTGGATTGGTAGAGGTAAAGGTTTCTAGAAACAAATCCAAACTACCAGGCATTACTCCGATCAAATCATACAATCCTTTGTTGTCCTCAGATAGTAGCTTACTCTCATTTATAATTTTAACCTTATACATCGTTGTTTAGTCCTTTTAAGAATTGTTCTGGTACCATTTTAAATAGTTCATTATCGATCTTAATATTGTAAGACCAAAATTCATTTGGAAAACCTGACTTTGTAGGCCAGTCGTGTTCAAACATCAATTGAGGCTCGGAAACTATAATTCCTAAGCCGTCGATTAGTTCACCAATAAAATCTTGACGGAACATGACAAGGTCACCAATTGAAAACTTAGGTCCCTCGCAAATCACGATAAGCACCAATTGAATAAGGCCAGATTTCTTCTGCGATCTCTAAACATGATTTTGCTACCTGTTGTATTTCCCATTGGGCACCTTCATGAGTGCGAAGGTCTATAAACTTAAGTAGGTTCGACAAGTTAACAGTTCCGTAATACTTCGCATAAAGGTTTTGAGGAAGAACTCCTCTCGCTTGCTCTCGACAAACTCCTTTAGCGATCAAATGGTTGAATAGATCCAACGCATGCTTGTGAAAAGCAACCATGGCGTCTGATGACTTAATGTAAGTGTCGGCAAACCGTGGTGTAATTACTGGATCAATCAAGCCATCTAGATTGGAAGCTTGACGGTTGCTCTCATGTTGAGTTCTGAAAGCCTTTGGTTCATAGAACTTCAGGTCAATTTCAGTGTATCGTCGTGAGATTTCATTGTAAGCCCAAGTCCGGTGTCTCATGTGCTGAGACCTTACGAACATTGGAACTTCAAACATAAATGTAATCGAGTTGTGCTCGAATGGTGACGTGTGCCTATGCTTGATCAAATACTTAATCAAACCCTTATCTTTTTTAGTTAAGGGCTTGGTGTTATCTTGACCAAAGGACACACGAGCGGCATTAGCTATCATCTTATCATCTCCAACATGTTGGATATAAGAGACCTTGCCAATACCGTCTCCGTAAAGTTTTATTTCTTTCATGATTCCTCTATATTTTTATTTTCTTACCTTAAGTCGTAATTGGACGCTTATTGTATAAGTCATCATCGCTCATCGGAGCGTTTGATGGATCATCCGAATAAAATGGAATTTGAAACTTCTTACCGGTTCTCGAAGAAGTAAATAGATTCGTTGCTTGTTGGACATTTGCTCCCGCAAGAACCATATCTCGTTCATCCTCAACATGATAGTCTGTGATGGCCGATGGATCATAGTTATAATCTCTACCGCTGAAGTGATTCGCTCTTAAGTTAAACATAGTAAAGGTCATCCAAATCTTGAAAGATCCTTGTGGTGGTTGAGACATGATGGAGTCAGGCGATCTGTCCTTGAAGTCTGGGTCTTCAAAATTTGCATCGTAATCTGATAGGTTCGTTGCTTTCATTTTTTGACCAAACACAATCGCATCCTGTAAATACTTCTTACCTAGCCTAATCGCATCCATCTTATCGATATCAAAAACCAAAAAGCTTAATTCTGGTCCAAAATATTCTCCGTCAACTTCCATATACTCCAAATTTAAAGAGTCTAGGTCTTGTCTTAATTCGGCCATCTTTGCTGAATTATCCCAATCTAATTTAACATCATTGATTTGACGTCTAATCTTGCGGAATGATCCTTGATTTTTATCGTCGTTTGGATCTATTACTTTCGCAGGTGGATTTTCTGCTGTAATTATCGCAACGGTTGCAGGTCCACTTTCTGATTGTAGAGTGCCTAATAATTTATCCAAGTTTTGATCTGTAGAGCCTATTTGTGCTTCGCTTAAAACCTCGTATATCATTTTTTTTAGCTTTTTAGTTGTAAGTTTCATTCTTCTAGTCTCCCGTAGACATAATTTTCTTTAACGACGTAAATAGTCTCAGATCCGGCTTTTATCTCCTGAACCGTAGTTCTATCTGCTATGATCGAGTCTCCGATCTTTAATGAGATGGAGCAGTCTTCAGCCATACCTATCACCTCTCCTATAATATATGGAGACTTGGGGGGTTGGTATTCTTCAGGCATCACAAAGAGTGGTGCTTCTTTGTCTTCTTTCTTTTCGTTCAACGGTAAGATCCATAGGTGTCGGTTGTGTGGTTCAAAATGCATTTTTCCTCCAAATAAAAAAATCACAATATGTTATATTGGGAACAAAATTAACTGTTCTTGTTTATAATATAACATATTGTGATTGAGTTGTCAAGTAAAAACTTTCACTTTTCTTCGTGAGATTTTTTTGCTTCTTGAATTACTGTTCGAACTTCTCTAAGTTCTTTTGAAGCCTCCATGAGAGTCTTTCGGGCTCTAGGGGCTGCAGATTTATAACCATATGACCCTGCTTCGATTTTGTCCAAGTCATCCATCACCTCTTTAAGATCATGAATAATTTTTTCTAATTGTTCTCTCATACTTTTCTCCTGTTAAAATATATCACAGGCTCCACCGCCACATGCAATTTCACCCGACAGATCTGTCTCATCTGTTATTTCAATAACTAGGTCTAGGTCAACATTTTTGACCAACGAGAGCATCTTTTCATATGTCTCAACGTCACAGTCTTCATAAGGGGCTTGGACGTAACTGCCCAAATCCATCGGGAGCACGCTTAGGCCATTGTAGACTCCACGGTTAGTCCACATCCACTCTCCAACAGTTTCCCACTCATCATCTTTGATGCTTACTGTAGCTGAGACGTTGTGAGTGTTGTTCCCTTTCTTGTGGCCGGGCTTGATCCACTCACAAGAAACCTTTTTTACTCTCTCGAGCAAATCAAGTGCTGTTTCGTGGCGCGTTATTGCCCCTTCAGGAGCTTTTTGCGGCACAGATAGGATAGCAGTGTCGTGTGGTCTAAAGCGACAGTCCTCGATGAGCTCAGGCAGGTTATTGACGAGATACGAATAGATTGCTTCACCCTTTCCAACGCGAAGTCTTCTAATATAATAGTCATTGTGCCAAGCGTGAATTCCGCTTGATGTACCAAGAGTAAGAGAAGTTGTTCCTGCTGGTTTAACACATGTTTGTCGTGCAGCCTGATTGATACCGGTTTGCATTGCGACTTGACGGTTCATCTTTGAGATTTCCAAAGAGGCCTCAGTCATGTTTAACTCAAGCACACCGCCAGATGCAATGCCGGTCATTGAGACGCCGATGAGCGCATCTTTCTCGGTTGTACGACGCCAGACAGGTCTAAGGTAATGAAAGTCCGTGTAGGACGCCTGAAGCGTTCCTATGAACGATGCTGCACGAGAGCGAGCATTTAACTCGTCTTGGGTGTTTACATCTGAGACGTTTATCTCAACCAAGTTGCAGAACTGGTTTGGTCTTAAACCAATCTCACAACATGGATTGCATCCCCAATCTTTATCATTGGAAAAGTAGAATCCGGGCTCTCCTGATCGAGACTCTTCGACACGCTTCCATAGACTCATGAAAGTTGGCTTATCAATTCTATGTCGCATTACGACTACAGAGTTGTTTGCTCGTCCTCGTTGAGGGTTGAGTTCCCACCATGCCCCTGCTTTTGCCGAGAGCATATCTTCGTCATCAGCACTGAATAGAGATATAAGGGCGGCGCGGCGAATACCCCCCGCCAAAACCGCATCCGCAATATAGCAGATGATATCATGAACCTCAATAGTAGTGAGTTTGTCACCGTTTTCTTTCGCATCTAAAATTCCCTCTATTTTTACTAGACATTCTCTAAGTGGTTGTGGACCGGGTGCCTTACCACCGGATGTAACTAGTCTCGCACCTTTCGGACGGATGTCTGAAAAGTCAAAACGTAATCGGGATGTGCCTTTAAAGTAAGACATCATTAGAGCCTTCACGGAATCGGCCCAACCTTCGATAGAGTCTCCAACTAGAAACCTACGTGTTCGTTTTGATGATGGTCTATGTATCTCAGGGAGACTTTCTACGTGATGGTGTTGTACTGAATAGCCGACGCCTGTTCCTCCAAGCAGTAGGAACATGATCTCTCCGAACACTCGGGGATCATCTGCAGGTGTGTATGCGCAATTAAAGATGCGGTTTGGAGAAACCTCAATTGGCTTTCCTCCGAACTGCATTGAACGCATAGATGGTAAGACCTGCTTGTCGTAGACAAACTTATAGTTCTCACGAATTTCTTGTTCTAAACTGGGAAATTTTTTGATGTGCATTTGCATGTTTCTGGTAACTAATTCGTCCCAGTTCTCTCGGCGGTGTTCCTTTTCCATGTATCGTGCATACTTCATGTGGACGGTGATGTCCGATAAAATCTTCTTCTCTAAATCCATTACTTACTCCTGTAAATGTTTGTTTTATTTTCCTGCTTTCGCATATTTGTCTTTGAGCATTTGCAACGCATCCGACGTTGATTGCATTCTCTCTGCTGATTCGTCTCTGTCCAATATCTTGATGGTAACGTCAGACCAATCAACGAAAGCATCAAACACAAGGCCATCTGGGCCGTTCCGATTCTTCGCAACGAAAAGGCGGCCCTTGTTCGCTTGCTTGTCTTGCACAGTTCTCGATAGAGAAAAGATAAAGTCAGCAACGAAACACTTGTTAAACGCTTCAGAGATCGCTTCCATAGTGATAACTTCAGCATTGAGACCTCCTCGGTTTGTTTGAGATGCAGTCCAACAAGGGATCTCATAAGACTGAGCAAGCCCACGAAGACCTTCGTAGGTCTCCTCTAACTCATGACGCTTCTCTCCGGTTGCCCGTGGAGGTCGCAATAAGTCGGCATAGTCAACCAAGATCATATCAGGCTCAATGCCTCTCTTCCGTAATTTCTCAATGTGATTTTTGAGAGTTGAAACGGAAGCTGATTTGGTTGGATACTCTTTGATAATTAGAGTACCTTGAAGGTCTTTTACTTTATTGACGATTTCTTTTTGTCTCTCTTTGTGTTCCTGAAGTGGTACGTCAGTTATACAGCAATCAAATCGTTGACCAACTGTCGTATCTTTAAGTTCCAAAGTGTAATAAACGACAGTCTTGCCTTGCAAGAGAGCCTGTGTGGCCAAGTGAACGAGAACCATTGACTTTCCAGCACCTGTTGGAGCTACAACTACACCAAGTTCTGATTTGCCAAGGCCGCCCTTAACAATCTCATCCATTCGAGCCCATCCTGTTGAAATAGGATCTCTTGTTACAGATTCAAAACGCTTGAGTAGATCTTTACGGAAGTCATGACCAAAATTATTATCTGTACCAAGGACGAGTGCATCTTTGATAAGTTTCTCTATTTCCTCAAAGGAGGAAGACTTTAACAACGCTGCTGATTTCATCATTGCTTGCTTTAAGACTTGTTTACGACAGAAATCAATAGATTTGTCCTTGATGAAATCAAGTTCTTCTACTCCGTCAGATGTATGAATACGAGCGTAGAACTCTCTCACATCTTTTTGCGTAGCTTTATCATGGTGATTTAATTCTGTTCGCAACAAAGTCATCATCACTTCGTTATTTGGATGAGTATTATATTTGTTGCGATAGTTAATCAATGTTTGTGCGAAAATTTGCAAATACTTCTTTTCAAAGAAGGTGATATCTAAAACTTCCGTAATTTGATCGAAAAATGGTCGATCCTCCAACATGAGTTGGCATAAGTTTTCTTGAAAGTTTTTTCCGAAACGCATAAAGGTTTCGCTCTTGTTAAATTCGTTCATTTGTCCTCCCAGACTTTTATCGGTTATATAATTATAACCTATAACGGTTCACTTGTCAAGTTTTTTCACTTATTTATTCTTCGAAACACCAACTGCAAGTCTGTGAAGTTGAGATGGCCGGCATCATCAACAAAGAGCATTTGTGTGAACTTTATTTTATTGAATGTTGGTTCGAAGTCATTGATTGCTTTTTTGATGATCTCTCGATTCATCGGCCTGATGTTTGGGAATTGTAATTGCATGATCGCATAGTTGTCTTTGATTAACTGCTCATCCTTTTGAATGTTCTCGTGGATCTTAAGCTTTTTTCCGACCATCACACAGTCCTTTACAATATCTCCGACTTCATATTCGTCCTCTCTGATGAGATAGGGGAACCGCTTCGCAATAGTCTTAAGACCTGCTCCTTTGATCCCCGGTAAATTGTCCGACGAATCGCCAGCGATGGCTCGTGCTAATGCGAAGTTCTTTGGGTGAATCTTGAATTGTTCTACGACAGTTTGTTCAGTTACAATTTTTTTCTGAATTGGTCGGTAAATTTGAACATCATCTCGACATAATTGAAAAAAGTCTTTGTCACTTGATATGATTGTCTTTTTCCAACCGGCATACTTTGGATGATTAATTACTAACGCAATAATATCATCCGCTTCCGTAAAGTCTGCAACAAGTTGGATCACAGGCATTTCATTTAGATATTCCATAAGTCTAATTTGCTGATATCCTTTATTGGCCTCTTCTTTGTCTTCAGGTATATCTATCATTCTTCGGTTGAATCTCACCGGTTTTCTTCCGCCTTTGTAGTTCTTGTTCATCGAACGTCGTCTCTGAGAGCCTTCATGGCCATCCCAGGCTATTATAACCTCATCAGCAGTAAAGTCCCTAGCTACCTTCTGAAGGCTCTTTAAGAAGCCTATGGTGCCCCCGATGGGCATACCATTTTTGTCCAGCTGTGGGCTTATTACATAGCTACGCAAAAACATGTTCAGCGCATCGATTATTATTACATTTTTCATTTGTCCTCCAGACTTTTTATGAAATCAATATCTATTCCCATGGTGTCGAACCACCACTCGTTGGACTTGTCTTTAAACTTGGGTTTGTCCTTGTTTCTATTGTAGTTTTCTACAACCTTGTCTTGTCTCTTCTTCTCCTTAAGGTAGTGTTCATTATCCCAATCTGAACCCAATCTGTAGAGTTCCCTGAGAAGCTTGCGAAACACATAACCTTGCTCCTTGTTGCTTGGGTAATAACCAGAGTAAAGAAGCTTCTCGCATGCTTGGATTAGGATCTCTTCCCTTGTCTCTTCGTTATCTCCATTGACGAACATGTTAAGTCTTTGAAGACCAAATCCGACGTCAATGCACGTTCCAAGTGGGTTTACGATGTTTCCAATCTCGACGTCGTCCTTGAAGAACTCTGTGCAGTAGCCACCAATTTGTCCATCGGTCCACTTGCACTCTTCATCTGGTCTGACTTCTACATCATAGTTTTCGTAAAGGCTTTTCCAATCCTCCATCTTATCCGGATGGATGGTAACGTAATCTACTTTGATCCCTAGGGTGTCTTCGACGAACTCCATCCAAAAGTCAACTGACTGCTGAACCGTAAGAGTCCTGAAAGAGAATAACCCTATCATATCAAAATAAAGATAGTGTGTTCCATCACCTATCTCCTCAAGGTCATTGAGTCTTATGCATGACTGCACGTTTGCTAGTGTTCCCGTCTCTTCCGACTTAAACCTCTCTTTGAATTGCTGCATTCCTGCAGGGCAAAACAATGTTGTATTGTCGTAAGGCCGGACATTGTCGTCCAATTGGAATTGAACTCCTTTGCTAGCACAAAAATTTCTATATAAATCAATTATATCTATCATAATATGTCCTCCGTATGATAATATAACATGTCTAAGGCGACGTGTCAAGTAAAAAGGGTAAAAAAAAACCCCAACTCCGAAGAGAAGGGGTTTATGAGTAACTTCATCGGTGTCAAAGTCCCTAGCAACCTTCTGTTGGTTTCATTTTCTTACACCAATTAATTCTTTAATTGCTTCCACTATCATTTGTTTTAGTTTTGCTTCTGTGAGTTGAAATAAATTGTTCTCTTGCAGGTCTTTTCTTCTTTTCATTTTATCTTTTAGTTGTTTAATAAATTTATCAATTCTTCTCAAGATTTTTTCTCCATTACGGGCGTGGTTGGATAGCGCACCTGTGATCGCTGGGATCGTTCTAGGAATACCAGGCCCTCTATGAAAGTCGCCAACACTAAAGATAGGTGTTGGATTGGGATCATAATATTTTTCATTTGGATGGCTGAGTTGGATGCCCGGCACCCAGCTGTGGAAAATCCTAACTGCTATGTTTTTTCGTTCGTCTCGTGCTTTTTGCATAGCGGCGTCTAGTTCATCAACTCTTTGGTAGTAGTCCGGTCCTGGATTTTGGGACATGTTTGCCCATTCTTCGTAGACTTGTCTTACCACCTCTCTGTTTTCTTCAAGATCCATGATTGCTTGTTCAATAACTTGTCTTTTTGGGTTCATCGCGAGTTCTCCATTGATGATATTAAATAGTGCTTTAAAAACAAAAAAAACCCCAACTCCGAAGAGAAGGGGTTCATGAGTAACTTCGGGATCTAACCTTCTTCGTCCTCACCTTCAAGTCCAAAGTTCTTGCCTTCAGACTCAAATTTTCTTATGATTTCCTCATCCATGATGTCAAGCACAACAGAACGAAACTCTGGTTCTTGCAACTTGTTGATCCATTGCGACTTCTGGAATTTGAATTCCTTTCCATTCGCGTCATAAATCTTGTTCCAAGCTCCCGGCTTAAAGCGATCAGAACCTGAGACCCTTAGTGCTTCCAACCACGATTCTTCATCTTGAATTCCGACCGTATTTCCCCACAAGATCTTAAAGCCACATGTGCGCCCCTCAGATCCGAAGCGAGACTTCTCAACCTTAACTTTTACCTCAGAGCCAATGCGAACACCGGTTCCATTAGTTACATAAGAAGCCTTCGCTTTTCGCTTTGTTAACCAAATGCGTAGCGAACAGAAATAACCGATTGCCTTACCGCCTGGAGCAATGTAGGGCGTGGTCATTGCCTCAGCAATGTTTGAAGTTATGTTGGTCTTAAGCTGATTAATCAACAACATTGTGCATTGGTGATCTGCTAACGGAATAATCAATTTAGGAAATGCTTTCGCAAAAATCCTTGGTTTCACGGCCATTGTTGACTGGGGATTAAAATCACTTTCCAACTCTTTCTCGGAAGAGGTAGCTGCGATTGAGTCCCAAATAAACAAAAATTTTGTCTCCGAATACTCCGTCATCAGGTCTTCAATTGTCTCAAGAACTTTCTCGACGGAAACTCCCTGAACATACATGAAGAGGTTTTCAATATCAACGCCAGAACTCAATAGGAATGCCGGGTCAATAGCAGACTCCGCATCAAAGTAAATGACAAAATGGCCTTTCTTTTGTGCTTGCGCAGCAATTTGACAAGCCATGTAAGATTTGCCTGCTGATGATAAGCCGGCGATCTCAGTGGCTTTCCCAACGGGAATTCCAGCCATCTTACCTCGACAGATAATAGAGTCCAACCAGCGTGAACCAGTTGGAATCCATTCTGTGACAGCAGTAGGATTGTCTTCACTAAGGTTGTGTGCTATGTTCAGTCCAACTTTTTTATTGATGAACTTCTTCATAGAACTAATGTCAATCTTACCTGCTTTGGTCATTACTCTTCACCTTCTTCAGAGCCTTCTTCGGTCTCCTCAGTCTCTTCTTCAGTTTCCTCTTCGGAACCTTCGGATGCCGTGTCTTCTACTTCTTCAGCAGTTTCTTCGGTTGTCTCTTCAGCATCTACTGCTGTATCTTGTTCTTCTTCTTTGTCGCCACAGGCCAAGAACATTGTTATTAATAAACTAATCATTTGTTACTCCTTCGTTTGTATTAGTAGTTTTGGTTGAAGTCGAAGTGACTTCTGTTTTAGGTTGCTCAAGTGTGATAGCATTAACATCTTTAGCAACTTCGACTGTAACGTCTGCAGTTTTTTCATTAGTTGTCTCCTTCGTTTCTATTGTAGCAACTTCGGCTGCTGTAGTTGTGGAGTCTACATTGTTTGTGACTTCCTTCTCTCCGCAAGCAAAGAGCATTGTTAGTAGTAACATCATGTTACCTCCTTTAGTTTTATATCTAATTTTATATTTATTTCTAATTTTGGCATACCAACTTTGTCGGCTAATCCAAGGTCAATCGCTTCTTTAGATTCAATGAACCAGTCGGCACGACCTTTCTCGTTTAACTGTTTGTTAAACCATTTCTCTGACTTGTTTGAGTTTGCTGATAGGATTTTGTAAATCTTCTCATTCAAACGCTTCACCTCTTCTGCACTTGCTTGAATCTCCGAGTTCTTACCCCATGAGGCGGAACTTACATCGTGGATCATCAATGTTGCGTCTTCTGTTATGTATCGATATCCTTCGGTTCCACAAGAGAACAGAATGACTCCACAACTCATAGCCTTTCCTTCGACTATGGTTGCTACCGGTAATTCAGAGTTCTTGATGGATGCGATCATACTCATGAGAGAGTAGACTTGACCTCCATAAGAATCAATGATTACTGGAATAACAGATTGACCCGTATTGTGTGCCGAAGCCATCTTCTCTGCGAACTCCTTCGCTGATTTTTCATCAAACTTGTTAACTCTGATGATGACCGGGCTGCTTCTTAATTCAACAGATTTTATATTACTGTCAATATTTCTTTTCCATAACATGTTGTCTCCTTTAAATAAAAAAGGCACCTGTAAACCCGTGCCTTCCTGCGGTTTATCGAAAAAGCCTAAGCCGCTTCTTCTTCTGAATTTTCCACTGCTAGTAGTGATTTCTCAAGTTCCAATATGAACTTAAAATCCTCACTAGAAATCAGTCGATCAATTAGCAATGCTCTTCTGGAATTTCTACTGTTCATTCCCTTTATATTGCTTTGGTTAAAGAAGTAATATCCTGACTTCGATGGTTCAGAGTCGCCATTTTTATTTGCTTTTTCCAAATCTTTAAGATATTGAACGCTAGATTCACTAGAGAGTTGAGAGTCCACATTCTTGAATGCATTAATCAAAGATTCATAATCAGAAATTACTATTTGATTGTCAACCATGTATTCAGCAACCATCAACAAGCCCCAAAAAGATTTTTGGGTGACTGACTTAGTCGAACTAGTTTTTGAATGCTTAACCAAGTTTGAAGTTAGACTTAATATGTTACTAAATCTGGTTCGAAAGTAAGGAGAATATTGTACTATGCCTTTATTTTCCTTTCCTTTTCCCAAATTGTAGAATTCATCCAACTTGGAGTCTCTAGCGTCTGTTTGATGCTCCTGCAGTGTTGCGATATATGCGATAGCTACCCATTCTGTGTCTTGTGATCTCTGTATGTTAGTTTTCTTAAAACCAGCAATCTTTGGCCACATTTCTGCGATATCAGGTCGTTCCGACATTTTTCTGAAGTATTCAGATATTGGAGTATTTATCGCATTTCTCTTTTCTTGAGGATTCAGTGCATCTCCTGAGTTAATATTAACAAAGATGTCATGAAGACTTGAATATGAACACTTGTGCATAATGGAAATAGAAATAGCAGTATCTCTAAGTGCATCTTGCAACCTTAACGGAAGCCCACTATAGTATTTGTTATTAATTCCAACTTCGGCTCCATCTGCATCAATGAAGGTGCCGATCAAAGTTAATTCATCATCAAAGAGTCTTCGCCACCCTTCAACTCGGTTTTGTCCATCGAGAGACACATAGTCCTTTCTAAGGCCTTGTACGAATTGATATTTCTGCTCAGAGACTAAGTCACCAGAATCTTCTGAAGCGATAAGTCCTGTTTCAACACTAGCCACAACAACTGGATATGGTGTTCGACCTCTATTCGCAGACAATATGTATTGTCGACATGTGTGGTCTGACCAGCACGATCTTCGTTGGAAGGCTCGGTCGATGTGGATTTTGTGTGCTTCATTTTGAATGAAGTCTTTTGCTTTAAAATTTTGCATTTCTGCTCCTATAATTTAATATTAAATGTTATTATCATTCATGTATTATTGTTTTTAATAACGCATAAATAAAATTTATTGATCTTAGCCGGCATTACCCGTTCCCATCGCACACCACGAGGAGGTTGATCTTGTGCGACATAAAGCCGTTCCTTTGATCACGGGGGAACGGCAAAACCCTAACAACACAGGAGGATATATCAGTCTTCACTCATGAAAGCGGCGAATGCTTTATCCACGTCTGCTCCTGTTTTCTTTTTATATTGTTGAGTCTCATTGGAAGAGGACTCTGCTGAACCGTCGGAGGACAGGTAACCATCCAGCAGAGTTTGCACTTCTTCCGGAGTCTTGACATCAAACAAGTTGTCGATATCAGGAACGGAATCCAACAATTGTTGACAGTCTGCGATGCTGTCGTCACATAAGATAGATGGACGTCGGCGGGGTTGCAAGACTGTCTTTGGAAAAGAACCAGGTGTTCCGGGAATTGAATAAGTTAACTTAATATCAGTTCCTGTTTGAGAGTCAGTGATGTCTCCGTAGTCAGGATCCAATACATAGCCCAAAAGGGTTTCATAAGCGGTCTTACCATAAGCCCAGATTTTTACACCGTCGGCTTCGTTTCCACGAACAAGAACAGGTGAATAATATCGCTTTCGAGCGAACATTTTCTTAGCTTCGTTTTTGAGGTTCTGGTCGTCACTTTGAACGCCATCCCTCCAAAGCTTTGATGCGAAATCACAGATGGCACATTCGCCACCGTCGTTTCGCTTGTTGCAGTAAATTCCAGGGTTCTTCCCTACATTGTAGTGAAAGTGGAACTCACGGAACGGATCGCCATCCGCTGTTGGTAGAATACGAATCATTTGGTCACCAGCACTTGGTTTCCACATTGTACTCTTGCGTCCGGAGGATTTTCCACCGTTTTTTGATTGATCGAGCTTAGCTCGCATTGCATTTAGATCTATAGCCATAATATACTCCTATATGGTTTGTTTATTTTATTGTGTTTTATCACTAAGGTAGGCAGGGTTTCAACCATACCCCCATTTGTAATTCGTTTTTGTTATACTATAATATAACATGTTTTGACTTGCTTGTCAAGTAAAAAGTTAAAGTTTTTTTCATAATCTCAAAAAAGTGTCGAAAAAAGTTTTTGAGATTTCTAGTTTTATAAAATTTATGCTCGAGTAGGGATTTGAACCCCACAATTCTAACGTTATAGAGTGCCTGCCCACGTTAGTTATCTGCAACCGTACAGTCGAGCTAATAAGGTGAAGAAAGAGGAGGTGGTTTGATTTCGCTCTCGATAATTTGAGGATCCTCATACGAAACCAACAAAGTTATTATAAAAATAAGCACATAACCTCCTGTTTCAAATCTCACAAATTCATCTTCCAAGGTTATCTTATGGGAGATTACTAGTCGTAAGAAAGTGGTACACTCGGCAGGATTCGAACCTGCGACCCTCTGCTTAGAAGGCAGATATTCTATCCAGCTGAACTACGAGTGCTAAAAAAGCGGTCTTTTGAAAGGAGACCGCAAAACCTTTTATCAGCCTTGGAGGTTCGATAAAAAAAGGCGGTCTTTAAGGTAGACCGCAAACCTTACCGAAGGAGTTTGGTAAAAACAGGCCGCCTTTTGGTAGGTAGCGGCAAACCTTAACCAACGGAGTATTAAAACAATCTAATGCTTACATCGCGAGATGAACTCGAGATAGTTCCAACTTGAGTGTTGGAGTTGAATGTGCGGTATTGTTGACGATCAATGTCCCACACGGTTTCATAGCCGGCTTTTAAGTTTCGTTCACGCAAGGTCATCGGGAATA
>Ga0207896_1000052_pt1 | contig 27112 bp, 41 predicted proteins | sample LinPmetageLP36_FD_184049 | JGI IMG/M metagenome (GOLD analysis project Ga0207896, IMG submission 184049) | Marine viral communities from the Pacific Ocean - LP-36 (SPAdes) | ecosystem: Environmental > Aquatic > Marine > Oceanic | place: Pacific Ocean | collected 2010-06-15 | reverse complement strand
AGTCAGATCACCACAGCGGCTTCATTTTTAAAAAGATTCCTTGTATGGGGCATAAAAAAAAGCATTAGCCCACTTAAATAATCAATTAATGCGACCATTTCATTGCCTTTTGATGATAGTTGGCCTTAAACGCCACCATTGCCCTTCAGCGCGTCCAATCCCATGCGCAGAACTTCAGACTTTGATTTGCCCAATGCCTGTGCCTGCTGTTGCAGTTGCTCAATGTAAGCCATTGGCATGCGGAAGCTGACCATCTTACTAGTTGTTGGCTTGTTGCCTTTGTCTGTGGATATGGCTCCGGGTGTTTGATCTGATTTTATATTACTTTGTTGCATGTGTTGGTTTGTATGGGATAGGGTGGGGCGGTCAATACTTTGTATTACAATAACAATTCACTTATCATTGTTGATGGCGGCCAGATTGTAATCATCCGCTGCCATTTGCCTTAGTTTGATTGTATTGACCTGCTACATCATCACCCTTAAGGGAATTGATTAATATGATCAAGCAGGCATAATGTGTGGCGTAAACGCCCCACACAGACCTTTTAAGTGCCGATTTGATGTGGTGTATCATATTGATATGATAGAGCATATGTCGCTTGTTTACTGGCATCAACGTCTGGTCTATCATATTAGATTGAAAATTTGTATGATTAATATGATAGAGCAGGATTTCAGCGATAATAAGCGTTCTCATGTTTTGCCGTTGAATTGACCAATTTGATCACTTGGATGGCATCAATGTCTTTGATTCGTCTGATGAATTGTTGCTTACTTATGCCCAAATTCATGTCACCAAAGAATGCCGCGTTGTCTTCGCCAGATGGAATCAATGCCAATAATTTATCATCACCCTGCTTTTTCTTTGCCCCCGGCTTGGCTGCCCTTGATGCATCCAAATCTTCTGACAACACCCAATGTGGATAATCCCAACGCGCCACAAATGATGGCGTTGATTTGAATGATCGCACCACGCTTTCCACAATGTAACAGCCCTCGTTCTCATGGCTAATGATTGAGATCAGCCCGTCCATCTCACCAACAACGGATGATGCGCCACGGAAGCGATCTATGACATCCTTGCCTGCTTGCCCACCCTTGCCGAAGTGGTGAATCAATATTGGTGTTATGCCGTATTTAGCTATGATTTCATCCATCCATGACCCAATGGCTTTCATGGCAGCGTTGTCGTTCTCATCATCCGCGCTGTTGAATTTGTAAAGACAATCCAGAATCACCACATCAAACTGGTGCGCCTCAATGGTCTTCAGAACCCTGCTCAATGATGCTGTGTTTCTCACATCATAATGCTTGCGCAAGCTAAGTGTTGCCAGATTGCTTGGCACATCCCAATTGCATGCTGATGCACAACGCTCATCCAATTCCCATTCGTGCAACTCAAAATCAACATATAAAACCCGCTGTGGTTCTGGTGCTGACCATTGCAAGAAGGGTTGCCCAGAAGCCATGCACGATGCCAATGACATGGCAAAGTGTGACTTGCCTGCCTTTGCAACGCCACCAATCAACAGCTTAGATTGTGCATATAGTAAGCCATCAATGATCACATCTGGCCGCCTTGCAATGGCTTCAACAGATGATCTTGGTCTGCCTTCATTGCCAAAATTGACGTTGTAAGTTTGTCGCTGCACGTTTGTGGCAATCAATTCCAACAGTCCTTGTGTTGTCCAACCTTCAGCCACCGCATCGGCTGCATCCCATCCATCTGCCTTGTCGCTTGGTGCATCAATCAGATTGCCCTTCGTGATGCCTTGTAGTTGCTTTGCGGCTTCCCTGCCTGGTGCATCGTTGTCAGCCCAAATTGATACCTTTCTGCCCTCTAAAACAGCCCAATCGGATTGGTTGATGGCTTTACTGCCGCCAGCCCACGAAAGCACCACATGATCTGGCAATTTTCTAGCTAAAGCATCAGCCGCCTTTTCGCCTTCCACAATGACAACATCAGCATTTGGCATCTTGTTGAGCAATTCGCCTTGGTATAGCGGTCTTGGCGCGTTGAATGCCTGCCACTTCCATGTGCATCGATCTGTCTTCTTGTGGCGCATCCAACTGCATTGGCTGATGGTCTTGCCGCCATCTGGCAGATTCCAACGCATGATCACGCCAATTGGTCTGCCTGCTGTGTCTGCGTATTTATGCACAACATGTGGTTCGCCATGTTCCCAATGCTCTGGCGGTGAATCTGTTGGAACAGTCAGCGCATGCTCCCAATCTGATTGTGATACCAATGGCTTGCGATGAATTGATTTGGTCATGCGAACGATATTGACCGCGCCTTGTAGCTCGTTTGCCGCATCGCCTTGCGCCAGATTGTTGATTGCAGCATATAATGATATCAGATCACCGCCCTTGTCTTCTGTGGCGTGATCATACCATTGCCCTGTGCGCAGGTTGATCGACATTGAACTGCCTAACGATCCGTCAATGCCGCCAATTCTATATTGACCGCCTTTGACTTTGCCGCCCGGAAGCCAACTGTGGCAATGCGCTTCCACGTTGCCTATCAGTTTGGCGTTGATGTCATCAAAATCAAGTTGGTTGTGCTGCGCTGTGTTCTGGTCTTCGTCTGTTGCAATGTATTTTGCCATATTTTTTAGGGTTATTGTTCTTCTTCTGGTTCTGGTTTTTTGATTAGTCCCAAACGCTCCATGTTGGGAAATTTCTTTTCTTTGCATTCGTCAAGCAGGGTTGCTCGCTTTCGGTATTCTTCAAAATTTGGCATTGTTAATCCTTCAACGCGTTTCAAATAACGCATAAGGCTGGCAATTTGTTCATTGTCGCTTCCCATTATATGTTTTCCTTTCTTCCATATTCCGCGAGCAATGCGGCATCAATCATCCCATCGTGCGGCTTAGTGCATCGGTCAGATTTCAGCCATTGTGCGCCCGGGAATATCTGGTTTACCACATTCAATGCGGCTGCTTTAGTGTTAAATTTCTGCCCCTTTGGCATCTTTGGTTTGCTCCAAAAAGTCTTCTGCCATTTTTGGCTCAACACAACATGGTATTTTAAACCATATGCCGCGAGCAATGTTTCAACGACCGCGAAGGAATATGTCATTGATCGCAACCCTGCCGCGCTTGGTGCATGTGCGCCCGGATTCTCAACGATGAATGTGTAATGCCTGTCAGCTTCGCTCAACGATTTAATCATTGCAGCCATGCCTTGTAGGTTAATCTGCCGCCCTTTGCCCTTTGGAACAGTTGGCATGATCAATGTATGTTTCAATTGCCCATTAGCATCAACCGATGCAATGCCGCCATCCAATCCACAATCAATGCCAACGTAATATCTCATTCTGGCGTTTCTAAATTGACCAGCAATTTGTGCTTTAAAAGCTTCACCTGTGCATCCAATTCAATCACTTGATCCGTCAGCGTTTGGTTTTGTGTAATCAGCATTTGGTTTGCTTTGGTCATGCTTGCTAGACCTTCTTCAAGCACTCTGAGTGGTGTTTTGTTATATAAGTTGCTCATTGTTTTGATTCCCAATATTCAATTAATTGCTGTAAGCCAGACTTGGCAAGCGACATATATGCTTCCAATTCTTGGATGCGCTCATTGGCATCGTTCAGCTTCAATTCGATCTTCCGCGCTTCTTCAGCGTAAACCAGCAACCCGTATTTGCCATACCGCTTGCCTTCGTATAATCCACGCCCCAAATCAAATGCTGCTGAATCGGTCAATGGTGTTTCGTTTAGTGTTTTATTACTCATGATTTGTTTTTTTGATATTTGCCCATGCCAAGCTTTTGGCGATATTTGCAATAAGTTGTGATGTGAATGCCTGCCTTCTTGCATGATGCAATATTGCCCATGCCTGCACTTCGCAATTGATCCACCTGCTGCACCAACTCCAATTTTTGTCGGTCATTTAAATTGTATGGCAAACGCTTTTTTACAGCAAAGCATTCTGCTGTGCCTTCTTGCTTGGCAATTGCTTCATTGCTTTCAAATTCTTCTGCAATTCTGCGCTCTGCCCAACTGATGAAACTGCCTATTGATGATCTATATTGATTGTTCATATTATTCTTCGCGGTGTTTAGATTCTCGTTCGTCTTGAAACAGCCATTCGTTCTCGCATTCATCGCAAAGAATCAATGGCTTTTTAATTTGTTTTTTACAATGTTCGCATGGTTTTAGCTCATTCATTTTTTGTGTGATTCTGATATAATTTGTGGAGTTACGTTTTTCCATGAAATTGAGTGATGCAGCCGCTTGTGGTTTGCATTCATTAAAGAAACCTTAACGCTAGATGGCTGCATCAAAACAGTAGTAAATGATTTAACGTATGTCCCATTTGCCCTGTAAATGTCTGTCATACCTCCATTTTGCTTTTGGCTGCATTTTTGATTTATAGCGAACACGGGAACTGTAAGAAACAAAACCCCTCTTGATGCTAAAGTAGTGTATGTATTTACGTCTTCATTAATTGATCCAACAAACTCAAAAGGTCTTTCTGTCTTACAGAAAAAAGAGTTCATGCATTTTCGCTTATTAAATCTATATGACCCTTTCCCATTATCTACGCCTCCTATGAAGTCTCCGCATTGCGAGAATGCAATAGCTGCTGCATTAGACTTATCAAGAAAAGACAACATGCTGCAAAAGATTTTGTTTATATTCTTAGAAAGCAAAAGACCTTTGCTGTTGGCGAATTTATAAGTCAGTTCATAATAGTCATCATCTAATTGAACGAAGTAATTAATGCCCATTTTTCTAGCTAAATCAAAGCAAACATTTCTGGCATGAACGATTACATTACGATTATCGAAGTTGTTGGCTTCATCAATTCGATCTGCCGCTAACTTCTTATCAAAAATATACACGTTGTTCTTGCCAAAGTTGTCGCAATATTCTTCAGCAGTAGAATCTTCGTTATCTACAATGTAAACAATCCTTCCATCATATCCGCATCGGTCTAAAGTTTTCTTTGTTAAAACATTATTTGGCCGTCCATGTGTAAGAATAAAAACTGCAAAATCGTTTCTCATTGCTGTGTGTATTCCTCCCTATACTGTTCTTCAATCTCCTTGCAGACTTTAACATAACCTAGCTCAATCGCCTTATCAAAATCAATAATGACTAATGCGCTTTGCTCCATTAAAGACTGCATCTCAAAAGATGCATGTGAGTAGTAATCTGCAATTCGTTCATAATTAAAAACGATATGCCTTGTGGCAGCCTCTCGCAAAAACCTTTTTTCTTCATCGGTTACAAGGCTAGATTCTATCTCTGAAATTAACTTTGAAGCCTTCGCCCTGTCAAAACATTCTAACAGATGCGGCTGCTGATTCTTAGGTTCGTAAACTGGAGCTTTTATTTTTTTAGTATAATGGCCGCCGGAGTCTGCTTCTGGAGCATTGAACATGTTTAGCTGTTTCATAATAGTGATATTAAACTGTTAAAAAGTAAATTACGGATGCCTATTTGTAAAAAATATGCCTGCCGATTTTGACTGTGACTGTCATGCTCTTTGCCCAATACGGGTTGCAATAATCCGCATGGTAATGATCAGCACCATTAGTGTAATTGGTTGGCGCAGATAAAGCGATTTGCAACGCTTGGCTGTATCTTGGATGGCGTTGTGCCTTAGCAAGCAATGCAGGCCGCTTGGCTTGGTTGTTCCAACAAGAGAACTGCAACCGCTGTAAGCACACTTCAGATGGTGCAATGCGCCTTTTGATGGCGCGGTTCTGTATAACTTCATTGACGGCTCGCAAAGCGTTTGGCGAATATTCGCCTCCAGCTTCCAAGATAATTGTGGCAGCAACGATTTCAGCATCAGTTGCTGAATAGGTGACATTGGCGCAAGTGATCGCGCAGAGTAGCATTATTAGGTTTTTCATATTATTATTATTATTGGGTTGGTGTTATGCGCAGTTGATGCGTGTTTCATTAACCTCTTTTACAACTTCAGCACAAAATTCATCTTCTGTGCGCTGCAAGAACTCATAATTGGGTTGGCCATCTTTGTAACCATTAATGACGCAATTAGTTCTGCGCCAAGTGCGGCCACCCCTATATCCATCAACGTCATATCTGACCCCATCAAGGCCATTGCGCTCAAACAAGATAGTTAGATAATCCATGCCATCAACTTGTATGCCAACGCCATGAAAAGAAGGATCGTAATCATGCAAGGTAACTGGCCTTGCGCCTTTAATTTGCATTAGCAAGTTAGACATGGTCTGCAACTGGCAGTAAGGTTGTGCTTTATTATTCATATTATTATAATCTCTGGGTTAAGGTTAAGCGTAAACAACGTTTGCATGACCATCTTCATGCGCTTCCATAATTAAATCGCGCTCATAACCATCATGCGCATCAGCAGCATCTGGTGTAACAATTTCAAATGTGCGGCTAACCTCTACGTCATAATCATCCATCATGCGCTGAAGCTTTAAAATGCTAGCATCAGTAATTATGGTATGCGACCAATTAACATGATCTACATGGCATTGGTTATGCACAATAATGCCAACCATGCTGTTGCGCGTATTAGCTACCAGCAGTTGATGCCAACGCTGTTTAACAGCTAATGTGTCATCATTCTGCGCTATTGTTTTGCGCCAATTTTGCAGGAATTTGACCCGGTTAAATTTGCAATACATTTTGCCATTTGAATCAGTAATTAGGTTTTTGAGTTCTGCTATATTCATATTATTATTATTAGTTATTATTAACGCCAAGTGTTGGCACTCCAAAGGCCGCGCGAGTCATGTGACAAGGCGGCCAAAAGGGTTGAAGGGTTAAGGTTATCCTATCCAAAGCGTTCCCAACTTTGGCTCGTATTCGGCAATGATGTTATTGTCTTCAAAGCGTCCATCTTGAAATTCATCTTTTAAGTCCAGGTAGCCTTCAAGAATTGTAAGTGCTTGCGCCTTGCTTATTTTGAGTTGCGCTGTGTCTGTGATATTCAATTGAATAAGAACAAGAACTTGCTTACTTTTGTTAAGTGCTGTTTTTAGTTTCATATTATTATTATTGGTTTTTTGTATATGGCAGGCATGCCATACAAATGACAATGCTGGGCCAAGCACCCATGTCAATACATCATTGGCGATAATTCAATTGCTTGTAGATGCGCCATCTTGAACGGCTTTGGCGTTGCAACATTGGATGGCAGCCATCGCGGAAGTCATGGATAATGCCACACAGTTTGCCTACAACCGGTCGCAGCACTCTGCCTGTGGATTGTATCGTTTTACGTTCAGAACGCCCACAGCCTGCCATAATGATCACATTAGCAACTGGTGCATCAAATCCTTCTTCAATGGCTGATGTGCCAATCATGCATCGCAAACTGCCTTCCCTAAATCGTGCAATGACATCCCTGCGCTTCTTTGCGCCCATCTTACTATGCACCATTTCAGATTCTTCTATTGCATCAGCCAAGCGTTTGCCATGATCAATTGACCCAATCAACACAATGGTGTGGTTGCCTGCCTCAATGTTTTGTTTGGCAATCAATGCAATGTGTGCATCGCGGTTTTCGTTTTCCCAAATTCCCAACCTTTGTGCCGCTTGCCATTTGCATTGGTTGATTTGTTTTTGACTGCCATCATCAGTTCTAAACATCCAAGGCATTTTATTGCGCCTGTTTTGAATCAATTCTTTTGAGTATTTTTCAATCGCATTTGCTGCGTCACCATTTGGAACGTCATGCCAAACAACCTTTGCCTTTGCCAGATGCCCATGATCAACCAGATCAGCGCGGTCAATGGTATGCACGTTGTCATCAAACAATTTGCTGACGCATGCGTTGCGTTCTTCATCTGCGCTGAATGGCGTTGCTGACAATCCCCAAATGGCAGATTGGCATTGCTTGATCTTGTAAGCCCAACCTGGTGCGCCTGCCCTATGGCATTCATCAACAATAAGCAAATCTGGATATGTTCCCGTTGGCGCACCTGCCGCGCAGTAGATTTGCAAATTGGCTTTTTCATTTATGATTTCAAACCGATCACATGCCGTCTGCATTTGATCAACCTGCTCAATGGTGTTCACCATGATTTCCACATTGGCAACACCTTCCCTTTTATACAAACAAACGGCCAGAGCAGATGCCGCAATATGCGTCTTACCTGCTCCAGCCGGTGCTTGAATAATACCACGCTTTGACCGCGTTAAAAACGCAATTGCCTTTTGCTGGTATTCTCTTTGTTGCATTTAATTACCAAGGATTTTCTATGACTTGATCATCATCTGCAACTGGTGATGTGCCTTCTTTATACAGCACATGGTTCTGATCAAAAACAAAACCGCTGAAACCAATTTCAGCCCATGATTTGTTTGGATCGTTTTGGTCTGGTTTCATATCGACCTTGGCTGTGAATTTTTTATCTTTTACGATTTCATAAAATCCAGCTGCATCTTCTGTATCTAATTGATCGCGGAATATGTGAACACCGCATGCTTTTAAATACATGAAGATCAATGTTCGCGCTTTGTATTCAGATGGTGTTTTGCTCAGATCGCCCCAAAAGAATGTTTTGCGCATGGTTGCGCCATCCTTTGTTGCATATGTGCATTCAAATAAATCTGTGCCATCGCGCTGATTTACCTTATGAATTACGTTTGTGGTTTTAAATTCATATGTGCCAGCTTCTGTGATGTAACTGCCACCGGTTGAATTTACGTCTTCGTCTGTTGCTATATATTTAGCCATTATTTTTTGTCCTCGTTAATATGATTTTGATTCATCCCAAACTTTGAGTCCGGGAATTGTTGTTGTGAGTTTTAGTGCAGCGCGGATTTTCTTATCATCCAAGCTGAACAAGTCTGGTCTTGCTTTGAGCGTTTCCGCTTCATCTACAATTTCATACTTGGTTGTTGTGCGAACCTTAACACCTGCCACCGCTTGATGCTTTGCGGCCGCTTCTTGTCTCAATGCCACAATCTTATGCTGTGCGGATTGGTCAAGTTGCTGGATGTCTTGCCCTGTCTCCAATGCGTCTTGCGTTGCTTCCACCAGAATCTTTTGTTCTTCAACTCTGGCTTGGCGTTCTGCTTCAATCTTTTTGTCACGTTCCACCTTCTGGAATGCTCCAAGCAATTTAGCAATGCGCAGTTCTTCATCTTTAACTTCGTCAATGTAATCTTTGGCAATGCCATCAATTTCCCGTCCAATATCAAGAACTGGTGATTTAGCCACCTTCCTTGATTCCTCAATGCCTTTGATTAGGTTGCGCAATGCTGACTGTGCTTTGGCTGCAATTGTGGCTTCAAAGCCATCTGTGACTGATCCAATGCCCTTAGAAGACATCAACGCCTCAATCTTCATTTGCTCTGCTTCAGCAACAATTTCAATTGCAACGCCATTGATCTTTGGCTGTGTGATTAGGTCATTCATTTTGCCACCGCCTTGCTGAATGCATCAAAACCAATTTCCATTTTTGATTGGATGTCTTGCGGCAGATCACGCCATGTCTGATCAAGGTCAATGTCGATGTTGCCCTTGTTTGACCAATACAAATTGGTCTTATATTCCAGATCATTTTCGGCAATCAATGATGCCAAATTTGGTCTGTATTCCATTGGCGCATCTTTGACTTCAATTGATTCAACAACTTTTGCCGCCTTTTTCATTGGCTTTGGTTTGGATTTTGTAACTGGCACAGCATCAGCAACGTCAATTTCTTCTGGAACATAAACGCCCTGCACAATCTCTGGTGCAATCGCCCTTAGTGTTTCTGATATGCAACGCGCCCTAAGCATGGCTGCTGGTGTTTTATCCCAAGCAGAACCCTTGCGAAACAATCCAGCACGTTGTGCATCATCCATTGAGAAACTGCCATTTGTCTTGATTCCTTCAAAATCAAAAATGGCAGATTGCACATTCTCGTTCTTCAAGTCATCCCAAGTGACTTTGCCACCTGCTCTGCGGAAATCGGCTAACATCGCATCTGCGCGTTTAGTCAATTTGCCTTTTACCAAATGGTAATTCTTTGCCATTTCCAATGGCGGTTTGTTTTCAACAACGCATTGCAAAGCAAACACAATGCCTGCTTCTTTGCTTTCACATCCAAACATCCCAGATCGGCAAATTGCATTGCCCATCATTTCGATGCCTTGTGAATCATTGATTTTGTCGTAGGCTGCAATCTGATTCATCGTTTGCCTCCCATCTCATCAACTACAATATTGACCTGTGGCGGCCTTTCTTTGTTGGCGAATACTTGCAACCGAAACACCTTAACGCCTCTTGCATCTAGTTCAGCCAAGATCGCCTCAATTGCTTCTTCAGCATTTGATTTGATAGCTTTTATGTCATCATTCATATATATATTAGGCAAAATGCCCTTTGATTGTTATTATTGATTTGCAGCGTTTTGCTACAATTCAGCATCCAAATTGTTTAATTTGTAATGACAACCTTTAGCACAATATATTTTGAACAATATTTTTTAGGCAGTTTTGAACGCCACCAGCATCAAATTCATAATCAACCAAATGGTTTGGCAACGGCTGTTCGCTGGCATGGTTGCTGTCATATTCAATGCCGTCACGCAATAAGCGCACAACGCAACCATCCATCTCGCGCACCATGACGGCTTCATTTGGAAATCTGCAATCATCAATGACAATCACCAAGTCATTTGGGTTGTTTGCGCCATTAATGACCTTTTGAATTTGTCGCTGCATCGCCCAAATCCAGATTTCATTTGCGACCATGTTCCTGCCCCAATCTGTGCCAAGTGTGCAAAGCAACTGTCTAGCAGACTTCCCAATGCCATCAATTAGTTCTTCTTTGGCAACATCCAGATTGTGGCGATCTACGCCCATTGCTTCAAGCATCGCCCGGATTGGCGTTGCAAATGATACAATCACAACGTCATCGCTCAATGCGGCCAATGCCTTGGCAATCGTAGTTTTGCCAACAGTCTTTGCACCATTAAATGCAATTAGCTTTCCAATTCGTTCCATCCGTCTTCGTCTTCGTCTTCCCATAAATATGCGTCTTCAAATTCTTCTTCTTCTTTTAATTCTTTAACTGCTTCAGCCAACAATGCTTTGCCAACAATCTTGTTTTTAAACCCATAAAACACATCGCCATCTTCGTCTAATATGACAAAAACGAAATTGTCAAAATGCTCTGACATCTGCGCTTTTACATTTTTGAAAGCTGATTGTTCGCTGTCTCTCATACTGGTTGCAAATATCGAGTGATTAAACCTTTGTTCTTGTGGTATTCAAATGCACTTGCACCCTTCTGTGACCCAACAAACCCTGCGCCTGTATGCCATGCATCTGTTGCGCATAATGCTTCCAGATACTCAACGACCAGCCCGGATTGTTCATCAATGACAACTGGCGCAATGGTCTTCTTGTGATGTATATGACCGCACTTTAAATGCCTGTATTTGGTTTGTCCCCATTGTTTGGCGAACTCTGCCGCAATAATCATTGGCCACTTTTGTGCGGCTATCTTGTCACCATGCGACCACACCAATAAATTATCGCCCCAAATCATGTGCTTCCTTGGTGATGGCTCAGATTTGATTGTGATGTTGCTGCACTCTGAATAGTAAGCATCTAACACCCTAGCCAGCCAAACCTCGCTGTGCCATGAATGGTTGCCTTCAAGCACAACGATTTCAACTTGATCAGCGATAGTTGCGGCAATGGCAACAACGTCCCGGCATGCCTTGATCAGATATTCAACAACCCTGTGATACCTAGTATCAACATCAAGCACATGGCCGCTGGCTTCTGTTTGATTGCTTCTGTTGTCGCTGTGCATCATGTCACCGCCAAACACCAGAACACACTTGGCTGGTCTTTGTGATCTCGATGCTAATGCTTCAGCAACTTCAACCATCCTTGCGGCCGCAATGTCGCAATTGTAATCTTCGTCACGCGTTTCCTTTTCGTCTGCATACATGCCAACATGCGCATCAAAAATATCTAATTCAAATAAGATGTCATCTGTGTCTGTCTTTTTGGCTTTGCGTTTTGGTGCATTGCCTTTGGCTTTTACTTGATCGCATAAACCATCAACGACATCCTGCATGGCTTGAACTTGTGGATATAGCCTGCGCCATTCTTGAACCACTTCACCATCGGCATTGTATTGAACTGTTCGCTTGCCAACTCCCAAATGCCCTGCACTTGGTGCTGGTGATTGCCAAGGAACATCACCCCTTGCTTCTAACTTCTTAATTGTTCTTGTGACGTATCTATTGTCTACACCTAAGTTTCTAGCAGTCTCTCTATAAGATTGCGTTTCCAAATAATCTTGGAGTATGTCTTGCTGTTTTTTTGTAGCCATAAATTATGGCACTTAATGAAATCCAAATGCTTTTTACTTTTTGCGTTTGTTGTGAAAATCAAACAAGACTTTCACCTTTTCAGTAAGTGCTTCTAAATTGTAATGCATTCTGGACAGCACAACGATCAGCGTAATAACGCCAATGCCGATAGGCCACAATGATGATATAATTTGCAAAACTTCATTCATTTAACTTGGGAACTGCCAAAGTAAAATCCAACGATGGCAAGCATTGCCTGTCTTACTTCTGGAAGCAAAACAAATCCTTCTAATGATTCCCAACCGCCTGCGCCCAATCCAATCAATTTAAAGAAGCCGCCCAATCCTTCCTTTTCAACTGTGACTGGTGTTGATGTCAGCGACAAAATGAATGGCGCGAGAATGACTGCAAACAATATGAACCCAACAAAGACTCTGCGCACCCAAACGCCACCACGCTGTGCGGCCTCGTTCGCTGATTGATCCGCAGCAACTTGCTTTTGAATCATCATTTCAAAGTTTCTTGATTGTGCTTCAGCTTGTGCCGCGATCATCTTCATGACAAATCCGCTAACACCACCACCCAACATTGCTATCAGTTCCAAACTCATAATTTTATTTTTTGATGAAGACGTAATAATACGCTGTGGCTAATGATGCCAAACCTGCGCAACAATACATGAAAGCCTGTGCGCTGGTATTAAGATTGAATGCAGTCATTTCGCCTAAGAAAACTAAACCCCAAATTTTGAATTGTGTTACAATATGATCTTCCATTAGAAAGTTGTTGAATCAAAGACCCTGTATTTGATTTTTAGTTTTACGCTAACAAAATTATCTGGAAAGACGTTTGTTGCTCCAGCTCCATTAGTCGCTCGAATAGTCATAGGAACATCAAATCTATAAATTCTTGCAAGGTCTGGAACATCACGATGATATAATCCAAATGAATTAGTATTAGCTGCCTTTAAGATTTGTGCTATTTGATTCATATTAGCGGCAGTAATTTGTGTTGCTACTGAATTTGCATTTACTCCAAGCATCTCGCACGCAAGCTTAACGTTAGTTGCTTGATATGCTTTTGTAAGGTCTACCTCTATGAGCCAGTTAGTTTCCTCAACTACAACGCACTTACCAGCTCCCGGGCTATTTAATAAATTTATCCGTGTGGAAGTTAATGCGTTGAGCTGTGTGCTATCAAAAGTCCAAGTTGCTTCCTGTGAGCCTCTCACAACATTGCCTGCTGTATCCACGCATAAATTAGCTAACGTATCATCAGTTGCTGGCTGATAATTTTGAATTGGATTCAAAGCAGTCACATCTGTTGAACGAGACGTTGAAGTGAAATCGCTGAACTTTACATCTCCATCAACATCCAATGCGGCATCTGGTGTTTTTGTTCTAATGCCAAGTTTTGATGTCGTATCAACTCCAGTAAACTTGCAAACATGCAAATCACCTGCTCCGATATTTGTTCCTTCGTTTGCCGATATGTCAAAAGTTCCTGCCCCAGAATCCATGAAAATACCGTATCCCGGAGCCATTGAATTTGGAATATTTATTCTAACTGCGTTACTACTATTTACATCAATTATTTGAAAACCAGCGTTACTAGTTTTAAGTTTTGTGCCAAACTCATCTCCTAGATGTAATGTGGCATTTGTATTGTCTATTTGTGTAATAGGCCCAGTAAATACGGGATTTGCTATTGGTGCTTTAGCATCTAATGCCACCTTCAAATCTGTTTGGTCACTTAATGTGCCTGTTATGCTTCCCCAAACGGCTTTTGTATGTGGTGCTAATAAATCAACTAACCAATTAGTAACGCTGAAGCATCCATTAGTGCTTGGATCAGCCGCAAAATCGCAAAGATTACTTGGCAATGTGTGTGCAGGCAAACTGTTTAGCGCAGCGACCGCAGGCAATACAGCAATTGGCACTTGGCAAACAACGTCATTATCTACCTTAACCTCAAAAAAAGCATCTTGCCCAGTTGCAATCAATTCCTGCACTCTGGCGGTGTTTGCGTTTAATTGACCGCTAAACTTGCTTGATCCAGTTGTCCATGTGTTAGTGTAAATCGCTGGCTGTTGGCTGATCTCAATGATCATTTGCGCCCGGATCGTTGCTGATCCAACAACTGCCGTTGAAATGGTCACTTCCGATTCTGGTGCAAGGTCAATACTTGTGCCGCCAAAATCAGTTCTTGCACCAACATCTTTAAAAATGATTCTATATGATCCAGAATTTAGCTTTTTAACATCTACTTTAGAACCATAAGCACCAGAGCCACTATTCAACGCATTTAAAGCCCCTTCAACGGCTTCCGCTGATGCGTTCCATGCAAGTGGTGATGTAGTCTCTGTGGATGCCGTCAGCGTAAATGTGCCAGATGTTGCAGCCGCGCCTCTAGCTGAAACTGCAACGGCCAAAGTAACAGTTGCATCACCGCTTCTTGTATCATATCCACCGCCAGAATTAACCAATGACAATTCAACATCTAAAGTTTCGCCCTCAACGATTTGTGGCAACCGCACTACTTGCGTTGGTCTGTTTTTGTTAGCAACCGCATTAGCGGTTAAATCCTTCAAATCTGTATTGATGTAAATCTTTGTTGCCATATGTAATGTTTAGTCTGTTTTTTTGATTTTGGCAATAGTGACGCTTGTCAAGATTGCTATCCTAGTAACCTGGTTCTGAATAAAAGGATTGGTTTAATGAAACAAAATTATCTGGATGTTCTAAAAACGATGGAACTGGCCAGCCTGTTGGTGCTGGCAATCTTGTTAAATGCACCGCTGGAAATTTTGGTGATGTGCCGCCTGCACCACTTTTATAACTGCCAAATGCCTTCGCAGTAGTGCTAGAATCAGAATATACAATATCTAATCTGCTAGAAGTTAAATACCATTCATCCACACCATCATTTAAAACTGTTGTTTCTGCAACTGTGTCTCCAGTTCTAAAGTATTTGTGCTGATCTTTTTCTTGGTAATAGCATTGTATTGTTCGTCCAATATCACAATTTTCATTTATTGTTCCACCAAAATGCCCAATTGCTCTATCTTCACCTTGTGCAAACATTCTTATTCTTTTAGGTGCAGGATAACCAACAAAACGTAAACATTTAATTTTTTCGTAACCAATACGCACTAAAATTTCAACAAGTTTAGTTCTAGCGCGTTTACCATTGCCAGAAACAAACATTAGCTAATTGCTCTAACTTGTATTAAAGACTTTTCATAGATGTTTCCCATGAATCTGGTAATAGTTTCTGGCGCACCATTTAAGTAATCACCATTTGCGACCATTGTATTATATTGAGCAAGTGTTGGAGTTGATGTTGCGCTTAAACTTTCTGGAAGCTGCGTCATGTTTGACAAAGTTACTGTCGTTGGAACTGATGTTTTTATATACGACTTTAATTCTCTAGATGGTGAATTTCTTGTTTCTATTTCACCTTGCGTTGTTGTCGTTGTTGATGTGACAACGTTTTTGCTAAAGGCAGCGGTGTTTGCTGTTTGCGCCCAAAATTCCTCATAATTGCTTTGCCAAGATACTGAACCAAATCTAAAAGTAATAGTATTACCAGAAATTGCTCTTATTGTTGCGCTTTTTGTAGTAAAAGCTGAAGGCCCAGGATTGCTACCTGCTGGCTTTACTGGAGTATCAAACCCAAGAACCAAAGTATCACCAACAGCTAGACCGCTTGCATTGCTTACTGTTCCAATAACTATATTTCCAGCCCCTGTTGAGGAACCAAAATAATAAGATGGGCTAGTCCAAGACCCATTGTATCCTTGTGCAGTAATATTTAAACTGTAACTGTTTGTTGTTGTCGTTGTTGCTGATGAGCTTGTTGTAACACCAGAAAAATCAAATGCGTATAATCCAGTTGGATCATATCTGTCTTGTGGAATGTTTGCAAATACACGAAGGAATGTTGTAAATCCATCACCACCATTTGATACAGATTGATCACCAACATAATAAGCATAATAATCATCTGCAAATGGCGATCTTGCAGGTTTTTGTGTTGCTGCTGTCATTGTATCATCATCAGCCAATGGCGCATAAGATATAGTTAAAACCTTCATTTCATGATAATAAATATTTGTGTCTGTATCACCATGATCTCTAAAAGGTTTTATTTTATAACCACCTGTGCAAGTTGCTGTTGAAAAACTTATGAAATCATTGCTAGTCGATGGCGTTGGAATATATGGTATTCCACCGACTCCACCGGGCGCACTTGAAGCATATTGAGTATAATTTTCTCCACCATATTGTCCAGTTGGAGCATAGCTGGCTGCATGAGTTGCGCCTGTGGTTGGCATATAAAAAGTCACGCCCGGGAATTCATAAAATGTATGCTCATGATGAGTCCCAGCAGTATTACTGCTAGAATTGTCAGCCTCTGATGATGTTAAGTATAAAGGATAAAAATATCCACCTTGCCCAGAAGTTGCGCCAGCATCACTTATTCCATTTACATAATATACAGCCATAATTTTTTTTATCTAAGTGCTTGGTCAAGACGATTTAATTTCTCAACAATTAGTTTTATATTTTCAGATTGTGTTTCAGATAATTTGTATAAATCAATCTGACTTTGATAAGAGTCTTTTTCTAAAGAATGTGTTGAATTGTCAGAATAATATTTTGAAACTGGTTCTAATAAATCTTTAATGCTAGTTTTTAATTCAATTGATTTTTGATGATAGTCAGAAACATTTGATCTGCTTTGGTTATCTTGTCGGCCATTACCAGAACCTTCTGATCTAGGATCACGACCAAGACTTCTCAAAAGGTCTTCTGTGCGTTCTTCGCCTCTGGCTTCTCTAACATCAGAACGCAAAGAACTTTCTTGATCTCTTAATTTTCTATCGCCACTAAAATCGCCCACCCGTCTTAATTCCTCTCGTTGTTCGCCTATGCTTAATAATTCATTTTTTAATGTGTCGCTAGTTCTTATTTTTGATTGTTCCTTAAACTCTCTAAAAAATCCAGTTGAGTAAGCTTTTCCAGCATCCTTTCCATCTTCAGCTTCTTTATCTAAATCTGGTTTAATGGTTTTTCTAATTTCTTGCACCACTTTCTTCCGAGCGTTTTCCGCTTTTTCAATAGCCGCAAAGTCGGGTTTGCTAGTAGCTTTATCTTTTATTTTCTGCAACTTAGCTGCCATTTCAGCTTCTTTAACTGCTTTTGCAGCTTCACCTTTTTTAATTGATGCAATTTTTGCCAAGGTTAATGCATTTTGCTCATTTTGCATTCTTACCAATTCAGCCGCATCAGCTTCTTGTTTAAGCAAAGCAGTTCTCTCTGCGATTAACTTACCGCTGCCACCCGTGAAAATGTCTATTCTTTTTGCTAGAAATCCAGTAGCAAATGCTTCTTCTGCTCGCAGTTGTTCAATAGCTAATTCGCGCAATTCATCTTTGGCTGGTCTTAACTTAGCGAGAAATTGACCAACAAAAATAGTAACATTTTGCATGAACCTATCAATTTCTTCGTTAGCTTGATCCAACGCCTCAATTGTGGTTTCATTCATTATGTTACCTGCTTCTTCTGCACCTGCTCCTAACTTTTTAAATGCTTCACCGCCATTTTCAAGTAATGGAATTAACATGGTTGCATCGGATGCAATTGCTTCCATGTAGAAAACCATTTCTTGGTGTGGTAAATTAGCTTCTTTTAAAAAATTAAAATACTTCTGCAAAGATTCCGGGCCACTTAGTCCCATAAATTCTTCTTTGGTTGCCCCAACTAAAGGCGCAATCTTTTCAAAGAAATCAGCCATTGGCCCACCGCCAGTGTTAATAAAGTCACCAACCTTATCGCTTGTGTCTTTAAATATGTCAGCAAGTTTTTCTTGCTCCATATTAACAGTTTTTGCTGCTTCTGCTAATTTTTGAAATTCAACAACTCCAACGCCAGAAACTTGTGACAACTCTTTAATTTGTGATGCAGATTCAATTGCCCTGCGACCAAAACTCATTAAAGCACCCGCAGCTCCAGCCGCACCTAGTGCCGGAAGTAACGAGCCTTTTAATGTATTAACAAAAGTGCCAACAGAACCTTTAGCCTGTTGAATGCCTCGTTTAAATCCAGATGAATCTAAATTTATTTTTCCTCTAAGGTCTGCTTTCTGTGCCATTGTTAAGTTCCTCTAAAATTTCTTGTTTAATCATTTTAATCAATTTTGGTTCAGCCAATTTGTAATTTGGAATGGTTGCCAATCTGATTGCTTTCTGTAATTGAAAAATACGATTCATTGACCAATTCAATACTGTTGCAGGATTTTGTCCATACCTAGAAGCAACTTCATCAATTATGCCAACGATGCCGTCAATTTCAGCAATTGAGTTTGTTCTTTTTACTGAATCATTTTTAACATTATTGCTTTGTGGAAATTCCTCAAATGCTGCATATATATGTTCATAAACAATTTTTGAAAACTCACCCGGATTAGATTGTGCGAATAAATAACCTATGTATTTCTTTGCCTTGTTTGTTTTCCTAGAAGAACTTGCATTATATTTGTCTGAATTTCTCCACAAATATTCCATGATGTCATTATCTGTTGGATCGCCACCACAAATGAATTTGTTATCTATTACGTTCAAATCAACCCAAGCTTTTGCTGTTAATGGCAACAGGGTAATTTTATCAACAGAAGATTCACCTTCAATTGAACACCAAGCCAACAGCCTATTTTTGTGAATCTTGGCTTTGGCTAATTTTAAATCTTGTGACAATTCATTAATCATAATACAAAAAAGCCCTGCCCACCAAATGGGCAGACAAGGCTATTCATTAAAGCATCTGTTTTTTAATCTTCAGCTTTGTTGGTTTTTTTAGGTTTAACAGAAAACTTTGTTGCTGATCCGTCATCAATCAAGCTTTGACCAACCAGATCGCCAACATCAACTGTTGTGCTTGCATCGGTCAAAATGCCGCGTATAAACTTATCTTTTTTAAGTGTGATTTTCACAATTAAGCTTGGTAAGTTTTACGAACTGCAACCATTTCAAATGTGTCAAAGGAATCTTTGTCACGATTTACTGTGACATCCTTTACGACCAATGTTGAAGCTGTGCCGCTGCGGTCATAATCGTGCGTGTATTCATCACCGACTGCTGGCAAAACTGTTGTTGTAATTGTGCGTTGCAATGTGTATGTGACTTCAACTTGATCTGATCCTGGTCTGATCATAAAATCGGCACGATCACCATTTGCGTCAGAACGCGAAATTAAACGATTGGCGAACGATGCGCCAGAAACTGCATCAACGATGTATGCAATTGAATTGATTGTAACTGATTCAAAACCTTGTGCTAAGTCAGCTACGGAAGAATATGGTATAGACATAATTTTTTAATATATTTTAGTTGGTTGTGGCAATTTGCCGTTTATTTAATTTATACAGTTGGAAAAGCATTTGTCAGTATTGAAATTTGCCCTTCATAAGATAAAGTTGTGATGTCAAAAACATCATCAACGTCATTTGCAGTTCCAGATGGATTAAGAAACTCGATTTCATAATACTGCAAATAAGTTTCAAGTGCTGAACCTTTAGCTTTGAACATGGCCACAAAGGTTCGAATCAATGCAACAATTTCTCGATGTCTTGATTTTACGTTTTCTGTTTGGCTGCCTTCTTCATTGTGCCGCCTGGTTTGCACAACAAAATCCAGATCAAAATTGTATTGATCATATGTTGGATGCGTAGCACCGCCCGGTGATGGATTATAATGCCCTGTAACGCCTCCAAGTGTGGCCGTGACCCCAATGTAGTCATCTGGCAACGTCTCAACGCTTAGGCTTTCCTGCACCTCTAGCATTTGATCTCCTAACCATTGCTTAAATGCAGATTCAATGTTGCCTTCAAAATTAAATATTTCTGTATATGATTCTGCTGGCATTTGTTATGTTTTACAGTTATGCGTCCAATTTGTCAATTACCTGACTTTCCACCCAGATTTTTTGGCAGCATTTTTAAATATAAACTTCAACCTAGTTTCCATTGCTTTTAATCTGCCAGCTTGAACAATTCTAATGCTTTTTGCGCTAACGTGCTGTAATCCAAATGCATTTGTGTTAAATACAGCAGAAAAAGAACCATTTAATTTTGTCATTCTAGCATTACCAGAAGCTTTTGTAATTTGCTTTCTTATCCAAGATGGTATTTTAGCCGCAGGATTTAATTGCAATATTGCTTTTGCAATTGATGCTTTGGCTGTGCCAACATCCGCTATTTCCCTTTTTAAATATTTTTTAAACATAGCTGGCGAAACCCAAATTTGTTGAAATCCACGCAAAGCTTTTGTTCTACCATTTCTTGGATTGCGTTGGGAATTATGAAACCTTCGCATTTCGTCCATTGATTTTGTTACTCCAGCACCAATGACCTTTTTCCCTTTGTAAATTTTACCGATAGGAAATGTTTTTTCTGCCCATGTAAATACAGACCCTTCTGGCACAAAGAATATTTTGTTCAAATCATATTCGACTGCTAATTGACCAGCCTTTTTGTCTTTTGCTGTTCCCATTGATCTGCTTTTGCCAAATGGGAATGTTTTGTATGGAGGAGCAAAACGGCCAAGATCATTTAAAAAAAATGCACCCTGCTCTCGCACAAATTCCTTTTCATCAACTCCAAATTCTTTTACTAATTTGCGAACTTTATGCTGAAATACGTCATCATTAAAAGTAATGTATTCTTTAGACATCCAATTTGGTTTCGTTCCTTGCCTTCATTTCGACGTTGCCTGTGCTGATACTAATTTCAGTAATGAAGAAGGTTTCTCCAGTTTCAACTCTGACAAATCTATCTTTCTTCTTTGGAACAGTTGTAACATCAAGCAATGCCACGACCAGCTTGGTTTCTGGATTCTCATAATCGCCATGTTCAACCATGTCCCATTCGCTGACTTGCTCATCAAATACAGCGTTTACAGTTTGGCCGTTGATCTCAACGGATTCGCCCATGATGTTTGCTGCATCATGGCATCCAATATTTAAGAAATCACTAAAATCTGACATGCCTTAGTTTTAAAGCTAAATGTGGATTTTGGCAAGATGCGAAAAAGCCGCCACCTGCAATTGCAAATGACGGCTTCAACGAGAACACAATAACCCCTTATTGCAAAATTGTCTTTTTACTTTTTGCAGTCTTCTTGGCTGCTTTAGGTTTAGCAACCATTGTATCAACTGGAATTTTTTTGAACTTGTCCAAGTGACCTTTGCGCAAAAAAGCGACCTCACCTGGTTCTGTGCATGCCTTAAATGCAATCAAGCATTCATTGGCATCTTCTGAACATACTAAAACAGACAAAGCACCGCTTGGTGATTTGTGTAATGTGGCTGATGGTTTAAACATAATATTTTATTTTGATTAAAAAAAAGCCGCCACCTGCAATGCAAATGACGGCTTTTTAAAATTAGCAATTAAGCAGAAATGACGCGGATGCCATAATCTACACCCTTTGCAACTCCGTAGAGAAGATTGCAGTTGTAGTATAGAACACCATCGTTGTCGTAGAACCTACGGAACTGAACTGGAAGTCCAAGTTCTGGAATTACAACAGTTTCAACTTCAATGCCTGCTTGTTCAGCACCTTCAGTATCAACACCACGACCAGCCATGAGAAGCGCATTGCGTTGAAAAGCAAATGCTGCAAGGTTTTGGCTGTTATCATCGGCAAGATTGGTTTCATAGCAATCAAACTTAGCAACGCGAGGAACGATCGCTTCAGCCTTTTCACGTAGCAAACCGGGAACATCTGCGCTGTTAAGACTCTTAACAAGTGATGCATAATAAGCAGGATTCATGAAAACTGAACGACCGCCTTGTGGTGCTTCTTTAACAGATGTAAGATCAGCATTGAGATCAGCAAGATTATCTCGATCAAAGTTTGCTGCTGTAATTACACTAGTAGCAGTTGCAAAGTTTGCGCTTGTGATAAGATTCCAGACATCACTAAAAACCTTTGATCCAAGTGCTTGAAGTGCTGGCTCAATGAAAAGGTTGTTTAGGTTGATGGAAGACTTGCTGCGCTCAACATCGGTAAATCCATAAGTGAAACCATAATGTGTATCAAGCGACACAGTAGCGGAAGTCATAGCAACATCAGAAGCTGCGCTTTTGATGCCTGCGCTCATGTCAGATGCAGTTGGTTTGGTTGGATAGCGAGTTGTGACGCTCTCACCAGCACCTTGGATGTCGGCTGAGAAGTCTGTTGTTAGTGCGCTCAATGGAGCGAAAAGATCACTTAGTCCTGCCAAGCTTTCCTGTGCGATTTCGGCAAGATTTGCCCCTGCGATTGTATTAGCCATAATATTTGGTTTTTATTTGTTTTTGTTAAGATTCACTTGGTGTGTGAAATTATTTGTTTAGTAGATGTTTGTTTTCAGCATACCACTTGTTCTTGGCTTCAAGACCTTGTGATTTACCGACTGCTTTGTATTCCTCCCAGAAAGAATCTGCGCTTACTGGCGCATCAGATTCATTGGATGCTTCAGCAATTGCGTCAGCGGTTTGTAATGCCATCAATTCAGCTGCCGCAACTGCGACATCTTTTGTTTGAACTTCAGACGCTTCTTTCAAAGCAACTGCGGCATCTTCAATTTCTTCTGTGTGGGAACTTTCCATATCTTCGATTTGAGTTGTATACTCTTTGACAGAATTTTGCAATTCTACAATTTGAGCCTTTTCTTGTTCTGCTGATTCAGTCATTTCTGTAATTTGGTTATTTAGAATGGTTATTTGTTTGTCGTGCTTTGTGACAAGTGACGAAACAATTTTTTCAACTGGCAATGTTGAGCCAGCTTGGTTTGCGATGGTTGCCATTTCTGTTATTAATGCAGCCGCCTTTAAACCTTCAACTGTGCCATCAATAAATCCAGCATCAATGGCTTCTTGTGCAGTAAACCATGTTTCTGTATCCATCAATTCTTCTAGTTCTTCGATGTCATAATTGCTGCGAGAATAAGCGTTGATGATTGCTGATTTCATCTTGTCCATCAGATCAGCATCCTTGCGTAGTTGCTCAGAATCACCGATTGATACAGTCCAAGGGTTGTGGATCATAAGCAAAGCATTGTCTGCCATGATTACTTCATCACCAGCCATAGCAATGACCGATGCCATGCTTGCAGCCATGCCGTCAATGTAAACTGTGACGTTGGCTGGATGGCGTTTGATAGCGTTGTAAATTACATTGCCTTCAATAATTGATCCACCCGGTGAACTGATGCGCAAATCTATTTGCTCAATTTCTCCAAGTGCTTCAAGCGACTCGACAAAGTTGTTGGCATCGACACCGAAGCCACCGATTTCGTCATATATATAGATTTCTGCTTTAGAAGATTTAACATCTTCAACGGCAGGTTCTTGTTCAATTGCATACCACGTTTGTTTTTTTGATTTTTCCATTTTAGATATTTTGTTAATTTTCTTCTGTTTGAATGTTATCTTGTGAATCTTGATCAGATTCTAAAGTTTCATCTGTTTCGTCTTCAACAAGCTCAACTGGATCGCCCGGCATTGCCGTTGTTCCAAGCTCAACTGGATTCAATCCGTTTTCTTCAGCAATGCGCTTTTTCATTACAATGTTGGCCGCACGCTTGCGCACCAGTTCTTCGTAATTCATTCCACGCGCTTCAACAATATGATCTTCAGTTGTTAATCCTGCGCGTAAATCTGCAATGTCTGCTGCTCTCATGCGCCCTTCATCAACAGTAAATTGTGCTGGCTTTGTAAATCCAAACTTCCACCAATCTTCTGGCAGTTCGCCATAAACACCCTGCTTGGCGCGTTTTGCGATTACATACATCGCTGCGCGTTTCATTCCTGCTTCAATGATTTCACATCTGGAAGCAATTGACTTGTTGATGTCTGCGGCAAATCCGCGAACGCCTGCACCGCCAATGGCAGATGAATCAAGCATTTCCCTGCGCCAGCCTAAAGCATAGAATGCAGAAGACTCAACGAGTTTGGTAAAGTTTAACCATTGATCTGATGGTCTGTTGCTTTGATGCGCTTTCAGACTACCACCATTTTTAATGTATCGGATCAATCCCGAATCCATCAATTGTGTTTGCAATCTGCCATCAGATCCTGGTGATGGATTAACAATGCTGTTGCCCATGTCTTGGCGGCCAGATTCGTTTGATTCCACCAATGTAAGTGCGCTGTTTACTTTTTCAGCAATCTTTTCTGCATCGCGAGTTTCTGCCAAGTCATACCAGTCAAGTATTGCGGCCGCGACTGACGGCTGACCACGGCTTTGGCTGAACCATTCAAGATCACCAACGTGAATCATGCTGTTTGCATTCACATCACGATGCCCCTCTTTGCTTGATTCATCTTGAACACGATATGCAATTGGCTGCATGTATTCATCAACAATCACGCCAGCGAAAATGCGCATGCCCTTGTATCGGCCATCTGTGACTGCATGCCCACCATTCAATCCAAATGATCCGACCCTGTGCGCTTCTAAATACTGTAACTTTGGAAATCCTGTTTTGGCGTTTTCAGTTAAAACGATAAAGTAATCACCATCAACATCGATGGTCTTTGATCCCAGCCAAGCAGACTTGCGAAATGAAAAAGCACTTCCGCGAGTATCAAGTAACCTATCAATTTTTACAAAGTCTTCTTCAACAGCCATCGCAAATTCTGTGTTTGCGCTGAATGACTGCAAACGCCATGCGTTGCCATAAACATAATTTGCCTTTTGCTTAACAGCACCAGAGACAGTTGAGAATGATTGGTAAATGTATCGGCTGTCACCAAGCAACATTTTCTGCCTGTTTTCCACCATCAATTCAGCGATGTCACGCGCTAGCTTGCCGCGCCCAAATCTTCGTTGATCATCTGCGCCACCAGGATAGAACTCATTTGTTCCACCTCTGCCCCAAAATGAAGCCACACCGGAAGTGATTTTCTTTATCTTAGGCAGTAGTTTTATTGGTTTGATCGCCATTAGTATCTTCCTCCGGATTGATCAGCAAAACGAGCCTTGCTGATGTTTGTGACTTGGTTGTCAGCATCGATGACATAATCATTCATTTCTGAATCGGTCATTTGACCTCCAGATGCACCGCCAGTTGTGACAACACGATAAAGCAACCTCAGCTGCTCAATAAAATCAGATGCCGACCAATCGGCTGGCAACTCATATTGAAATTGCTTTCCTGCAACATTTGCAGAGACGATTCTCGCACCGCCCCTTGACTGAGTATCAAACTCACCTACCGCCAATGTCTCAATAATTGACAAAGCGGTTGCCGCGTCTTTTGACGCTTTTATCCATATAACAAACAAAAGACTTCTCATGTATCTTTGTTATGAGCAAAAAACTTAAAATTGTCAATGCGCCCAAATTGACGGCTTTTTTGATATATGAAAAAGCGGTTTTAATTTTCTAATAAAACAAAGGAGCGTCAAAGCCCCAATGTTTTCACGCCCCAAAAAAAGCCCCACATTTCTGTGAAGCTTGATTTTGCAATATTTTATTATTTGCGCATGCTGAATTGCATTAAAGGAAATCCCCAATGACCACATACATTAGCATCGAATCCTTTTGCCTCAATTGCTTTGGCAAGTCTGATGCATTGCTTTTTGTTTTCAACCCTACCAACATATCCTAATTCCTGTTGGCATTGCTTTTTTACTTTAACCCAATCGGTTTTAGCTTTCCAACCGCATGTTAATTCATCTGGCTTTTCTACGCGCCAATCTAATGTTAAACGAGTAGTGCTTTGCATTTTTGTATCTTTTACTATTTTCATATTATTATTTATAGCTATTTCAATGAACGGCCGTTGCAGAAGTGCTACGGCATAAACAGCTTACATTACTCTTGATGTAATGTCAATACAATTAATCTGACTCAACATCACCTGCGATGTTTTCAGTCCCAAGTGACTTGCACATTGCAGCGCAAACAACCTGCATTGCTTCGCAGTCATAAAAGTGATCGTTGTGCTTGTCCCTGTTAATCCAATCATAATAAACAGAACCATCTGGCTTAGTCTTGGCGATCTTTGCCCATGCGTTTATCTGCCTTTCATACATTGCGCCAGCATCATCGGCATGCGTCCAAATTGGTTTGCCTCGATGATCATTCAGCGACCGCATCAAGCTCAATCTGTTCTTGGCTGATTGTTTGGAAAAGAAGAATTGCCCAACCCTTGCGGCTCTGCTCATAGCCGTCCCGTCATAAGCATCAACTGGCTTGATGTCAGAATAGATGCGACGAAACCCGTCTTGATTCAAATAATCCTTTGCGCTGTCACCACGAAACACCATCCAATTGTTTTCAAGCGCAATCCGCTGAACCTGGTTGGTGTTGTAATTGCCATCAAGGAAAACACGACAAGCACCGCCAGAACCAAGCGCATGTTGTGGAATCTTCCACTTGTCGCATGCTTCGCGGATTTCGGCTGCCGTCACCACTTTCCTGCAATCCATCAACCGGGAACGCAATGTGCCATCCACAATTGCCCATGACCGGATCACAAAATAGTAATGATCCTTTTGCACATCAATCGTGCAAAACACAAATTGGTTTGGAACATCCCAAATCTCTTTTAAGTCATATCCACCTGCCGCGCTTTGTTGTTTATCAGCTGACACATAATCTTCATCTGCCCATGATTCTGCCAATCGTTTGCGCACGAAGTTCTCCAAAGAATCTAATGCACCGCGTTCCCTGTCTATCTGCGCCAACTTGAATTGCTCAACCAAGCTTGTCCATTCGACATGCGCCATTGCGTTGTAATTGTAAAAATCAAACTTTGCATCACCTTCTGGATTTAATGCAATGT
>Ga0207896_1000051_pt1 | contig 27473 bp, 17 predicted proteins | sample LinPmetageLP36_FD_184049 | JGI IMG/M metagenome (GOLD analysis project Ga0207896, IMG submission 184049) | Marine viral communities from the Pacific Ocean - LP-36 (SPAdes) | ecosystem: Environmental > Aquatic > Marine > Oceanic | place: Pacific Ocean | collected 2010-06-15 | reverse complement strand
TTAGCTTCTTTCATAGAGATTTTTTCATTCCCTGCTTGAACAGCGTTAAATACATTTTGTACATTACCTCCTGCTCGGTCTTGTCCTGCAGTTAACTCTACATAAGATTCTCCTACAGACGCCAATGTATCTCTTTCTTTGTCATATATGTCTGTATTTACAGAAAGTTCTTCATAAACATTAACATTTAATCTTTTTCTTGCATCCTTCATGTATTTGTTAGCTTCGGCTTCTGAACCCTCCATTATTTTTCTTTGTTTGGCTGCTTGTGCACCTGAAGCTATAGTAGTACCGGTTGTTATTGCTAATGACGTTGCTGCTAAAATAGCTGCTGTAGTTGTTAATGCCATATTATATTTTTTTTATCATCTCATTAATATTTTGTTCTGTTCCTAAATAACCATTATTTTTGTATATGTTTATTAAAGAAGGACTTTTAAGTATTGTATACGCATATGTACTACCTGTTTTTTTAGCTACATCAGTTAATGTTTGTACTAATAAATTTAAAGCATCTTTTCTATGAAGCTTTTCTTTAAAATTTTTATTAGATACAATCCATTCTATCCATGCTACTTTACTATTAGTTTGAATAATAAAACCTGCACAAACAGGTATACCATCCCACTCTACCATAATACCACCCAAGCCATTAAGAGGTAAAAAATCTTTTATAGGAGGAATCCATTTCCAATCTTCCCACCATCCGACTAATATATCTTCATAGTCGTTTTCCTTAAGTACCCTTACATTAAATTTCATTTAAAGCAAAGATAGTAATTTTAAGGATAACTTTTCATGACATCTGACTCTACAGCAAATAATTCGGTAGGTGTCGTAGCTGAGTTAGTTAGTTTAAATCTACCATAATGTCCTAAAACTCCATATGATTCTGCTATTTGGTTTTTAACTGCTGCAAAATATAAAGTTCCTGCCGGTATTACTACAGCTCCTGCAGCATCTATCGTTATACTTATTATACCATTAATAGGTGAATAAGCTATAGATTGTATCTTACCTGCGTAAGTTAATTCGTTAGTTCCCGTTAAATTACTCCAATAAATAAAATCATTTACATTAATTTGAGGATTAAGATATGTAGCTAAATCACTTTGAGCACCAATATCAAATTGTACAATAGGATTAGCTGTAGAACCACCTCTAGCTGTACTATTCATTATACCCATAATAGAACGTAAAGGATATTGTTGATTATCAATAGGAGTTCCTACGCCTTCCACAGCACCTTCAGTTCTTAGATAAGCAAACCATGCTCCTTCTTTTTTAACAAAAGATGAGGCATTAATAAAACCTGTTAGCTGCATATCGCTAAAAAAATCTACTGACCATGAATCGTCAGACTCTAATGTAATGGTTTTAAATATAAAATTCTCTAAAGGTTTTTCATTAAAAACACTTGTAATTTGAGAGTTATAATCAACCCCATAATAAGAGTTTCTTCTTTCATTAGTGTTATGACGGTAAAGATTACCTTGGTTAAACGAATAGAAGTAATTGTTCATTCCTATCATAAAATCAGGATGATATGAATAAAAAGAAGGAAATCCTTGAACACCTTCACTATAACTTAATGTATAATTTGTACAACTCATAATTTATTTTTTAAGGGGGACATGTTCCAAGAGCTATTACAACTCCATTACCATCTACCTGCATATAACCATTAGAAGTAGTATCATTAATTTTGTAGTATCCGGCAATAGGACTTCCACTAGATGCAAATTGATTAGTATAAACAAAACCATTTGTTTGTATTTGTGTTAAATCTGAATTTACTGAATTAATTGAACCACCAAAATACACACTATCTGATGTTCCTACCGCATTACATGCATCTACAGCATTTGCAAATCTTGTTGCATTAAAAGGTATTGCAGGTAATAATTGTGGACATGTAATTGTAATACGAAAATTAACACCACCCGGTATATTGGGCGGTAAAAAAATAGTGACATCAACGTCTTGTAATGCTGATGTGTTTGAATTTTTATTTATATTCCCACACCAATTATTAAGAGCAGCTCCTGTATTATAATTTGTAGTAGAATTAACAGTATACCCTACGTTACCTCCTTGAACAAATTGTGTTCCATCCCATGTAAATGTCGGTTGATTGGTATACACAGTCCCCGCAGCAGGAGGTCCGGGTGCTTGTGCTGTTGCATCTCCCAACCATATAGGATTGCTATTACCCGGTGATTTATAACCTTCATTATTAACCCAATCATTATATAGTGTGCCACCATGAAGTATTTGAATACCTAAAAAATCATTATTTAACGACTGTATAAAAGGTCTTATAAGTCCTACTCCTGTGCCTGTGTTTATTTTAATATAATAAACTCCGGGATTATTGCTTGTAAACTGAAAACTACCTTCACCCGCTGACGTTGGATTAGTAGCACAAAGTTCATCACATGCAGGACATACTGCTTCTCCTAATAAAAACCCTCCTGTTTGTTGACGATATTTTCCACCAAAAGAATACCATCCATTTGGAGCTAACGTAGTTAAGTTTGCATCTGTATATACTTTAGTTGCATTTTGAAATGTAGTTCCGTCTAAATAATAATTTACTGTTATACCCATAATTTAATTTTTAACATCCACAACAAGCGTCTGATGCACTTGTAGGTGAATAACACATTTGTAATTGAGTAGATGACCTTAAATCGTACACTAAGTATAAATACTCATCTGTATTGTTTGGCATTGTAAAAGTACCAAAATATTTTGAAGGTGCTAGCGAACTATCTGTAGTTAAGAATTGACCTGCTGTAGTAATGTCATTTATTAATCCTGCTATACTTGCAGGATTGTTTTGATAATTAAAAGTACTTCTTAAATAACCAAACTTATCTTGAGCTACGTTAAATACATAATCATCATTTGGTTTTTTTACTACACCTAATTGAACCGTTGCACCATTAACAGGTATTGAGGCAGTACCTTGAGCTCCCGTTGTTGATACATAACTTGAAACTAAAGGAACTGAATTTCCTGTAATAAAAGCTATTTGTTGTGAAATTAAAGGTCCGCTATATGTACCACTTGAATAACCATAATATCTAGTAATTAACGCATTAGCATTATTATCACTTGTTACTACAATGGTTCTTACTGTAATTTGTGGTGCAGCAGGACAACTAACTGTTAGGTTTACATTACTAACATTTGCAACATTTGCTCCAATTGTTATAGTTGCTGTTGTTTTTGTTATATTATTTTTATCAAAAGTTAATGTACCCGCTGCAGTATTAGCAGGAGAATTATATGTAACACCATCATAAACAGCTGTAATACCATAAGATGACCCCGGTGTAATAAATCCTGAAGTCCATGAAATTGTTACAATTCCTATTGTATTCCCTAGTTCTACAGTAAATGTTTTGTTTGACCCTACGACTAATAAATTATATTCTACTGTAACACCACAATTTTCTGTTACATCTTGTACAGGTAAAGCAATACAATTGCTTCCCAAAACAAATTCATTCATATATGGGTCATAACCACCTAATTTTTGAGTAGCAAATCCATCTATAAATAAATCTCTAAACCATCCTCTCATTCCATTTTCAGAAATAACTGACAGTTTTTCGTTTTGTGCACTTGTTCCCTTAAGCTGTAACACAGCTCCTCTTTTAGCATCAGTAAAATATTTATCAAACCCATAACAAACAAAGCTTTCAGGGTTATTACTTATACCATATACTTCTTCTCTAGCAATTTGTGTTCCTAAAACCTCAGGATTAGTTGTTATAGCACCACCGCCTGCAGCATCAGAAATTAAATTTTTACCTGCTAATACATAAGAAATTTTATCTTCTTGTAACACAAGTATATCAGTCTTACGACCAAATAATTTCTGTACAGGACCAAAAGAATCTTCTAAGTTTTTGAAATTTTGAACACTAAAATTAAATTCATTTAATCTATTAATATTAGCTTCATCACTATATCTTCCACTATAAGTTAAATCAGCAAATCTATGTGCTTCTCTATAATCTTGTTCAGCTACCGTTATAACTCTGTTACCAATAAAAACTTCAGGTCCTGCTATTGAATCTCTTATCTGTATACTTTCAGCACCATTACCAAATGAATAACAATTAAACAATGTAGATTTTATAATACCTGAAACTGTTGATGTTTGTGTTCTATTACCGGCTAAAATTTGTGCAGCTGTACCACCTCCATGTAATCCTGTAGATTCTATAATAGGATAACTTTGGTCTCCTTCATACCATACATCTTCTAATGCAGCTTGAGGTTCTGTTTCAAATATAATTGTATCGTCAGTTCTAAATATTGTATATTGAACAGTTGCTGATGACCTACGTTTAGATTTTTGACCAATACCTGAGCAAGAAGTTGTTCCTGTAGCGGTCATAAATATTTCGCCATTTGTAGTGTTAGTACAAAAACTATATACATTTTTATCTATATTACCACCATTTAACGGAGTCATACCTGCTTGTGCTCTTGTTGGTAAATCACCTTGAGGGAATGTAGCTGTTACTGCTGTTTGATAAACATTTTGAGGAGGGTTTCCTGCTGAAGTAGAACCGCCTGTCCATGCACCGTCATCTAAATATTGTGTTAAGTTTTCTCCTAACCAAAAATCTATTATATTAGCATACGATGCATTAGAAACAATATTAATTTCTAACTCATAAATTCTTCTTTCACAACTATTATTTCCGTCTCCTGTTCCTCTTCTTTTAAATTCCCACTCTAATTTAACTTTTGAACCCGCAGGAATATCTATAGGTGTACTTGTAGTTACACCCGGACTTTGAGCCATACTTATAGCAACATAAGAACTTGTTTTTGAATTGTCTGTAAATGTTGAAAATTTTCTACTAAATGTTGAATTAGGGTCTACAACAGCATTGAAATCATTTGTATTCAATTTTGCATACACACCTGCGGGGATAGACAATACACCGGGTAACGTAATAAAATCTTCTTGTTGAGCCTTTTTTTCTAATACTACAGTAGATGCACATCTTAATAAAGCACCACTTGTATCAGCTTTAACTCTCAATCTAGTTCCTTCTGAAACTTTTTGAGCATTTTCACCTTCTAATAAAAAATATGTAGCAACACTACTTGGGTCATTAAAAAATTGATTACAATAAATAGTTTCGTATGCACCTGCTGATGGTTTTAAAACAAACTTATATCTTTTTGCAAAAGACGGAGGCTTCATGTCTACAGGTATATCCACCGTAATACTATTTTTAGTATCAGCCAAACCACATGAAACATGAACAGTAGAATTCGGTGCTAATATAGCTGTCGTAGAACGATTAAAATCATCCATATAAACTATCCCAACAGAATAATCTCTATCGCTATGTAAACTTTCTGTTTCGCTTATGTCTTGCCATGTAGCAGACGCTATAGTAGTAGTAAAATATTCATATACAGTATTTGTTGGAGTAGCAATATCATCAACCCAAACCATAGCGGGAAATTGAAAAGAAACACTATTTCCTGCAACTGTAGTTTGTATAGGACCAACAACTAAAACGCTACCTGTATCAATTCCTGAAGTATATGCAAACAAAGTATCTAATGTATTTGGCATGTCACAATTCCATTCGTCTGTCCATGTTGTTCCTAATGTACAAGCGTTTGCAATTGTTTGATTTGTTCCTGTTGCACCAATTAATGCTTGAAACTCAGTTGAGTTTATCATGTTACTTACGCTAGTGTAATTTGTAGCCAAAGTAAACGTAAAGCTCATTGCAACATTAGTAACCGTAGAACTAGGAGCTGTACCACCACTAAAACTATCATGAGTAAATGTAATATCAAATGTTAATTGTGCACCTGCTTTTAAATCTAAACCACTTAAATCTAAAGTTGTAATAGCCTGTGATATAGTAACCGAACTATCTATAGTATATGTTCCATCAGTAAATGTTGGTGTAATCTCTTCAACGCCAATACTTCCTGAAATTAATGTAGGTGTGTATGAAAAATTACATATGTCGTTGTTTACATCAACTAAGTTGTATCCTTCATAATAATTACCATACGTCAAGCGATTACCTATTAATGTTTGTGCTTTTGCAATCAAAGGAACATTATCATACAAACGTCCTAATTGGTCTGAAGGTAATACAGTAAATATTTGATTAGAATCAAATATTAGGTCTACATCTTCATTGTCATTATATCCTTCTTGTAATTTTACAAATTTATCTATTACATTAATAAATGTACTTCCTGATTCTTTAAATAATACTTCTATTGATTTTACTAATGAACTTCCTGTATTAAATGTAATATTAACAGTATTTCTATTGTTAATCATACCATCATTCAATATATCACCGTTTAATAAAAAACCTTTAGGTAAAAACGCAGGTTTAGACCATTGAGATGTTGCTGAATAATCATCATCTTGATATTCATATCTATACGCAAAACACAAAAATTTATCTTCTAAATAATTATTACTTGCTTGACTTTGTATTAAAGATATAGATGGACTTGCAATAGGTGGTTTTTTAATAACCAATATTGATTCACCACTAAATACATCTACATTACTGAAAGGATTTTCATAATTTCTTGTTACATTAAAAAATCTTGGAGGATTAATGTTATCTGTAAAAAATATTAAATTTTCTACTTTGTTAATTCCTGTAATTAAATTAGCCGGATTAAAATTTAATGTAGTATTAACATTGAGACCATCATTCATACTAACAATGTGATATGTTGTTGCATTGTTTAACTCATCAAACGAAACTATCATATCTATTTTTCCTGTAGCACCTACAGTATATGCAGGGTCATGAACGAAAAAATAAATAGTTTCTTCTGCACCATCTTGAAAAGCTCCAATACATCTTGCTGATGCACTTAAAGCTGTTCCGTTAAATGTTAATGTAGTAAGTTGTGTATTACCTTTTGAATTTTCTACTGAACCTATTTCGGAAGCTTCGGTTGAACCAAGTCTTACGTTTAATGCGTCAATATACTGTCCATTTGGAATTAAGCGTTCATCAACGCTTTTATTCATTTTACCTTGTATAAAATTTCTTTGAGTAGTAGCCATATATTACTTTATCCATTTATCTTGACCTCTCATGTTTTGTATAAGACGACCCGGATGAATATTACTTAATCTAATTTTAGCATTTCTTAATAAAGCACTTTTGTTTTTCTTAGCTCTATTAACAACATATTCTTGAACGCCTAATTTACTATTTAATATTGCATATTGTATATATGCATAAACATAATCTTCAAACATTTTATTAACTTCAACTTTACTATCATCACCGCCTTCCATACCATCAGATATATATTCTAAAATACATAATTCATTGTTCATAGCTGAACTAAAATTAATAACACCTGCTTTTTTATCTATACGAAAAGTTGGATTTGCATTAGCTGTTTCTGTGTTTAACCCCCATGACGCACCAATACCCATATCAAAATACCACGCACCATCTATATTAAAACCCATCTGACCATTAAATGGAGAGTTTTGTTGTATATACATAGTTCTTTGTCTGCTAGCTAATCTTTCTTTTGTAAACTCTGAATTCTCAGGCTTTAAAATATTACCATTTTGGTCAAACAATATGTTGGAATTATTATCTTGAAGATAAGCTGATGCACTATTTATTTGTACGTTTTCTTGTAATGGTCTTAAAAGACCACCTTTTGATAAAGATACTCTAACCCAATTTACATAATCCGATGGAAGCACAAACCTTAATTGGTCACCTATTTGTAATTCTAAAGCTTTTACCTCTTGAAATGCATCGTAGTTTAATTCCATCACAGCTCTCTTAGCATGAAATAATATTTTGTATCTTTCTTCGTTATTTACTAAAGAATGATTTCCATCATACATTAATAAAAAATTTGTAACTATATCTGCCAAACTAACATACTGATACGAACCCCAATTAGCATCTTCAGGATTTGTATTGTTGTTTGTGTAATATTGATATTCTGATATATATGCCATTATTGTTCGTCTTGGTTTTCAATTTGTTCTTGTCCTAAAGCGTATTGTACAACTTCAGGTTCTCTTATTTCCATTCCTGCAAATTGTAAAATTTTATTAACTAAGTCTTGAAAGTAATCTAAAGGTAATTCAAAATCTTGATAACTTGCAGTAACACTAAACTGTGGTTGTTGTGCTGCACCTAAAGAAACATATGTCCACATCGGAGTTGCAGGATATCTTATATACTGAGCTTTAACTTGTCCTTGTGCTACTATGGTAGTAGGAAAAACAGTTAAAATACTTCCTTCAGTAGTGTATGCAGGATATGTTGTAGTTGGAGCTGTATATATAGAATTGTTTAGTAAAGTAATTTTGCTTTGACTTACTCTTTCTGCTTCTCCTGTAAAAGTAATACCATTAGCTGCATATACTAAAACTTTATTTACAAAATAATAATCAGACCCTGTAGTGTTCACAGATGGCATTTGATATGTATTGTTAGTACCTGTAGTTAATGCAGCTGTTACTGAAAACATATCTATAACTTCTACTAAACCTTTTTTAATATCAGCGTATCCTGTACCTTGCTGTCTTACATTTTCTTTGTTTATCTGATTGTTATATTGATAAAACACATCTTCAAATAAATCTAATTGAGCTTGTTGTGCATATAAATTAAAATCAGCAGGTGTTAAGTATCCGTAATTATTCTTATTTAATATAGCTAAAACAGCCTCATATACTTGTTGAATCATTTGTAATCTTTTTCACAAAGATAATGAAAAAAAAAAGAGGCTTAATTATTAGCCTCTTCTTAGATTATTTACTTTCTAATCGTTTTTCTAAAAGCTTTAGAGCCTCTATTCCATCGTCAGACTGTAAGAATGAAGCTATTATATACAAAGGGTCTTCACCAAATGGTATAGTTATCATTCTTTTTTTATTAGAGGTTGTATTAAAATGTACATCTCTTTGATTGTTTTTAAATACAAGTAATTTATTATCTATAAATAATTGAACCTTTGATTGTAATTTTAACATCGGGTCGTTAGTCATATTTAATAAATCAGCAGGATGTCTTCTTGCAAATACAAGCATATCTCTTTTTAGTTCGGATGTAGACATTTTAGATATGTCTCCAAATAATACTCTACCAATCATTTCTAATTGTTGCAAAGTCATTTGTCTTGCTAAAATTAACGCATCTACTTCTGCATTCATTATATCAACATCTTCTTGAGCTTCTCTTGCTGTATTTATTTCTTCAAATTGTTTTCCAAAAGCAGGATGCATAGTTAAAAATTGTTGTAATACTTGATTTGTTCTAGATACCGATAACATACCGTCTTCAAATATAACAGGGTCTAAAACCACATTGCCATCTTGTTCATCTATAAATGGAGACTTTTGATTTTTAGCATAACGAAGAGGTCTATTAATACCTTGGTCTTCATCAAAATACATTAAGGGAAATCTTTTACTATGTTGGGATGCCAACATGTATGATAGAGGAGTTTTATCTCCTATTAGCCTGTAGACTTTGTCTACGAATTGTTTTTTATTCATTTGATTATAATTTAATTAAAGTTAAAAAAAAGGGGAGAAATTAATCTCCCCTTAATAATTGTTCTACTTATGCTTGAAATAAGAAGAAATTGTTAGCACCTAAAGTACAAACACATCTTTCAGAAAGGTAGTTTACTGTCATAGCATCTAACTCTTGATTTTGTGCTCCACCTGCTGAACCTGTAATCCAAGACTTGTAACGTCTATCTTCAGTTTCAGAAGCTCTGTATCTAACATGTAAGAAAGGTCTCTTAGCGTTTTTACCAAGTATTTGGTCATAAACAGTAGTTGAACCTGCAGGAACTAAAAGTCCATTGATTGAACCACCTACTAATCCACCTCTCATTGTTGGGTCATTTAGATATTTCCACTCTGATTTGTAAAAGTCATAACCTCTTCTAAATCCTGTGAATCCTAAATTTAACGCCATTTCTTCATCGTTGTCAAATAATCCGTAAGACGAACCACCTGCACCGTAAGAATTTTGAGCTGCTAACATATCATCAATATCAAATGAGAAGTTTCTGTTAACGAAAATTACATTTTCTTCAATAGAACCTTGCTTATCTAATCTTGAAATGATAGTGTCAAAACCTGCTAAATCAACAGGATTTCCTGCACCCCAAACATTTCCTCTATTTTCTACAACGTAGAATACACCTTCAGAACCTTTGTTACCTGCATCAGCGTAAGCAACTTGTGTTGCTGCACCTGAACCTGCTTCAGCCGGAACTGCTTCTACCATAGAAGTTTCTAAGTAATCATCAAAACGTAGTCTTGTTTCATGCTCAGACTTCATGTACCACATGTATCCTGATGCTCCATCTTCAGTAGTAATTTCAATCCATCCAATTTGTGCCATATCAGAACCTGATACTTGGTACTTATCTTTTAAGATAATTGGAGAATTTTCAAAAATGAAGTCAGAAGAAATTAATCCGCCTTCCATTCCTGTAACACCTTTTTTGAATTCAGAACCATAAATAAATACAGATACTGTTCCTGCGTAAGCAGCTAAACCTGCAGCTTCGTAAAAACTAACAGTAAATGAATCAGCTGTTACCGCTGTAATAATTCCTTTGTTAGTTAATGCTGAACCTACTGTATCATCTGATATCATAACCGTTTGACCTTTTCTGAAACCAATCTGTCCTGCTGCTCCTGCGGGAGCTACTGAACCTGATGGTTGTCTAGCCGGGTCAATTTGAGCTGCGGGAACTGTAAAAGTTTCTGCTGTTGCTCCTCCTGCTGCTCCACCTAATGTACACGCTGTATATTTAATGTGAAGTCTTCCTTGTTCTGCCCATTTGATAAGGTCAGAATTTGAAGGCATTTCTGCACCAACCATTCTTAAGAATGATGATACTGTTCTATTACCATATCTCTCAAACTCTTTTTCAAAAGTATCCGGTAGATACTGATTCAAATAGTTAAATTGAGTATTGCTAATATAGTTTGACGACAACGCTACTTGTTGAGCACTTGGCTGCAACTGAAACGTCGGGTTTGCTAATACTGCCATAATTTTTTAATTTTTTTAATTGTTAAACTTTATTTTCTTTTTAAACTTTTAATCCTTAAACCCGAACCTGAGTCCGAATTTAAAGCTCTAACTTTCATGCCTCCCTTCATAGTTGCGACTTCAGGTGTTCTACGAATATTCATATCAACATTTTTTGTTTTACGAACTACTCCTTCTACACCCTCGGACTTACCTTGTTCATAAAAGAACTTGGCAAACTTTTCAGGATTCATTGCAAGTGATAAAGCTCTGTGGTAACCTTTGGCATCTTTCATCATTCCTGTTTCTTCATCCATAAATTTATTTATGAAATTTAAAACATTAGATTGTTTACTTTTTAATTCAGATGCATCACCGGGACTATAGGTAATTTTATTATCGCCTAACTCAAACTCAAAACCTTTGAACTCGTTAGAAAAAACCTCATCAGTTTTTTGTTTAAACCAATCTTGTTTTTTCTTAGTCACTTCCTCATTACTCTTCGCACTTTTCTGCATTTGCTCAAACTCTTCTTTATATTTACTAGCTTCAGAATTTTCAACCTGTCTTGACTCAAGTGGTTGTTTATATTGTTCTTTCTGCTCTGTAAAATATTTTCTAGCTTTTACAACTGCTCTTTTCTTTGCTAACTTTTTTTTCTTAACTGCTTTTTCATCGTCTACATCTTCATCATAAGTATAATCGTCTAATAACGCATCTACATCTTCAGAATCAATAGCTTCATCAGTAGCTAAAAAATACTCTGCCAACAAATTATCAGGCTGCATGGCTTCAAAGTCTCTATTTAAAGAAACATAATCTGCGATACCTCTGCCTGTATCTTTTTTATATTTTAAGAAAGCTGAAACATCTTCCGGTAATTCCGGCTGAACTTCTCTTTCTTGCATTAACTCATCAAATGAATTAATTTCTTTATTATATCTTTCACCTAAATATTTTAATACTGACTCGTCAGTTAACTCTATTTTAGGTTCTTTTTTTTCTTCTTTCTTTTCAAGAACTACTTCTGCTGTTACTCCGTCTACTTCTTTAGCTTTATGAGTATCTAATAATTCTTGTTCTATTTCAGCCTTACCTTTTTCAGGTCCGCTTACTTCTCTTACTTTAATATTTTCTAGATTCATTTGATTCATTTGATTTTATTTTAATTTATACAAAGTTACATAATATATTAGAAAAAATTTGAACCATTATCTAGGGTCAAACTCTGACATATCAAAACCGTCTAAGCTGTCTTCATTTGACTCAAACGATTGAGGTGGTAAATTATTTTTCTTTTGATTTATAAGATTTGATTGTTGAGTATTCTGTTGGCTTATCCTTGCTGCTTTAGAACTTTCTCTTTCTTTTTCTCTAGATGATAATGCTTCTGCATCTACATTTCGTAATTGCATATTCATTTCAAACTCTTTATCCATCAAGCCTGCTTTTAATTCAGCTTCAACTTTTAGTTTTTCAATTTCAAAAGCAACGTCAGCTTGACGATATTGCATCTTGGCTTGTGCTTCCATTTGAATTTTTTGTGTAGCAATCTGTCCTGCCATTTGTTGAGACTTTAAATTTTGAGCTGCAACCATTGCTTGCTTCATAGCTTCTTTTTTATCGTCTTCTTCTTGTTTACGTCTTCTTTTTAATTTCAACAATTGATTAGCTAACTTAATATTTTTTAACTGTCTGATATCAATAGCATCTTCAAGATTAATATCTGACTTAGATAATGCCATTTGAATGTTAGCTTCTAATAAAGCTTTTTGCTCTTCATCAGGAGCTACATTAATAAATATACCAAAGTCATATATATATAAATCTGATATATCTTCTAAAATAGAAACATTAAATTTTCCTATTTGGTTTATAAACTCATCTTTAAAGTCAGAATATTCTAAAACATCTGCAACTCTATAAGATAATGCTTCTGCTAAAGTTCTATATATATATAGACTTGCATCTAAAATATGTCTTGTTGCTGTATTAGAATTTAAAGCAGCTAATTTTTGCACACCAACTAAAGCGTCAGGTGCAGGTGTAGAACCATCTCTAGCCTCATTTAACCCTGTTACTGTTCTAATCATATCCATATAATGATTATAATTAGTAATTAACATTTGCGTTTTACTAGCACCACTATTAGATGTTAATTGTTGAATAGGAACTCTAGCTTGATTAAACTCACCATCTTGAGTATAACTTCTACCTACAACACTACCTGTTTGAAAATACAAACGTAAAGCGTCTTCAGGATTATAAGCATTTCCTGTACCTAAATCAACTTCATTTAATCCATCAGCATCAATAAACACACCGTCAGGAACAACTTTAGCTATTACCTGTTGTAATTTTAAATGAGTTATTTGTATTAAATCAGCAAATGGTATCATTCTTCTGCATAGAGATTCTATAGAACCCTTATACATTCTTGGAGCTACAGCAACATAATTTGGTATAGCATGTTGCGATGCTGACTTTGGACGAACCATGTTTTTAGATAGCTCCCACTTTAATATAAAGTTAGTACCCATAACCATAACGCCTTCGTACCAAACATCAATTCTTTTGCTAACTTTTTCAAAATTTCCATCTTCCATTACATCTTCAGGAGGATTAAATTCATCATTTTTTTCTATAACTTTACTACCACCTCCCTCATATTTTTTCTTTTTATAAACAAACTCTTTAGTTGTTTTATAATTAAAATACATTAAGGTTGCAGTATCTCTATAAAATATACTATTTTGAAAATATTGTGCAGTATTAAAATAATCATACCAACTTTGACTGTACTTGCTTATTTCTTCTAAATCATCAGTAGTTAAAGTAGGTTGTATTTTTATTAACTCAGTAATTGGAACAGTTTTAATTTCTCCCCAATAAAAGCAATCTTTAAAATGTTTATCTTCAGTATAACTGTAAACTACATTTGCAGGGTCTACATATTTAACTTGAACACCTGAACCTAATAAAAATTCATGTTTTGCAACACCAATTCCTAAAACAGTAATATCATAATCTATTTGCTTTCTAATATCATCATAATGATTGTCTTGAAACAAAGTATTAATAGCTTCTTCTTCAGCTATTTCAATAGCCGGTTTATAATTTAACTGCATATATAATGACAGTTCTTCATCAGTAGTTGGTAAACTATCAGCATTAACAATAAAAGGGTCTACATCAAAATCTTTTTGTATGTTTTCTAATATGTCTTTTGAAGCCATTTGTCCTTCAACTACATCTTGATATTTACTTCTTTTTTGTTGTGACATTGCATCTTGTGCATATGCTTCAACTTTAAATAATCTATCTGACATTCCATTAACAACTATGTCTACAAATTTTGGTATAACAGGTACAATTGACCAATCTAAATTTAAATAACTTAAATCACCATCAATTGCTAGTTCATTTTTATATTTTCCTATTGACTGTTCACCTCTTGCATATAATCTTAATCGGTTAAACATTTGCCATTGACTATAGTATCTACAGCCTACTCCGTCTTTTCTAAACCACTCGTATTGAATAGCCTGCCCTATTTGTAATCCAAAAGTATCAGTTTCTTTTTCGGCATCTGTAACAAATTGACTAGGAAATCCTGCGGAGGTTATATCTATATTAATTTCTTTCATTTACAATATTTCGCTAATAGTTCCTGTGTTAGTGTATCTTGCAAAGTTAATGCTTATTTTTGACTCTTTTTTGATTGGTAAATATAAGTGTTTTTGATTAGCCATAATTGCTAACCCTGAACTTATAGTAGCATCGTATTTAGTTCTATTGCTTATATCAAACTTTGCCCAATCCTCTAATGTTCTTGTAAAGTACATAGTACCCATGTCATCTGAGTCTCTAAAAGACTCTTCTAAATCTAATCCTACATGTTTTTCTATGTAAGATTCAACTGCTGAAGCATGAGATTGTTTTACATCTTCACTTGAATTAGGTATACCTCCTAACTCCCTTTCAGTTTTAGATAATTTATTAAAAACCTTATCAGGTCTATTCATACTAAAACCTCTATATCCTCTATTTTTAAAATGGTATAATAATCTTGGTTTATTATTTTCACATAATATAGGCATGCCATAAAATACACATGCCATCAAAACTTCTTCAAAAAATATTTCTGCTGTCTGAGGTCTTGCTACATACTCTAAAAAAAACTCATTACTTGGTGCATCGTCCATATTAAATTTTGTCATTCCATGTAAAGCACCATTAGAACCTCCTCCTCCTACAACTCCTGATATATCATAACTGTCACATCCAAAAGACCCAATGTGTTCATTAGAAGGATATTTTTTTCCGTTTTTTATATAATATCTATTTTGTAATTCTTTTTTTGGAGTCCAACCTACATTAAATCTACCTTTTTTATCCGGTCTAAACATTACCTGTGTATCTTTGATTCCATCTTTCCAATAAAAACTTCCTCTTGTAGTATGATGTTGAATTATAAGAGAATCATTGTAATCTATTTGTTGATATATTTTTGTCAAATTAAATAAAGATTGTTTACTTTCATCTCTGAACGCATGCGATTCAGTTCTAGGAAATTGTCTGTAATATTCATTAAGAGCATCTGCATCATTTTTTAATGAATCAACTTCGTTTTGCCAATACTCAATAGCTCCTATTTTAATCTTTTGATTATCAATACCTAACACAGGTTTAGGTGGTGAGTATAAAACAGGCATTCCGAATCTATCAATAAAACCTTCCATGTTCCATTCCATTGGAATGAACAGGTTATATAAACCACTTTTGGTTTGTCCATTTGCGTTTCTTTTAGTTGGGTCTGAATCTTCAAATAAACTTTTAAAGTTATCTCCACCTTTACTTAATGCATTAGATGTAGAACCCATCATACATTTCCCAATAATTTTACTACCTAATCTTAAACAAGTTTTTGTAACTCTCCAATTATTTAATATATTATTTGGCTTAAGCCATTTACCACTTTCATCATGTACTAATAATAAAAGTTTTTCTCCATCATAAGAGTTATCGTCTGTATTCTTCCAATCAATTGTTGTATCTAATCCATCAAGCTCTTCGCTTTCAACAAGATACATATTTTTTTTAGTAATTTTAGATGCAGGAATTCTAAATGCTAATTCAGTCTTTGGTTTATCCATACCATCTTGAATAGGTTTGAAAAAGAATGGTAAATTATTTCCTATAGGAACAACTTTATCAGTAAACATTTTTTTTGCATCTGAACCTGTTTTAGATAATATACCAACTCTTGCATCTTTAGCTAATGTACCTGTATTTATGCATTCTGAAGAACCCATAAATGAAAAACCTGAACGTCTTATTTTTAAATAACACAATCCAAAACTTCTTCTATCTGCCTTACAAGCTTCCCAATAGATAAAAAATAATCTATTTGCTTCTCTATAATCAGGAAATCCTACATCTATTTTAGTCCATTGTAAATAAACATAATGTGAACCCGTAATATAAGTTGGTTTGCCATTATTATAAAACCAATAACCTTCTTCTCTATAATCAAATTCTTTCTCTATATAATCTACCCATTGATTTTTAAAAAGTGAGTTTTGGTCATTCCATTGAAATATAGAAGAAATTCTTTTTAAAACTTTGGGATACTCACTTCGTTCCCAATACTGTTTATCTTTGTCTTTATGTCTTTTATTTATATATTCAGGTTCTTTTGGCAAAGCAATATCTACACCATTCATCTGAATAATTTTACCAATAGTACCGTTAGTTGAAATAACAACTATACCGTATTTTTCATCAAATCCATAATCCCAAGACTTTCTTTTGTTTTTATTCGTAAGAACAGACTTTGGAATTACATCATGTAATTCTGTGAATAATTTACTTAGACCTTCTTTCTGCAAATCCTTGATTGGTGTTAGTTTTTGTTAGACCTTTACTTTCAAAATTAATAACTTCTTGTTCTTGTTCTATTCTTGATAGTATTTCAAATGCATCAAATATAGCAAGTTTTTTTGTTGCTGCAGCATTTTTTAATCTATCAGCAGATACATCATCTTCAGTTCCTGTAACAATTTTTTCTTTAGCTACATTAATTAATTCTTCTACAGCTCTTTTTGCTGCTTCTATAATTTTTAACTTTACATCATTTGAACTCATAATTTAACAGTTATAAATTGTGACATTATACGATACATTAATACTCCATCTACAGTAAACTCATATTCGCTTTCCGGTTGAAAAGCAACTTCATCACCTTCTTTTATTCCATGATGTATTAATTCTTTGTTAGGATATCTTACTACACCAACAAGAGGTTCGTATTTAACTATTTTATCTATATAATAATCTTTACTTAATATAGGTTCTACAAAACAATATTTATCATGAGCATACCACTTGTTGTTATTTTTATACAAAAAAAATTGGTCATTCTCAATAAAGAATAAATTATCTTTAAAATAACTTTTTCCACTTTTCTCGTATCCTTTCATATCATAATATAATTTAAAAACATTATGATGAACTAAAAGAATATCATTTACCTGTATAGGTCCACAATAATTTAAAGGTAAATTTTTAACAACTGCATAACGGTTTGAGAATTTGTGGTCTTCTTGAGAAGTACTTACAATAAGTTCTACATCGCCATGTGTTCTTGTATTATCGTATCGTTTTCCTTTTAAGGGTTCTACGATAAAGCTGAAGGGTGATTGCATTTGATTCCATTAATTAAAGTTTATATTAAATTCTATAGATATAGGCATTGTCTTATTAAATGACTTCCATAGTTTTATTTCGTTTCTTTGTATAATATAGATATTATAATAAGAGGTCTTTGAGTCATATTGAATTAAATGTATAGTGTAATTACCACCTAATACATCTTGTCCTACAAGATAATGCATAGCACCGGACTTATAATCAGGTCCTACTGAAATTTTTCTAATATCCATTATATTAAATTTATAGATTAGCTTAAATCTTCTATTCTATATTGTATTTTTATTTTTACTGAACCACCGCCTGTATTAGTATTAGGACCTCCTAATTCTAAAGCTTCATTAACCCTACATTGTCCATCCGGAGTATTGTCTGATGTAATTTTTGATAAATTTTGATAAACATCTGCGGCGAAATTAATAATACTGTTATTAATATCACCAAACGGTCTGTATTGAGTTGCAGATGAACCGCTATAAGAAATATATAAATCTGATGCAAATTGAAAAGAAGGAGATGTGTAGTCAAGAAATAATAAAGCACTATCAACTACAAGAACTTTCCCTGCACCGGGAGCTGCTATTAATTCTACCGGAGATGAACTTAAAGTTTTCATTGCTGCATTACCAATTGATACAGTTACTGTTAAATGTTCTGAAGTATTATCAACCCACTCTAAAGCTGTATTAGCTGCATTTTTTCCAAGTACTTGTCCTGCTGCACCTAATGAATTGTTAACATCTGCAATATTATCAGTAAAGAAGTTTTGCCATTTTTTAGTTGAACCACCTAGATTTTGGTCACCATCAGTAACAGGTATAATAGCTCCTGTAGAATTTAACTGACCATTAGTTGTAATATTAGTAGGTAAAGCTATTGTAGTAGTAAGACCTGAAGTTGAAACTGTTATTTCATTATTTGTTCCTTGAACAACTACTGAATCTCCATTTGTTACAGCTTGTCCATTCATATTAAAAGAAGCCATTCCTGTTACAGAAATTGTTTGCCACTCTAAACCTGTATTGGCTGAATTTTTAGCTAATACTTGATTGGATGTACCTAATCCATTTGCTGCATCAGCAATTCCTTCTGTAAAAAAGTTTTGCCACCTTAAAGTAGATGCACCTAAATTTTGTGTTTTGTCAGTTGTAGGAATTATTGGTCCTAAAGAATTTAACTGACCTCTTGTAGTTATATTAGTAGGTAATCTAAAGGCTACATTTCCTGATAATTGAGTAACTTGAATTTCATTAGCTATACCTGAAAAAGTAGCTGTGTTACCATTTCCAATCGTCTGTGGAGTTGTTCCGTCACTAAGAATCCAACTAGACATTGTCCCTGTTGCAGGTGTAAGCCACTCTAAGGCAGTATTAGCCGAGTTCTTACCTAGTACCTGTCCTGCTGTACCAACGCTGTTAGCACCATCTGCAAGACCGTCAAAGAATCCGTTTAACCATCTGTCGTTTGTACCACCAAAATTAAAAGTTTTATCAGCTGTTGGTAATATTGCTCCACCACTATTAAGCTGTCCGGAAGTTGTAATGTTTGTAGGGAAACTATAAGTTACTGTATCAGCAGCTGTTGTGGTTGCTACTAATTGATTTGCTGTACCTGCAAACGTAATAACATCACCATCAGATACTGTTTGTGGAGCTGCACCATCAGTTATAGAAAATGATGACATTGAACCACCCCCCGTTTGTGCAACCCATTCTAAAGCTGTATTTGCAGCATTTTTAGCTAAGACCTGATTAGCTGTACCTACTGAATTAGCACCGTCAGCAATTCCTGTAACAAATAAATTATTCCATTTTAAAACTGAACCACCTAAATTTTGTGATGCATTTGTAGTTGGTATTATTGGACCTAAACTGTTTAGTTGTCCTCTTGTAGTAATATTGGTAGGAAGTCTTAAAGTAGCTGTGCCTCCTGATTGTGCTACCTCTACTTCATTAGATGTTCCTGCAATAGTAGCTGTTTGACCATTAGAAATTGTTTCTGCTGTAGTTCCATCACTAAATTGCCAAGAACTCATTGAACCACCTCCTGATTGAGCTTGCCACTCTAAACCTGTGTTAGCTGCATTCTTAGCTAAAACTTGAAGAGCACTTCCTAATGAGTTAGCAGCATCTGCAATACCTGTAACAAACAAGTTGTTCCATCTATCACTTGTTCCACCAAGATTAAACGATGCAGTTGTACCCGGAAGAATTGGTCCTCCACTATTTAATTGACCCGGTGTTGTTATATTTGTAGGAAAACTAAATGTTAATGTTCCTGAATTTTCAAGTACGCCTATTTGATTTGCTGTACCTGCAAAAGTTATTGTGTCTGCATTGTTTATTACTGTTACGTTTGGAGTAGATTCAGAATCTGAAACTTTAAAGTTACTCATTGAGCCACCGCCTGATTGAGCTACCCATTCTAATCCTGTATTACCTGCATTTTTAGCAAGTACTTGTCCTGCTGTACCTAATCCATTAGATGCGTCTACAATATCTTTAGTAAAGAAGTTTTGCCATCTATTAACTGAGCTTCCTAGATTTTGTGATGCATTTGTAGTTGGAATAATAGGTCCTAAAGAATTTAACTGACCTCTTGTAGTTATGTTAGTTGCTAAGCGTAATGCAGCTGTTCTAGCTGCAGGATTACTTACTTCTATTTCATTAGAAGTTCCTACAATTCCTAAATCTTGTGTAGCTAAATCTACAGTAAATGTAGGTGTAGCTGAACTTGTTAATCTAACGCCTAACGTACTTCCTGAAGCTACGTCTGCCCATTCTAGACCTGTGTTTGCAATATTTTTTCTTAAAAATTGTAAAGATGTACCCGCACTATTATTTGCATCTGCTAAACTTGTAAAAAATCCATTTAACCACCTGTCACTTGTGCCACCAAAATTATATGTAGCGTTTGCAGCAGGAAGAATTGGACCTCCACTATTAAGTTGTCCGGGAGTTGTAATGTTTGTAGGAAAAGCAATCTGCATTGTTTGTGCACCATCACCTGTTGTAGTAATTTGATTAGCTGTTCCTAAAATTCTTAATGATTGTGTTGGTATATTAACTGATGTGGTACTTGTATCATAAAAACCTCCTAAATCATCGGTTGTTCCTATAGCTGTATCAACATAAGTTTTTATAGCTAAGGTGCTAGCAATGTTTGTGTTACTAGCACCTGCTAATAATGTAGATGTTATTAATGATGTCCCTGATAATGCTCCATTTAAAACAGTTGTTCCATTAGTTGTAAAACTTGTTGGAGCTGTTAGTGTACTTATAGTACCAACGTCTGCCCTTAAAGTATCAATTTCAGCTGTTCCATCTATATATAAATTTCTCCATTCATATGTAGAACTACCTATATCAAAAGTATCATCAATGCTTGGGATTAACGAGCCTCCTACGTTTCCAAATAAATAAACGCTTAACGCATCTACCGTAACTGTTTTTGTTGCTAAAGATGAATTATAATCTGTTAAAATTAAATAATCATCTGCTACCGGTGTTATATTTGGGTAACTTGTAGTATCGCTAATCTTTGCCATTTATTCTACTTTTTCTAAGGGTTTAGGGTCTTCAGTTTGTTCAGCAGCAACTTCTTCAGCAGTTTTTACCTCTCCTGTTTGCATGTTGATACTGCTATCTTTTCCGTACTTTTCAATCATCTCTTTTTCAATAACTGCAAATTCAGATTTAATATTATCTATGTCCTTCATTAACTGATATTGCATTAATACACCATCAGCTATTTGGATTTTAGCTTTGTTAAATTCTGTTTGCTTGTCTTGAATTGATTTTAATTCTGCGTCTGTTAATTTTTTCATGATTTAATTTTATTTTTTGTTAAACATTATTATTCAACAAAGATAAGAAAAAATTAATTATAAAAAATATTAGAAACTACGGACATTCTCCAACCGCTGTAGTCCATGAGCTTCCACCCCATCTTCTACAATCTACACCATTAGAATACCATCCTGTTGAAGCATTTAGAGTTCCTGTTGAATTTGCATAAAGATTAGATTGAGACAAGAAGTTTGAAGCAGTACCCGGTGTATATACTTCTGTAGTATTTTCACCTTCACACACCGACTCACAATTCGCACCTCTTCCACCGTCATATTTAGGTTCTATTTGTGTAAGAGACGATGCATCTTTATCATAAGAATAAAATGAATTAGTTTCTACAGGGACATCATTAGGAGGGAAAGATGGACTGCTAGTATTTATTGCAGGATAAGATTGACCTGACCCATATGCATTACCACCCGCAACTAAATCACGAATTGAAATAGCTCCTGTAATACTCCCTGAACCCCATGTGCCATAAGCACATTCTCTAGCCATATTTAAAAAATCTAATGCTCCTGACGCCGGTATTGCCATTATTTAGCTTTTAATGCGTCAACTTCTGCTTTCAATTCTTTAATTGATTCTATTAGTAAAGGAACTAATTTAGCATAATCAACAGTTAAATACTCAACACCATTGGCTTCTTCATTATAAGATATCGGTGCTATTTCAACAACTTCAGGCATTATTTTGTGAACTTCCTGAGCATTAACACCCACTTGACGTTCATAATTTTCATAGCCTAATTCAGCTGCAACTTCATTTTGTTTATAATAATATCCTCCTAATTGACATACTTTATCTAAAGCATTAGGAATATTTCCTTCAAAATCTTTTAATCTTTCATCAGAATAATAAGCTATAATATTACCTGTAGACCTTATTGTATTGCTTGCTGTAGCAGACGTTCCTACTGAAATACCTTTTCCACTTGGAACATAAAAATCTGCACCCGTAGTAAATACAACACCTTCACCTATAGTCAATGAACCATCAGCACCAAATCCTGAAATTCTTGTGCCAATATCTTCACCGCCATTATTCAATTCAAAGAAGTCACCACTAGAACCAACTCTAGCTTCATACACACCACCAAATATAAGAGCACCCGTTGATGAGTTAGTTTGTAAATTAACATTACTACTTAAACCTGATGTACTAGACCAAAATGCTAATCTGTTGTTTGAACCTGAACCTGTTACAGTTCCTGTGTTTGTTGTGTATCCCGCACCATTAGTAAGCTGATTATTATTGGTAATACTATTATTGAATGTGACAGTTTCGTTTGAAGCCTGATTTAAAGTAATAGTACCCCCACCTGTCAAACCTGTCCCGGCTGTTAGAGTAATTGTTGCATTATTAACCGTAGGTAAACTACCTGAAGTTATATATCCACTATTGTTTGTCCATTGTGATATATTACCCCCCTTGTTTGTAAAAGTTTGAGAATTAGAAGCTGTTGTAGTACCTGTATTAGTAGTATAACCCGCACCATTTGTAAGCTGATTATTATTGGTAATATCACAATTTAATGTAACACTTCCACTTGTACCACCTCCACTCATTCCTGTACCCGCTACAACATTTGTTATATCACCTGAATTATTAGTAAATGGTAAATCAGATACATTTGCAAATTGTATATCATTATTACCTGCATCACTATATATTATTTTATCTGTTGTTGCTATAGCTGTACTAGAAGCATCTACACTTGCTAATATAAAATTGTTTGAACCCGCATAATCCATATTTACGGTTATGGTTTCATTGGTTGATTGATTTGTTGTAAAATTACCTGAAGCACCGGAATTTACATTTAATCCATCACCACCTGCAATTGTTATAGTTGCATTATTTGCTGCCGCAATATCACAATTTAATGTAACACTTCCACTTGTACCACCACCTGACATTCCTGTGCCTGCATTAACAGCTGTAATGTCTCCTTGAGGTATGCTTGGAAATGCAGTTATATCTCCTTCACCGTTTATATAATCCGTAGTATCCCCCTGAAAGCTTATAGCTATAGTACCACTTCCTGTTATAGGCGTATTGGTAATTTGTAACGCATCACCTCCTGATGACAAGCCTACGCTTGTTACTCCTGAACTTGTAACATAGCCTGAATTATTAGTCCATTGAGATATATTACCGCCTTTGTTTGTAAATGTCTGAGAATTTGAGGCTGTCGTTGTACCTGTGTTAGTAGTGTATCCTGCTCCGTTAGTTAATTGATTATTATTGGTAATATCACAATTTAAAGTAACTGAACCTGAAGTACCTCCTCCTGACATACCCGTACCTGCATTAACAGCTGTAATGTCTCCTGAATTATTTGAAAAAGGTAAATTACCTATAGCAGTTTCAAATACATTACCGGTATCATTTGCAATAAGTATAAAGTTACTTGTTGTAGGTGCTCCTGAAGCAGTTGGTGCTGCTTTTATTATACTATCACTTCCTAAATAATCAACAGAAACAGTAACACTTCCTGAAGCTCCACCTCCTGATAACCCTGAGCCTGCACTTACATTAGTTATATCACCTACATTAGTTGTATAACCTGCACCATTAGTTAACTGATTATTATTAGTAATAGTACAATTCAGAGTTACTGAACCTGAAGTACCTCCTCCTGACATACCCGTTCCTGCTGTAACTCCCGTAATATCACCTACATTTGTAGTGTATCCTGCTCCGTTAGTTAATTGATTGTTATTTGTTATATCATTATTAAATGTAATACTTTCATTAGAAGAATTAAATGTGGCTGTAATATTTGTACCACCAACTAAACTTAATGTCTCACCATTACTTATAGTAAATGAAGAACCACCAACAGCAGCTGCTACACCAAAACCTGTCATAGTTCCTGTATTTGTAGTATAACCCGCACCGTTAGTTAATTGGTTGTTATTTGTTATTGTATTACTAATAGTAAGAGTACCTCCACTTGAAGTAGAAGTTAATTCTGTCTGTATACCTGAACCTTGAGCAAAAGTTACAGTTTCTCCATTAGTTACTGTACTTGTTTCTGTACCATTACCTTCTTTAAGAATCCAAGAAGACATAGAACCTCCTGATGATGTTACATATCCACTATCATTTGTCCATTGACTAATATTACCTCCTTTATTTGTAAACGTCTGTGAGTTTGATGCAGTTGTTGTTCCCGTATTTGTGGTGTATCCTGCACCATTAGTTAATTGATTATTATTAGTTATGGAGTTGTTAAAGGTAACCGTCTCATTTGATGACTGATTTAAAGTAACTGCTCCACCTCCGGTCAAACCTGTACCTGCGGTAAATGTGATAGTTGCGTTGCTTACTGTAGGTAAAGATGCAGAGGTTATATATCCTGCTCCGTTTGTTAATTGATTATTGTTAGTTGGAAACCCTGTTACTGTGATAGCACTTAAACCTTGTCTGTTTAAAGTTAAAGTACCACTACTATATGAACCACTTGTTACATAGTAATTATCATTATCATCATTTGGATTAAATGTAATAGTATCTGTGCTAGCATTAGTAGTAATAGTCATACCACCTGAAGCAACCAAAGTTAAAGTATCATTGTTACTATCAGCAACAATAGTTGATTGTCCGCTTACTGCAAAATTCTTATATATGTTTTGTGATGACCCTTTATCTGCGTTAGTTAAAGTTACAGAACCGGAACTTCCTCCTCCTGACATACCGCTTCCCGCTGTAACACCTGTAATGTCACCTACATTTGTAGTGTATCCTGCTCCGTTAGTTAATTGATTGTTATTTGTTATTGTATTATTTAATGTTACCGAACCTGAAGTTCCACCACCTGACAAGCCTGTACCCGCTACAACAGCTGTTATATCTCCCTGTGGTATTGATGGAAAAGCTACAATGTCACCCTCACCATTAATATAGTCCTCAGTATCCCCTTGAAAGTTGATAGCCAATGTTCCTGAGCCTGTTACAGGTGTTCCTGTAATTTGTAAAGCATCTCCGGAAGCCGATAACGCTACACTTGTTACCGTTCCCGTATTAGTTGTATAGCCTGCTCCGTTAGTTAACTGATTATTGTTAGTAATAGAGTTATTAAATGTTACAGTCTCGTTAGAGGCTTGATTTAATGTAATAGTACCTCCTCCCGAAAGTCCTGTTCCTGCAGTTAATGTAATAGTTGCATTATTAACTGTTGGTAAAGAGCCTGATGTTATATATCCTGAGTTATTAGTCCATTGAGAAATATTACCACTTTTATTAGTAAAGGTTTGTGAATTACTTGCATTAGTAAAACCTGTAACTTGTAGTGTGCTTAATCCAACTCTTGTTAATGTTAATGTACCTCCTGATTGTGATGCTCCTGAAACATAATAATTTTCGTTGTCATCAGTACCTGTAATAGTAAGAGTATCTCCTACAACAGCTGTTGTTACACTACCTGCTCCTACTATAGTTAAAGTATCATTATTATTATCAGCTACTGCTGTACCTGAATCAGATGCTACATTTTTAAATATGTTTTGAGAAGACCCTTTGTCGGCATTAGTTAGAGTTACTGTTCCACTTGTACCACCACCACTCATTCCACTTCCTGCGGTTACTCCTGTAATGTCTCCTACGTTTGTGGTATAACCCGCACCATTTGTTAATTGATTGTTATTTGTTATTGTATTATTTAATGTTACCGAACCTGAAGTTCCACCACCTGACAAGCCTGTACCCGCTACAACAGCTGTTATATCTCCCTGTGGTATTGATGGAAAAGCTACAATGTCACCCTCACCATTAATATAGTCCTCAGTATCCCCTTGAAAGTTGATAGCCAATGTTCCTGAGCCTGTTACAGGTGTTCCTGTAATTTGTAAAGCATCTCCGGAAGCCGATAACGCTACACTTGTTACCGTTCCCGTATTAGTTGTATAGCCTGCTCCGTTAGTTAACTGATTATTGTTAGTAATAGAGTTATTAAATGTTACAGTCTCGTTAGAGGCTTGATTTAATGTAATAGTACCTCCTCCCGAAAGTCCTGTTCCTGCAGTTAATGTAATAGTTGCATTATTAACTGTTGGTAAAGAGCCTGATGTTATATATCCTGAGTTATTAGTCCATTGAGAAATATTACCACTTTTATTAGTAAAGGTTTGTGAATTACTTGCATTAGTAAAACCTGTAACTTGTAGTGTGCTTAATCCAACTCTTGTTAATGTTAATGTACCTCCTGATTGTGATGCTCCTGAAACATAATAATTTTCGTTGTCATCAGTACCTGTAATAGTAAGAGTATCTCCTACAACAGCTGTTGTTACACTACCTGCTCCTACTATAGTTAAAGTATCATTATTATTATCAGCTACAGCTGTACCTGAATCAGATGCTACATTTTTAAATATGTTTTGAGAAGACCCTTTGTCAGCATTAGTTAAAGTTACTGTTCCACTTGTACCACCGCCACTCATTCCACTTCCTGCGGTTACTCCTGTAATGTCTCCTACGTTTGTAGTGTATCCACTATCATTAGTCCATTGCGAGATATTACCTGACTTATTAGTAAATGTTTGAGTATTGCCTGCAGTTGTAGTTCCTGTATTTGTGGTATATCCTGCTCCGTTTGTTAATTGATTGTTATTGGTAATACTATTGTTAAAAGTAATAGTTTCATTAAACGATTGATTTAATGTTATAGCACCACCACCGGTAAGTCCCGTTCCTGCAGTAAATGTTATTGTATTATTATTAACTGTAGGTAAACTACCTGACGTTATATAGCCTTGGTCTTTTACCCACGCAGTAGAAGGAATTCTTGTAGAATCATCACTTGTTGATGGTGCGGATACAGTTGCCGCTG
>Ga0207896_1000049_pt1 | contig 28449 bp, 29 predicted proteins | sample LinPmetageLP36_FD_184049 | JGI IMG/M metagenome (GOLD analysis project Ga0207896, IMG submission 184049) | Marine viral communities from the Pacific Ocean - LP-36 (SPAdes) | ecosystem: Environmental > Aquatic > Marine > Oceanic | place: Pacific Ocean | collected 2010-06-15 | reverse complement strand
GTGGCAATAATAACCCTGTTGGCTTGGTCTATCTTTTCTTTAGAATCCCATAAGAACTTGAATTTATTATCTTCTTTTGGGTCTATCTTTCCATCGATAACCTTCATTACTGCGCCATTTGGAACAGAAACACTGCTCTCAAAACCACATTCAATCATCGTAAGAGCATCTATTTCGCCCTCGCAAATATACAGATCATCATTGTAGACAATCGAGTCTAGATTAAAAAATGATGCTGGCGCACCATTACATGCAAAGCCCTTGTCGGATATGGCTCTGTTCTTTGTGGCGTATATCTGACCTTGGTTCATGTATGGAAACATCACACAATCGACTACTTCACCTACTGATCTGATGTAACTTTCTCCAGATTTTATATTCGCAGACCTAGCTGTGTCTTCACTTATTCCACGGCTCTTTAGCCACTTGATCGTCTTATCATTTAAATCTTTAACCTCATCTTTTTTGACTAACGTCATAACCTTTCTCCTAACTGGCGCAATATATTCTTCTTCCGATTTGACCATGCCAGTAGCTTGGCAATGCCAGCACTGATACAACGCCTCACCGGAACTAACACGCAATGACAACGTGCGTTCATGCTTTTTTTTACGATTTTTAGAGCAGATCGGGCAGACTACTTTATGTTGCCCTTCACCTCTACGGATAGCTTCTCCGCGAATAAGTTCTTCATACATTACCTTCTCCCAAGACGACACAGGGTATGCCGATAGAAGAGGAAATGTCAACTAGGTACTATGTACATATGTACTATATAGTACATAGTAATATATATATTATATATACATAGTACATTTGTACTATGATACAAAACTCTAGATGTTTTAAGATTCGTACTCTGGGATTAAATCACTTACTTCAATTATCGATCTTGGATTCTCTTTATCTAATCCCCAGTGAATATCTTTGTGTTTTACTTGCCTGTCATTTTTATAAATGAACCCCTGCATCAAATCTAATATCAGACTTTCATCAAGATCAGGTCGTCTGCTGGCATAAAATATTTTCATAGATACCGATACGTCTTCAAGAAAAAGATCGTCTAGTTGTGGGCATTGATCATTAAATATCTTCACATACATCCTTGCCTTGTCACTCTTGATCATTGCTGGCCTGTTCCCAAATTTCACAATCTTTCGGCTATTAGCTTTTGATGCTGGTTCACCAAATATCTCAAACTTAAATTTTCTCATTGACCGTATCGCCCATAGTGGTTATAAAGATAACAGGAGTTGTAAATGCACATAACAAACAATCACGGCTTGCCGCAAGCCTTTGTGAACTTTGCACGTTCAGATAAATACAGCAAGGGCAAGGCAGACATATCAGCTACTTCATTAATTGACAGCCCAAGGGTTCGTCTAATGAGGGAGCATTTTGCAGACAAAAGAGAAGTCGATATCACCGATATGATATGGCCTCTTTTTGGCACTGCTGTTCACCATGTTTTAGAGACAGGCACACCGTCAGATGACGTGGTTGTGGAAGAGCGTCTATTTGCCAATGTGAATGGTTGGGTGCTTAGTGGCGCGATAGATCATCAAAAAATTACAGGTGATAACGCAGAGATTACCGACTACAAGGTCACAAGCGTTTGGTCTGTTATCCACGGCAAAATTGAGTGGGAAAACCAGCTTAATGTTTATGCTTATTTAGTCCAGAGAGCCAAAGGTCTTAACATAAAAAGCCTGTCTATATGCGCCGTTCTAAGGGACTGGAACAAGAGAGATGCAACAAACAGGCATGACTATCCACAAGCCCCTGTGGTGGTGGTTAAAGTGCCTGTGTGGGGCGAGGGTAAACGTCTTGATTACATCCATAACAGAATAAAAGATCATCAGGACGCTCAACAGTTATATGACAATTCTAACGAGTTCGCCTCTTGTTCAGATGATGAAAGATGGAAAAAGGAGGATAGCTGGGCGGTAAAGAAGAAGGGAAACAAGAGAGCCTTGAGGGTCTTTAAAACTGAAGAAGAGGCTAAGTTTTTCTATGAGGGACAAAAGAACCCCTCAGAAATAGAGCATCGTGCTGGCGAGTACACACGGTGCAATGGAAACTATTGTGGAGTTGCAGATTTTTGCAGTCAGTTCAAAGGAGAACTAAATGAGTAACGTATGGGAAACCCTGTCTAGGGTTGATGTGTCAAAGCACACAGAAGATAAAAATGGCCTGACCTATCTTAGTTGGGCTTGGGCATGGGGTAAGTTGAAAGATATTTATCCAGATGCAAAGTTTCACAAGCACTGCTTCGGCAATATGGATGGGAACACTTTGGTTCCATACATGTCTGATGAAGATGGATGGGCTTGGGTTATGGTCACAGTGACCGTGGGAGAGGATGAGGCAACAGAGATATTGCCTGTTCTAAATTATAAGAATCAATCAGTGAAAAAACCAGACGCCTTTCAAGTCAACACTGCTCTACAGAGATGCTTGGCTAAGTGTATCGCTATGCACGGCCTTGGTCATTACATCTACGCTGGTGAAGACTTGCCCCAAAGCGATGGTAAAGTTTCAGATGATGTCACAATCACTGTAGAAAAACATGATGGCTATACAGAAGATTTTGAAGGCTTAAACACCGTTTCGGCAGTTTTCAAGACATGGATACCTGAGTGTAAAACTGAAAACGAGTTACGAGGCTTTTGGAAAGTAAATAAAGAAGCCCTTGAAATTTTAAGAAAGGGCAGTTCAGAACTCTTTAATGAAGTAGAGAAAGAATTTAAAGAAAAAGCCGCAATCCTTAAAACTACAGCAAACCCTAAAGAAGGAGAATAGAAATGACTAAAGATTACCCACCATCAGGAGTGTTGTTCAGCAACAACAAGAAGAAAACCGAAAAGCAACCTGACTTCACTGGTGACCTAGAGTTATCAGATGAGGTTGTAAATGATCTTGTCGATCAAATGTCGAGAGGCATTACAAAGCCAAAACTGTCTATGGCTGGATGGAAGAAGGTGAGCCGCAACGGTTTACACTTCATGTCTCTTGTTGGCAGTGTTCCAAGAGAAAAGCCTCAAAATTCGTACGATAGTACAAATAACAATGACCCAGCGCCCGGGGGTGTGGGGTTTGGGAACTCTGACGATGACAAAATTCCGTTCTAGTCGTGTTAGATCGAAAACATATCTTAAAACTCTGCGAGGGATGCCTTGTCTTGTTTGTGGATTTGTATCTGAAGCCCATCACATAATGTTTGCGGAGCCGAATGCTATGGGGATGAAAGTGGGAGACAACTGGTGTGTTCCTTTATGCCACCACTGCCACATGAAACTCCATGCTTTCGGTGACGAGAAAACATGGTGGGATTTAAAAGGTGTTGACCCTATGAAATGGGCAGAAAAAAATTGGAGTGATTACAATGCAAGATGATCTTTGTTATTTTCCTACGCAAAGGCTTTGTTCTTTGGGTGAAAAGCTAGATGATAGCTACTTCCCAGATGACCTAGACAGCGTTTTTAAGCAAGAGGTAACAACCTATATACGTGTCGATGGCGGCATAAAAGTTATGAGACACACTAGAAACTTCTCTGGAGGCTCTCATTACGATAGCCGTTCTTCAGAAATCATGAGGGTATCAAAATGAGTGAGATAGCAGAGGCAGCAATTAACTTTGAAGCAGTAAAAACATCTATGTCTCAAAGTAAGTCTGGCACGATCCTTCGTATTGCCATCCACCCCAATGATGTGCCACCAAGCCTACACACAGATTGGGTAGGTTCTAGGTACATGGTGGCTATGGTGAAGCTGGATGATGAGGACAAGCCAGAGATATCTGACGATCAACGTGAGAAATCAAACCTTGTATCCAGTGCGGCTATGTTGTGTAGAAACTACGAATTTGCACAATTTATGTATGAGTATGAGGCTATGGGTACACCACCATCGAATGATGAAGAGGCTAGAGAAGAGCAAACTGCTAGAGCTTTAAGATTTTTATTACATGTTGAAAGCAGGTCTGAATTGAAAACAAATGATACAGCAGTGCGAAAATTCAAAATGCTTCAAGAGGAGTTCCTGTTATGGAAGAAGAACAAAGCATAAATGATGAAATATCCTCGATTACTTCACAAGAGTTCATGAGTGTGAAGGACATAGGCAAATTGCTTTCACTTAATCCAAAGAAAGCATACTACGTCACTCAGAATAGCGAGGACTTTCCCAAAGGATATAAGTTCTCTCAAAAAATACTTAGATGGAAAACTGAGGATGTGTTGAAATGGCTTCAAAAGAAGCGTGACGAGTAGGGGGGGATATTGTGAAAAACATACAAACAATGAAATAACGAAACGAAGTGCAGCAGAAGTATTTAGAACTTTGTACCCTAGTACAAATTAAATGGAGATAGACCAATGATGAATATACTTAAAACATTCTTTCCTTTCTTCTTTCAAAAAGAAGAGGTAGTGAAAATACCGCCAAAAATAGTTACCGCCAAGATTTCGGCAAAACCAGTGACAAAAAAGACTATTTCGTATTGGAAAGAATACGATGGTGATTACCACACAGAGAAGGTAAAGATCGGAAAGACCATCAAAAAGAGAGATGGCGATCTACCAACACCCCCTAAGAAAAGAGGCCGTCCACCAAAGGCTAAGCTAGTAACAGCCCCTAAAAAAAGAGGCCGTCCACCAAAGGTCAAGGAATAATGTTAATAATGTTTCCCTGTCCTACTTGCGGAACTAGAGACACCAAAAGTGTTAATAGGTTAGTTTCTTTATTTCCTCAAATACAATGCTCAAGACGTAGAAAATGCAATTATTGTCACACTATGTTTGAGACTATTGAGAGAACACAAAGAATAATTAAGGGGCGTAGACCGCCCCTTGGTAAACGCTTTAATTATCCAAATGACGATACCAAGTATGGCTCTCTTTCTGTGATAGTAAAGAAGTTAAAGGTAGGAGATTATATAATTGCCCCAAATGATCGAAAGGCAAATAAAATTCGCAGTCTAGTATATAAGCGTTTTGGGATAGGTTCTATTAGGACAGAAAAGAAAGAACGCTCTAAAAAGTACATATGCCAGAGGGTAAGCTGATTAAATATCAGCTTGCCCCATTATTTTGTTACCACGCTGTACCAGCTTCTCTAAATTTTCCCGCAACCGTTCCGTGACTTTTTTCTTCTGTTCGTCTGAAAGTCTTGGGTTGGCATCTATCTCTCTCAGCTTTCTAATAATTCTGTTTCTTGCGCTGTTTATTGATTTAACTTGACCAAATATACTTAGTTCTTTGTCAAATCTTCCACGAACATCTCTAATAGATGCCATGTCACCACTTTCCATAGCGGCCTCAAGAACCTCTCTTGCTTTGAGAACCTTGTTTCTGTTCTCTATAAAGCCAGCAACATCTTCTCTTTCAGAAACGCTATAGAAAATTCTACGTAAGAACGGAGTCTGACGAACAAACTCGTCTTCAAAGCCTTCTGTTAAAACCGATGGCATTGTTTCTGTTGTAAAATCTACAGTTCTGTTGATAAACATTCCTGCACCACCAGTTAGGTAACCTATCCAGTAGTCGATCATGTCTGGAGAGACATCTAAAAGACCACTCTCAACCTTACTGCCACCAGTATATTTGTTGATGTTTTCTGTGACCCATTTCAAAGATGGGCTTGTGGTTGACCAGAACAACTGACTTTCGGGTGGAGGTGTAGGATCGAATGAGCTTGTTTCTTTTACTATTGGGCGACCAGAGAACTCTTCTTCGTTACGCATGATATCAACGAATGGATCAGCCACTGTTGGCGCAACAAAGTTATAGAAGTTATTTGTGCCTCCAAGAGGATTCAAGGCATCAGCCGCAGTCATGAATATACTGGAAGCGGCCTCTCCACCATCATATCCACCCCTTAGAAGTCTGCTCAAAGATCGTCCAAAGTTAACGCCGATGTTAAGACCGTAAGGAAGAGGTATTGATATATGTGATCTATCTGTTGTCCCAAAGGGATCGGGCAATAGTATGTTATGTTCAAGAACGTAATCTGGAGCCTTGTCAAACACCAACTCTCCATCTTCATCTTCTTCTGAAAGAGCAGAGTTCAACTGATCCATAGCAATGCCGAACATTATACTTGATACCCATATCTTTCTGACAGTGGGAGATCGTGTAGCGGCATTGATAAGAGCGAAAGAACCCTGCAATGATGCGTTGTAGAACAGATATACAGAGTTCATAAAGTTCTTGTATTCGCCGCCTTTGGCAAAATCTACAGTCACGTTCCTAGCGGCAAAAGCCGCTTTTTCAAAACCTATCTTTGGAGCAAGTGATTTGAACGTGGCAACCCTTATAGCGTTCTCAACTACAGTGTTGTAGTCATCCAAGAAGTTCAAAAGACTTCCCGCTTTTTTGCCAACAAAGCTATTTTTTACATTGTTCCATTTACCTTGCAAACCAGCTTCTGATATTTCGCCAAGAACACCTTTTATGTTGTTTAGCTGATCAGAAAGATTGTCCATCTGGTTTAATGCGTTCTGACCACCGTATATCTGGAACAGTCTAAACAAGTCTGCTGGGCTTGCATTTTCTATATCAAAGCCCTGTGACTCTGCCATTTCTTTTGTGATGTCTGATGCAAAAGACCTTTGGCCTGTTTTGGCATCTCGTCTCAAGCCTCTTACTACATCTTTGACACCCTTAAATGATTGTTTGTAGTTTCCAAGTATTTCTTTTGTCAGACCCTGCATCTCGTATTGATTTACGTTAACGCCAGCGGTCTGTATGTCTCTTAGCATATTAGTGACAAGAAACTCTGGGTTGTAAGTTGTGTTGATGTTAGAAAGATATCTGTTGAACTTTCCAAAAGCACGAACCAAACCAGAAGTTGTTTGAGTTGAAAGGCCAGTAGAACCTTTCAGGGCTTTTGCAACTCTTGGATCTCTAGTCTTTAACAGAACTTCTTTACCGTCTACTTTGACCACCAGTATTGAGTCATCGTTCTTGGCGATCAAATCAGGAACCATTTTCACAGAGCCGTTTACAAGACCCCTCTTCATAGGGCGTCCTTTTATTTCTACGGCATACTCAGACATTCTCTCTGGGTCTGATCTGACAAGATCAAGAAATGACTTACCCACAGCATTTTTCTCTGATCGTATTATAGAATTTTGGTTTTGCATGAACACGCCAGCAAGAACGCTAGTGGCATACTCACTTCTGCCCAGCATCCTTCTGTCTTCTTTTCCTCTTATACTGTAACTGGTGCCGCCAGTAGAACCAAACTGACCTTCCTCACTAGCTTCCCCGTCTGGGTCAAGCAAACCTCTAAGAGGAACGTAATTCTCAAAGTTTGGAGCCTCTACTGTGTTTCCGCTTTCATCTATCTCAACACTGCCCTCGTTCATACCCAAGGGTATAAGACCGCCCTCTTCCCTGACTTTATTTGTGTTTGTAACAACATCTCCAACGGCGCTGCTTATGTCTTTCAATGTCTGTTGATTGACTTGGCTTGTTGAGTTTACCCAGTTGATTATGAAGTCGGCCTCTCTATCTCTCATTCCAGAGCCAGAATCTTCGCCTTCGTTGATGGATCGTATGTAAGCGTTTCTCTCTTTTGCATGAACAGCATAAAGATAAGCATCCGCTACAGCGAGTCGCCTGCTTCCAGACTCTTTTTCTGCCTGACGAACAAACTCACTCCCGGAGGCAAGCACATCGTAATTTGTACCATCGTCTAAATTTAGCTGTTTAACCTTTTCGGCTATAGGCTCGTAGAAGGCGTGTCTTGATTCTTCTATCCTGTTGCCAACCCTTCCATGATACAAAGTCTCTTGTAGGTAGGGATCAAAAGCGTCATCTATAGTCGCGCCCTCTGCTCTCAGCTTATCTACTACTTGAGCTATGGGTAGGAACTTGTCTTGGAATAGATCACCAAATGTATTTGCGGCTTTCTCTGCCTTTTCTTCGCTACCAAGTGTAACTAACTTCAACGCCTTCTTGAGAACATCATATGACTTCGCGTAGACGATACTGTTCTGAGACTCTCTAAGATGTGATGAAGAGAAGTCGAGCGGTATCGATGACATATCTGCTATTTGTTGAGACTTGGCAGCGGAATCTGGGAAGAATGTTCTTACCGCGTACATACCATTGCCAACCCTCATCATGGATGGAGGTATGTACATCAAGGACATGACAAGCGGCACAGATTTTGTTTTTGGACGTATGTATTCCATTCTGATGTCACGGCTTTGAGCGCCACCATCTGGAATTGCTATAACATTCTGACCATCCTGATAGCCTTGATCAGCCCAATCGCCAAGCATATCATATATAGCTTGTTCTACGTTTTTATACTTGCTGTTCTCTCTTAGCTCTGTGTGATGGTTTCTGTTGATTATGTGAAACAAACCAAAGCTACCAAGAGTTTCTATCTTTCTGTCAACATCTACATCTTGACCGTTAAAGAGTACAACTGGCTTTATCCCGTCTGCATCTTTTATATACCCAAAATGAGCGGGATTCTTAAATGTTGCAAGCTCACCTTTCTTAGCCGCCGCTGCCGCCCTTGGGTTAACCCTAAATGACAATGGTTTTTCTGGTGGTATAAGAGAAAAATCAACCTGATCATCGCTTATGTTGTTTTCAGCTAGATCACTTACTGGCTGTACACTTTCTTGATCTTCTTCCGAAAGTTCTTCTGTGAATGCTTCTACTAATAGTTCTTCTTGAATTGCGTCTACATCTGCTTGTTTTTCGGTAGTTGATACTCCGGTCTGAGATATTTTTTTCTCAACTCCTCTTTGGTCAATCGAGACTGGTTGGGAGACATCTTCATCAACTGTTCTGCGAACTCCTTCATTCTCTCCAATGGCACGTCTTGAAGTATCGATTCGCTGTCGCTCTGAATCGGGGAGTGCTTGCGAGATTTGCTCATCTGTTGCTCCTTCTCTTCGGACTAATGCTATAGCCCCATCAACATAATCATTATCACTGCCACTGCCTTTGGCAACATTCAACGATGCCATAAGCTGTTTCATTGGATACCAGACAACAGCTTGGAAGTCTGCTGTATTGATATCATAGCCGCCTTCAGAAAGTATTTCCCTAGATCTTTCTATAGTTTTTCTAATGTACTTCCTTTGAGTTGCATTCATTGGAGTCGCCTGCTCTTGAGGCGATAATTGTTTAGTAAGTGTGTCTGCTTTTACAAAAATATCTGTTTTTTCTGGTCGCTCTTCTAGGTTTGGAGTATTTTGCTTTGCCTCTTCAGACTTCCAGTTAATGCCGCGCTCTTGTGCATATTTTTTAATTTTTGCAGTGTTTCTCCCGCTGGCGGCATTGAACTCTCTTTGAAATCTTTTGCTAAGAAGAACAGCAAGGTTTTCAATGTTTCCATCTGTAATGATGTCTATATTGTTGTCTTGCATGACCTCAGTAATGATCATTTTTTCAAAGTTATTCTTTGGTCCTTCTTCAAGATAACCTCTAATTAAATCTTTATTCTTTTCTATATCTGCCGCTTTTGGAGCTTTAAATGGAGTGCCGCTAATATAATTCCAAAGACGCATGAACCAAACATCTGCGGTAAGTCTGTTGAAATCTCCCCGCAAGTTCATATAAAAGCCAGCGCCAATTTTAGGGCCAAACAAAAACGCGACAGGCATACTTTCTGATGCTAGTTCTCCGCTAGGAACGGTCAGACCATATTCTACAACAAGAGGATGCTTTTTTAATTCACTAACTGTTTGCTCTTCTATTAGCCTATCAGCTATTTCCAAGTCAGAGTAGTTGTCATCTTTCAAAGCGTTGTAAAATGCAAAAGCACTTTTCATTGGTTTTATTCGTTCACCATATCCTTTTTCTATGAAACGTCCTGTCTCCTCCCAGTTTTTCAACTGTTCACTAGCGGCTTCAAAATTCTCAACAACAGACATTCCATTTGATGTAATGGATAAAGCAAAATCAAAAGCTGCTTCCATTTCAGGATCGGAAAGAACAGTTCTATTTTTCCCCTCTGCAACCCCCATGTTATGAAGAAGTTCTTTTGCCGCCATTAACTTTTGTTCGTACCAGCCTATCGCACTGGAATCTCTCTTAATCGCTGGCTCTGCAAATGCGGCAAATGCTTGGGCTATTGTTTCTAAGTCTTGATCGTTCTGAGGATCAAGAACCGTGCCACCTCTTTCCTCTTGAAGCAAAGCTAAAGCCGCCTCTTTTTTCATTGGAATGGGTTTGCCTTTTTCGTTTCTTAAAGGCGTGTAAGCAAATGGATTTGATTCATCTTCTGGATTGACTAAAGGTTGAGTTGAGTTTTCATTTAGCCTGTGCAAGCCAGCCAATACGCCTATTTTTGGTAAATATTTTTTAAGATCTGTCTTTTGTATTGCAGAAGTAATCTCTTCTTTCTTTGGCATTCTTGCTACATTTATAGAAGGAATAGATGATAGATCAGATTGTGTTGTTACTTTTTTCTTAGAAAATACTGCCCCTGCCATGCCTAGAGAGCTATTAGTCCAATAGCCCTCATAACCAGCATCTTTTATCATTTTCTCTACAAGACTTGTTTGCAGATCAACAGTATCTTTCTCCTGAGTTTGAGGAGAGAATGGCCTTACATTTCTTTCTGCTATAACTCTAGCTTCTTTTTTGAAGCCATCTGGGTCTGCCTTGAAATTATACAATGATTCAATAGGTATCTTTGTTTCGTACCTATTTTCGCCAACACTATATTCTACTTTGTAACCGCTATCTTGACCCAGATTTAAACCAAAGTAGCTTCTAGCAGGATATATGTCGCCATACGGCCCTTTAGGCCCGTGCATATTTCTACGGGCTTCTTCTTTGCCTCGCATAGAAAAATTTGAACCTTGACGTTCTGGATCTATTTCTGTGAGATTATCTAGTCTTGAGAAGTGGGTTAGAGTAACTAACCCATTTTCATCTACCTGCGGGGCGACATCGACCCTGTCATCTCTTGATCGATCAAGTTGTCCACTGAGTTGATCTCGCCTTCTATCTCGTACCCTGAGTTCTTCAAAGCGCTTAACAAGTTTCGCGTGATCTGCTCTTCTGACATTCTTGAGTTCACCTCTATAAGTTCCGTCTTGTTTGGTTTGTTCAATGCCTGTTTCGGTGCCGATGATTGCATTGTCAAAGTCTCCCTGATTTATTGCTCCCAAATTAGCTATAGCGTCTTGACCGCCAGCATCTCCAATATATAGTGCATCTGCCTTGTCGTCAATGATGACGCTTGCGTCTAAAACGTATTGATTATTATCAGCATCAAACCAGCCGCCAGCATAAACTTTAACATCTATATCCATAGTATCTTTGTATGCTTGCACAAGATTTAATATATTTCTTACCTGCGCCTTCACATCTTCTATTGTAAATTTCTTTGCAGAACTAACTATTTCTGTTTGTTTTATTGGTGCTACAGCAAACCCTGTTTTGGGTGTTGGAGCGCCATCAATAGTGACTGTAAATCCATCTGGATTGTTAATTATAAAGTTTTTTAATTGTTGTACATCTATCTCTGATTTTTCTACTGGAATAGATGAAAGATCAGCTTGCCTTGTTCTGTCTCTTGGTTGAACACGTCCAAGCTCACCACGTTCTCTAAGAGCTATGTCTCCGGTCTGTATCTTCTCAAAGATGGAATCAGAGGTATTGAAGCCCTCTTTAACATGAGTGTCTTGAACGCCCTTGAAGAAATTAACGATACGCTTAAACAGGCTTAGAGGCTTACCAGCAACCTTGAGCCTACCGTCAGCCCAAGACCTAAACATCTCAGCTATAGCTTCTTCATGTACTCTTTCTTCATACTGCTCAAAGCTCTCGTCTGATCTCTTCTGATTTATACGTCTAGCACGATCAATGAAGTTGTAGCTTCTCTCTACGTTCTGACCATTTTGTACTATGGTATATTTTCTCTTAGACGCTGCTTTGACTAATATATCGTACTCAGCCCGCGTGAACAGACCAATATCTCTTAGGGCATGTATGACCTCGTGATTTAAGACACTTCTTAACTTGTCCAGCCTTTGGCTCTCGGTCAGACCAGCATCATGTATGCCCATGGCAAGAGATATCATCTTCTTCGATGGATCGTACTGGCCTTCCACAATAACGCCCGGAGGGGCTGGGAGCATTCTTTCCGCTCCAAATTTAACATCAGCACCAACCATCTTTTTCAAGTCTTTAGCAAGCTGACGGGCGATTTTGTCGGCCTTCTTCTTGTATTCCATGGTTTGTTCTGCAACAGACGCAAGAGATGATGCTTCTAAAGCTGTGTTTGCTTGTTCCTGTGTATACTGCTGTTGCTTGAGGTCGCCTTTTGCTCCAGTTCTGGAATCAATAACATCAACTTGACGCTGTAGACCTATAGCCCTTTCCTCGGAAAGAAGAATAGCTTTGTCTATCTCATCCCCAAGAACTTTGCTTTTTTCTAAGTCTTGTTCTTCCTTTGGGGTTCCCTTCCAACGGTTTTTTAGTTTTTCCTCTGCTTTGAGTTGTTTTTCTTTTTGCTTTCGTAAGGATTCAAGTCTTTTTTGTTCTTGTGACACAGCGCCACGCAACGGTGCCGCAACATCATTGGCTATCTCTTGTTCTGTCAGTGGAACATGAACATTTTCTTCTGTTTGCCTGATGACTCTGTTAGCGATCATCTCGTCTCTTATGTCTTCGGCGACACTAGGGGCTACGGCATCGCCTTTGTCATCTTTTGCTACGCTCTGTATTGTCTCAACATCAGCTTTGTTTTCTTCGATGACCTTCTTTACGGCGGCATCATATTGTTCTTGATTGAACTTCCGCTTGGTGACGGCGTGTGATGGAGACTTGGAATCAACAGCACCTTTCTGCTTCTGTTCAACTGTGTCAGCTATGCTGTCAAGACGAAGGCTTCTAAGTTCGTTTACGGTTATCGTGTTGTCTTGCAGACCAACTGCGCTTCCTGCACGTTGCGCCCTAGACCCTCTAAGAGTTTCTTGTGTCTGATCATCTAGTTTATTTACAGGAAACTTAACATCACCAGCAGTTATATTCTCTAGTTCTTGCTGGCGTTTCTGCTCTTGCTTCTCAAGAGTCATGCCATCTGTAGCTATCTTGTTTAAAGCGGCATCTGTCTGCTCAGATTCTTCTAGTTTTCTTTGGGCTATTGCTGAGCTTCTATGAACCTCTGATCTTAAACCAGAAAGATCTTCTTCAATCTCTGCCTTCTTTTTTTGTTCTTCTTTCTTATCAAAGTTGTCAACGGCCTGTGTTGTGCCTCTAACTGTTCCGCCGACTAGACCAGCAACTATTGCAACCTCTTTGTATTCCTTAATAGCCTCTGGACTCATTATGTCTTGTCCAGCTTGCATTCTTTCTAAAACTTGCTGTCCAACCTCTGTTGGTGCCTCTACAACAGCACCAACGCCTACCCCCTTTATACCTCTGGTAAAAAGCCCACCACCCTTTACAAGGGCGGGAGTTAGGAGGGAGCCGACAACTATTCTATCTGCTATGAAATCTAATGCTGATTGAGGTATCGCTGTTAATGCAGCTACGCCTTCGTTAACTGGACCGCCTTGCTCTTTTTGAGCCTCACGGTTCATGCCATAGAAAAACGGAAGGTTAGCCGCTAAACCGCCAACAACGCCGCCAACTATCGTTCCGACTGGACCTAAAACAGCGGTTCCAACAGCCGCCCCAGCAGCGCTACCGCCTATTGTAGAGGCTAGTTGAGATGATTGTTCTGCTAATGCTTGCCCGAAGAAATCAAAGCCACTACCGATGTCTTTAACATCATCAAGTCTTGTTGCGTATTGCTCTGCTTCAGACAGTTGCTGTTTGTTAGTCTCAACTACCTCTTCACCAAACTCTTCTAGGAAATCAAGGCCAGTTGTCTTTCCAAGACCCTCTAGTGCAGAACCAAATCCAAGCTGTAATGTGTCAACGCCCCTGCCAAATGCTTGGCCTATAGCGCTCTTATCCTCTTCCTGATCCACAGGGGCAGCAGAGGTATCACCAAGACCAATGAGGACTTCGTTTATTTTTTGCTTTTCTACTTCGTTTGGCGTCAACCCACTTACATTAAATGGGTATATTTTGCCAGACTGACCCTTCACATAGGATATTGGCACATCTACACTCCGGGGCTTGCTACATTAAATTTTCCCAAACCAACGCCTGAACCCATTAATCCTTGCGCTTGCTGCTCTAGTTGATCGGCTAAAAATGATGCCCTGCTTTTGTCCTCGTCACTTAGAGCATTTGCTGCCTGTTCTCTTAGGGCGGCGGCTCTTTGTAACATTTGATTGGCAGTGAATGATGATCCTGTGCCTTTTAATTTTGCTCTGGCATTTATCAGATCAGTTACGCCTTCTTGATATCTATCTTGAGCTTCGCGGAAAGCTGTTAGTCCAGATACGCCAGCCTCTCCTACAGCACCAAGCAATGTAGGCTCTTTAGATGACATGAGAGCTAAGCCAGCTTGAGCTAGAGCTAGATACTTGTCAGTCTCTTTATCTTTATCTAACTTGTTTTGAAGGTCTTGTATCTCTTTAGATAAACCAGTTGATCCTGTTGTTGTGTCGCCAAAGACAGTCGTGTTTGACTGTGTAGATGAAGAAGACGTTTTTGAGGCAGGGGTAGTTTCTAGATTATCAACATCTCTTAGGCTGTCCTCGTACTTTGATCTATCGCCAAACTGTTCCGCATTTCTTTGACTTTCATCAAATATATTTTCGCCTTCTTTTTTAGCAGCTTCAATAGTTTCAGCAGCAGTTTTAGTATTTCCTGACATAGATTGATTGGCAGCAAGAGAAGCTGCTAGGGACGCAGCATCAGCGGATGCTTCTTGTTGCTCGATAGATGAAAAAGGAAATGCCCTAGATGCAGAAGATGAATCTGCTAGACCCTCTGCATTTTTAAAGTCTCTATTAAAGTCTTTTCTGTATTCAGATGGAGACTTTGGAGTAATACCAGATAATCTAGATCTTCTAACATATTCTTGATACTCATTACTTTCTCCAGTTATTTGATCAGCAATAGTATCTTGTAAGTATTCTTGTTGCTCACCTGCTGCCTGACCTTGAAGATCTTGTCTAGACCCAATTCTTTCTGAAACAGGTACATTTTCATCTCTTCCAAAAGCAAACAACTCGCTAAGACTAGACGGGAAAGTAGCGCCGCCCTTACCTTTTTGCATTCCATCAAATATCTCTTGGGGAGACTGATTATTTGTCGCTGCTAAAGCAGAGAACAGACCCCCCTCTTGATCTGACTGTAGACTTGCCGCGTCTAACTCAGCTTGAGTAAGGGTAGGAGTAATCTGACGATCAGGATCGTTAAGTATTGATGCTATCTCTGCCTCATCCTCTGTGCTAGCGGCACTAATAGCACGAGCTATCTGATCACCAGAGTATCTGTCCTCATAATCACGCCCTTGTTCAAAGCCAACAATAGCAGGAATTAAATCATCCCTAGCTTCTTTGAGGTCAAACTCTTCATCAGGGTCCATTCCAAGTGTGTCACCAAGATATGAGAGATAGTTATCAAAACTCTCTTTATTGTCTGATCTAGGAGCATAACGTGATGTAAGACCACGCAAGGTGTTGATGTCATACTTATCGCTATATGTACCCAAGAGTCTAGCAAGAGCGCGTAAGCCCTCATCCTCAGTGCCGAAGGTGGCATAACCACCACCCTCACCTGACTCTCCATAAAAACCTGCGCCGGGACGTATGTTGCCGGGATTGTTCTGACGCAAGCCAAGGGGAATCCCGTTAGCAGCTTTTATCACACCGCCCTCATTATATGCTATAGCTCCACCCTTGCCACCTCTTCTAAACAAGGACGCTCTATCTCCAGCACTTCTTAAAGGTGATGGGCCTATGTATCCGCGCATGTCGTTAAATGGCTGAAAAGGTCGCATTCTCATAAAACCCGAATCCGGCGCGATAGATTGTGCGATGCGATGACCTTGCATATCAACTGGTAAAGGCGATGTAGAATTTGGGCCTCCTAAATCAACGCCAAACTTTTCTTCAGCCATACCCTCGACCTCATCAAGGAACGGATCTACACCCTCTGACACTTTGCCAGAGAGTTCCTGACCAAACTGAGCCAAGCCACCAGAGCGCATAGCTTGAGGCATTGTTGAGCCAACTGCATTTTGTACCATGGTACTTTTTGGTGCCATTGCCTCAGACATACCCATAATGCCGCCTTGAGGCACACCAGCAGCAGCTACGGCCTCTTCTGCAACAGTAGGCTCCTGCGCTGCTTGACGCCTTGACAGGTCATCCCTGACCCTTTTGCGCCTTTTAATTTCACCAAGAACAAGAAACTGTGGCGCAGAACCTGTAGGGGCTTGCATCTCTGATACTAGCTGTTGCTCTGAGAAGTTTTTTAACTGATCTTGGACATCGATTATATTCATTAGCCGCCAAGCCCCTTATAAAGACCAAGTGCAGATATGCCTGTCCCAAGAAGTTGCTGGATGGGATTGTAAGCCTGCATTGATGTTGTTTCTGTAGAGGGTTGTATTGGAACACCCCTCAAAATAGATGAAAGGAACTGCAACTGTTCTTTTGGCATGTCTCGTTGACGAATAAAGTCTTGATATGCCAGATCTAGGCCAGCCTGATCTCTTGCAGTTTCATCTTTTCCTATTTGCTCAAGTAATTGTGCCGCTTGTACGTCACCATCTCTTGCTTGCTGCCCCAGCTTAGCTAGATTCAAACCAAGGCCAGCGGCTGACTCTGCTGCGCCAAGGCCAAGTTTTTCTGCCTCCATGCGTTCACTAGCAGTCATCTGCTGTTCTCTGAGCATCTGCTCTTGTACCCTTGCGGCCTCTCCTGCTCTGGCTGTATCAAAGCCCATCAACGCATCTCGTTGCCTCTCTCTAGCGCCTCTGTCTCTTTCAAACTGTTGTTGTGCCTGTTGAAATGCTTGCTGTTGCCCCGAAGCCTGTATTTCTGAGAGTTGCCTTCCAAGCGCCTCCTGCGCCATCCCTTCTTGAACCGCTTGACGACTGCCGCCAAATGCTCCCGCTTGCACGGCTTGTGATGCCCTGCCCGCCCCTTGTCTCTGTGCGTCAAGAATAGCCCTCTCTTTTTGAACATCGACCACTTGTTGCATGTATGGGTCCATATACTGCTTTGCAGCATCTAAGCCAAAAGCCTGAGATGTATCTTGAAGTGGAGAAAACCCAAACTTTTCTGCTGTAGATTGATATTGATACGGATTAAAGTCTTGGGACTGCATAGCCCGTTGTGCTGCGGCTGTAGAAATTGCAGAGGCTTGCGGAATGCCAGCAATGCCAGACCCAGCTATATCTCTAACCTTGCCCCTAGAATCCAGAACATCGCCTGATGTATCTGCTATTCTTTGACCCTGATAAGCCTCGTAATCACGTTTTGACTCACCCTCTGTTCTGTCAAGAAGGCGCTCAAAATAAGGCTGTACATATCTTGGCAAATTAGACTGAACAACAGTCTGATCTGATGGCACTGATGATTTACCCTTACCCATTACCTAACTCCATCCTGTAAGCTATATATTCTGGGTTCCACCCATATTTTTTAAGTATTTTGCCCCACGCTTTTCTTCCATATCCTTCTAAGTGCATACAGTCACACTCTTTGGCGTACTTCTGTAACGTGTTGAGGACTAGGGGTAGCCATTGATTCATCTTGCTTCCTCCAACCCAATCTAAAGCCATGGCCCTTCTGCCGGGATATTCTATAACTCTGCTTGTTATAGCAGCCACAACGTCACTTTCTTCTAAAACCAGCCACAATACTAGACTACCTTCTTTTAGTTCTGCCCTTATATCTTCTGGCTTGAACTTACCCTTAGATGTCTCAACAGACTTGTCTAAAACATCTTTGGCCTTACTCCAAACAATATCCACACCCTCTAAAGGAACAGCAGTTATAATCATGCTGGTAACATCATACTTTGAGGGACTTGTTCTGGCTGTTCGCTCTTGCCAGTTCTCATCTGCCTTACTCTGTCCATCATTTCATAGAGGGAATCCGCGCCCGCGTCAGTCGAGCCGTTGCCAATGCCACTAACAACATCTGCTGGAACAATAAACTCACCGTCTGATAAGACAACATCTTGCTCACCTTCAAGGGTTGCTGGGATCATATCATCCATCCCATCACCAATGCCCCCTACCATGCCCTCTGACACTTCTGAGTTATCATCAAACTGACCGCTTCTGACACGCTCTACAAGGTCTTTTAAAGCGTCTTCACCGTATGTAGAGACAAACATAGCTAAAGATCTCTCTGGCTCTGTGTCTGTGCCTTTGATAGCATCTACGGCGTTGTTTATAATTTCTTTGTCATTCGGCTTTGATACTTCGCCACCCTCTTGGAATGGCTGAAAATATTTAAACTCTGGATCGATGCCCGGTCTGTAGTTCGGGTCCATCTCTCTCATGCGTCTTTTAGCAGCTTCTGCCTCTGGAATATCAGAGTAGTCACGACTAGGCATAGCTACACCTTGAGGCTTCATAGCCTCTAATGCTCCTGTTGTGCCAAGCGCACTGAGTGCATACGGATTAGTTGCAGCTTGCTTTATGCCTTCTAAACCCGTTGCCTGAACAGTTGCCCCGGCTGGTGAGGAGAAAAAATTACCTGCTGCTGGCGCTGTGGTAGTCGGTAGCATGGCACCAGAAACATCCGCTGTTGGCCCAAGAGAAGCAGTACCCTCCGCTCCAGCGGCTCCAGCACCACTGCCAAACATGCTACCTAGAGCCTTACCCCCAAAATAAGACATGAGGCCAGTTCCTACAGCCGTTTCAAGATCATCGCCCTGAGCTAGAGAGCCAATACCAGAGCCAAGGGCGCTAGCTAATAGTACGTTTCCACCCAACATGCCAGCACCAGCTAGACCAGAACCAGCTAATCCTAATATCAATGGTAAAGCCATAAACTACTCCTTTGAGGCGGCTAACGCCCTCATTCTGTCAACTAATCTTCTAGCACGATTCGGGACTTGCGTATACCATCTCGAATCGACCATCTCGTCTGCTGCTGCATCAAACAGCCTAGCATCCACCTCTCTTTTCATACCCACAAATTTAGAAAGACGCGGCCTGCCCATATTAAACATCATATTTGCGATTATATGTTGGCATTCTTCTGGTAAATCATCAAAGTCTGAATACAACTCTTTGCATTCATCAACAGTAACCGCCATATCAAGGGCAAATACTTTCTGCACCCTTTCTTGTTCGATCACTGTGCCAACAGGCTTGCCGTATTCTTCATCGTTTTTAGTAATTAAATGACCGATTCCGAAAGTTGGTAGGTGAAGATGATCTAAATATATTTCGTACTTGCATCCCTCATCTTCTGCAATCTCTGTTCTCAACTTGTCTATGTTCATTTGGGCGCTCCTGAAAGTGCAGCTTTTATGTTGTCAAGGAAGGTGCCTTTTCTATTGCTTGCTTCATACTCTGTCCTGCCTTCAGCGGCTGTGGGTATTCCACCGGGCAAGCTGTCAGCCTCGATCATTTTCTTCTGTTCTTGAGGCAACATTCTAATCAGAAGGCCCAAACCAGCAGGCGTCATTTCTGCTAGGCTTCTAGAATAGCTTTTTGGAACAGGAACATTTACAACATCACCTAAAAATGTTGTTGGGGAGCTTCCAAACGAGTCTAAACCATATCTAACCTCGCCAGTTTCAGTGTTCCCGCCCACTGTGTCGCCGAATATGTTGTATTCTGCAAATGGATTACGATACCTGTCATAAGCCAAATTCATGATATCCCCCCTCTGTTGTTCAGAGAAGATGCCGGAGTAATCAACATTAGACGGGTCTGCACCCAAGAACGAAGCGCCATATGGATTTGTAAGGGTTATATTGTTCTGATTAAAAAAGTCTTGCTTGCTCAGTATATCAGCTATACCACCATTAGCACCCTGCTGGCCCATGGTTGGAGCAACAGCGCCAAGCGGCTGACTAGCCATAACTTGTGAGCTTATTGCTGACTGATCTATTCCTTGAGCGGCGGCACCAGTATTAGAGGCACTAAACCCACCATCATAATCTTCTCTAGCCATTACCTTTTCCCAAAAAACTTGGTCGCTGACCTTACGGCAAATGATGCGCTCACGATTACTCCCAACGTATACTGGTAGTAATCAGGCATAACCTCTAAAGCAGCAAAGCCCTCCGCAACAATGTTTCTACCCCAATCACCACAGAAGGCCAATATAAGCGGGATTGAGAACAAAATTGTAAGCCATTCGTCTTTCCAAGAGCTTTGACTGCCTTTCGCCATCAACCGCTCCCAATCTGCGGTAGATGTCGCTGCTGAAACCATAACTTGCGCCTCTGCCTCTGCCTTTGCTTTGGCAACAGCAGACTTACCTCGTTGCTCCTCTGTCTTTTTATCCATCCAAGAGCTAACTAGCCCTGATATTGGTCCTATTAAAGCCTGTATCATTTTTTACTCATCCAAGCTGTTGTGCCCATATAAGCCCCGACTATACCAGCCCCGCTAATATAAAATAAATTGCTTATGTTTGATAATGCCTCAATTTTTTCAACTGGCATAGCAAACATTATTACTGTAAATATCCCCATTCCTACCAACGTGTACCTAGCCATTCTAAGCTGAGCTAAACTTTTTCGCAAATCACGCTCTGTTTCTCGTATTTCTTTGGCGTGTTCAAGTTCCTCATCAGTAATCTCACCATCTCCGTCTAGGTCATACTTCGCGTATTCAGTGTCATTTTGAAACTTTTTTTCTGCCATGGCATCAATCCATATTTGTACTATGATACAATTTTAACAGTTCCACTATCGTTATATAAAGCTCCAGACCCCAAGCCGCTCGCGCTGGTTGGTAAATTTGTGAGAGTTATTTTTGTTCCCCGCATCTCGCCGGGGTTTCTTTCTTGAGTTATAAACAACTCAAGCGCCCTAATAAGATCCTGCATATACTGTACAGAATACTCATTAGGTGCTTCTGGGAGTCGTGGTGGTGCTATCTCATTTGACGACATTACCTTCTACCATCCTGAATCATATCAATCCTTGGGCTTCCAAGTTTCCATTTTGCCCCTGCTGCCGAAGACTCAACACGAAGCACAAATGACCTGCCCCTTGTCCTTAAAAATAACTGATCTGTATAAAGCTCTACTGGGGACGATGAAGTTCTTGTTGTCACCCCAGACTCTGTATTTACAAAGCTCGCACCCGGAAAGTTCCTAGACTTTATTGTAAAAGTAGCTTGAGGAGAAGTTAAATCGGTAGAACCAGTAAACGTAAGATCAGGTATGACTCGTTTGATGTATGTAAACCTGTCTCCATCACCCATATCCATAGCGGCAGACTCAATATAAGATGACATCGATGATCCATCATCATCGTACCCAAACTCATGATTATATAAATACTGATCGCCAGCAGCTATCGGATAAATTCTTGTGCCTCTGTCAAGCCAAGCTGTTCTAGACATTGTGCCAAAATACCAAATATTTTGACCGTAATTATAGACTACATACTTATCATTATCAGAGCTTGATGCAGAAGGATAAAACCAAAAGACTTCAGAAAACTCAGAATTTACTCCAGATACAACCTTTTGATTTTGAGAAAGGTTAAAATCCTGAAAGATTTTATCTTTTACAGTGCATTCTAGCTGTTCTGTCTGACCAGCATATCTGTAGAAATTATCTATTCCCATCCAGTAGACAACATCTTCTGTTGCCGCTGCCGCATTTGGACCCATTATAGTTATGTTTGATGAAAGTTGCTGTAGACCAAATGTAAATGGCGGTCCTATAAACCTCATAGAAAATAACGATGTGTCAGTCCATATTAGAACTTCTCTTTTTGTTTCTACTGCCTGCATAAACGTAGAGCCAGAGCCTAGTCTTAAACTGCCAGCGGTGTTTGTTGAAGTTGGGAAGTAGTCTATAGGGTTCTCTTGATCAGAAAATCTTATTAAAAGTGGGTCTTGGGTGCCATTGCCTTGAGTCGCAGATGAGTTTGCACCTATATCATCACAGCCAAAGACCAAAACATGCCTATCCTGATCTGATACAAGAACTTGCTTAGCAATTGTAGGAACGCTAGTTTTTGTCCCAGATAACGTCGAAAGTTCTATTGCTCTAGTAGAAAGATTATTTGTTCTGTCCCAATAGAATATACCAGCATCTCTTGGATTAATTATGAGGTCTTCACCAAAGTTGTCGTGCGACCACAATCGTATTTCTGTCGTGGTCGTAAGGCCATTTGGTTCAGCAGATCCCCAGCCGCCCCGACCCCATGTACCCGCTCCCCACCCAGTACCGCCAACAACACTGTCAAGCCCGACATTAATCTGATAAGTGCCGACAGTGCTACCACCACCATTACCCGTATCTGAAGAATTTGCTGCACTGGCTAGTGTCACCTTGTAATTATTAGCATCCACGATATTAACTATCTGATACTCTGCATTTAACACTGTAGCTGTAACTGTGCCGCCCAAAGAAGCCGCTCCAGAGAATGTAACAAAATCATTCTCAAATGCGCCATGAGAAGCGTCAGTTACGGTTAAAACCGTGCTTCCATTAGACGCGGAGAATGTTACATCTCCAGCACTTGTTGCAAGCCTTATAGGAGTTACGTCAGAAAGCGCCTGACCTTCTTCTATATAATACTTAAGGTGAGTGCCTATGCCTAAATAGTTAGAGCCGTCTAATGCTATCCAATTATGCAAAGCTCTAGCAGAACCAAGATATGTAGAAGAGCTATACTTCTCCCATCCACCTATTTTCTCTGGGTATCCAAGCCTAAATCTAATTTTATCACAATCGCGCCAACCACCTTCATTACTATAAGATGTAATGTCCTGATTAATGCCCGGATTAAATTGTATTTTTTGTAATGGCATTAAAAAACCCTGTCCTTGAGTATTTCCGTGTGTAACTTGTTAGATTGATTCCTGCTGTTATGTTTTGATGATGTAATTTAGGATCAATGTAGGTTGTACGTTATTGTGTGCGCTTCCACTACCCGCCGAACCAGAGGTTCCAGTAAAGCTGGCTGTAGAGCCAGAGTTTATAACTTTAGATGCTCCAAACACACCGCCAGAGGTTCCTGCGTCAGCAGGAAGAGTTACATTTGATGTGTGCGTATGTGCGGCTAGTTGCGCTGTGGTAAGTGTGTGTGTTTCCACACCACCAGAGGCACCAAGCGTGTCTCCGTTTACACCACCCGACTGATTTGTAAGGCGGTCAGCGGAAGAGCCACCCATATCGTCTTGACCAGCAATTGTGCGACCACGTAGGTCAGGCAAGTTGAAAGTAGTAGAGCCATTACCTGTACCGTAGGTAGTACCAATGGCACTAAACAGGTCAGCATAAGTGGACCTAGATACAGCCTGTCCATAGGTCAGCAACCAGCCTGTAGGGGCCGAGCTACCAGCGTGTGGCATGAGCATACCAGAGACGAACCCGCTGCTTACAGCCCCTGTAGCAAGCTTAGCGGATGTAATGGCACCATCAGCAATTGAAGCTGTAACGACAGCATTATCGGCAATTGAGGCTGTGACGACAGCATCGTCAGCAATTGCGGCTGTAACGACAGCATCATTAGCTAATTTATCTGCGGTTATATTCGCATCTGTAATTTTAGCTGTAGTCACGGAGTTTGTGGCAAGTGCCGCTGTATCCACAGCGTTGTCAGCTAACTCTGAAGCACCCACTGCGTCAGCAGCTATCTGAGTAGCGGTTATCGTATTATTGGCAATGTTCCCAGCAACAATTGTTGTATCTGCTATTTTTGCAGAAGTGACTGCATCATCCGCAATATCGGCAGTGGCAATCGTGCCGTCTACGATTTTAGCTGTTGTAATTGAGCTATCAGCCATGTCAGCAGTAGCAATCGTTCCGTCAGCTATCTTAGCAGAGGTAATGGCACCGTCATTTATTTGTGAGGTGTTTAAAGTAACAGTTGTAACTGCTGCTCCAGAACCCGCACCATCAGCAAAAATCCACGCTATATCACCATTTGCAATACTAGCATTTGCACCGCTACCTTGCGTAAACGTAGCAGTTTGTCCAGAACCATTTTTAACTAGGTAAACCTTGTCCTGATCATTTGGGTTTATGGTAATTGTGTTTGTACCGCTAGGCGAACCACCCAGAACAAGGACTTTAAATCCTCCATCAGACAAAGCCCCGTCAGATGTTGTAAGCGTGTGGGTTGTGCCAGACAACGTAATCGCACCAACGCCGTTAATAGCGCGGTCAATAATGTCAAAGTTTGTATTTGTAGTCGAACCCCAAGTACCCGATTGCTCTCCGGTTGAGGGTTTTTCTATGCCAATATTAGATGTATATGTACTAGCCATTTAGACCACCTTTTCCGCCCACTGCTCGATTGTACCACTAGCATTGATTTCTGTCCATGAATCGCCAGTATGTGTTAATTGAGTCCATGTTTCCGCACCAGATGGAACAATTTCCGTCCACAATATACGACCATCTGCGGTCATTATAAATGATGCACTCATTTCTGCCACACCAAGTCTAATTAATCCACCTATAACAGACTGAGTAAATAATGCCTCTATATCTACAGATGTACTAAATACTATAGATGGAGCGACAGACTGGGTAAAATTAAAGTCCTGTGTAATCACACCTGATGCAATGTTAATAGCCGCTGATGACTGAGTAAAGTTAAAGCTCATCTCCGCTATGCCCGATGCAATCAACGAGACATCTGCCGATTGCGTAAAGCTAGCAATCTGTGTTGACACGCCACTTGCGACTAGCGCAGCGGTTGAAGACTGGACAAACACAGACTCAAGCTCTACTGATGTTGTCCTTATACTAAAAGCATCAGTGCTTTGAATAAAGCTAGCAATCTGTGTAGAGGTATTACTAGCTATAAACATCGCGTTGGTAGACTGCGTAAAGTTGGCCGACGCATCTATAACACCGGACATTATACCAGATGCCACGGACGCCTTACTGGACGTACCGATCATCTCAGCTACGCCGAACTCTATAATTCCTTGCGCGGCTAATGCTCTTTCAGATAATGCCAGTTCACCAAACATCAGTCAGCATCGGCTATAGTCAAATCGCCAGCAGCTACCTGACGCATGATTTCTGCGTAGTGACGGTTACCCTGCGATAATGGTACAAACACCTCATTACCATCAATGTTTGCTACTATAGTTCCGTTGTTGCCATCCATATCTGCAATGTATTGGGCATTACTAATTTGCATCATTATAACTCCGCATCCATTTTGATTATTCCAGCATTATTATCTGAGTCAGAACCTGACAGCATTGTTGCATTGCCAGCAGCCAATCCACTACCAACGGTCGTTATTATTCTAAATCCACCGTGCGAAGCGGCGTTAGTCGCGGCAATAGTCATATTTGTAGTATCTGGGATGCCAGACACAGCCGCATTAAACACCCTAAAATGTGTTTGGTCTGAAACTGAACAGGTAGGGTCATCACGCACTGGCACAATAAATGGAATGAAAAATTGTGCTAGTGTGCTTGATGTACATTGACCAGTACAAAGAGTATTTGAAAGTTCTCCACCAATCTGCTGATAATATCGCATACAAGCCAAAAGTTCATCGCCAAAGCTGCGGTGTTCAAAAGGCGTGGCTACATCTCCGATTTCCATCTGGATGCCAGTGATAAACAACTCGTTGTCCGTGCTTGAGAAGAATGAGTCTATGCCAGATGCTCTTGTGTTGGTAACAGTGCTTGCCCAAGTGTTTGCTGTGTAAGAACCGCCTGAGTAAGTAGAGCCAGCATGAAGCCAAAAACCAAGAATAGAACTTAACGCATTATCATCATCAAAAGCACCCGTAGTATCGCCGGGAAAAACAATACTAAATCTTTGCCATGAACTACTTACTGTAAACTGCTGTCTAATGCTTCTTGTATTATCTTGGTCTGTAAGTTCACACATATATTTTTTAGCTGTTCCTTTTGCGTAAAAAGAAACGGTTACAGACTTTGCACTGCTTGTACCTTTGGCAAGACTTTGTAAGTTCTGCCCTTCAAAACGAGTAGCTAGAACCAGTATTTCACCCGCCGCAATAGATGTATCTGCGGTGGTGCAGTCAAGTTTTATTGCGTTAGCAAATCCCGGCAAGTCTGTAATCGTTGCTTGAGATTGCGTGTGCCTACCTGCTGTATCTGACGTTGCGGTTGTTCTAAAACGGTCTGCAGTAAAGTATCCAGAAGAAGTGGTGACAGCGGCTGATGTAGCCCGTTGTGCCACCTGCATCGCACCATTAATTATAAGGTTCCTGTTTGACAACGCCGTCTGCGAACCAATCAGTGCGGCTAGTTCTGCGGCTTTACTCATGCTAGGTCTCCGTGTAACTGAAAGTTCCTATTGCTATCTACTAACGAGTTACTGCTATTTCTAGTAATAGTTCTTGCTCTAGCGGTAGTGTCAGTTTTATTTAGTACTCCTAAATCTGAACTTGATGATGTATTACTTCCACCACAAGAACAGTTTGTTGACGCTGTGCTACTTGTGTAGTTTATATAAGCATCGCCTGTTTGTGTGTCTGTAAAACTAGCAACATTCAGCGAATCTGCAGCGGCAGGTGTGCCACCAGAATATACTAATGGACACCAAGACTTCGCACTACCACCCGCCACAAAACTAGTAGCAATGCTGTTGTTACCAGAGGCATCCTTTAATGTGTTTACTCTAAGTTCGCTTGCCATTATGCGAGGTCTCCTAATAATGCAGAATGTGTAATAGAGTCTGTTAATGTTCCTGCGTTATTTCGGGACACAAGTCTATATGTTCCTGTTGCATGGCTATCTGCGATAAGAATACAAGTTGAATCTATAGAGGTGGCTAAACTAGAGTAATTTGCATTTGCCATATCATTAGCAATAGTCAGTGTTTGCAAGGCAGTTCCACCGTCAGAAAGACTTGTAATATTAAAACTGTCGGTAATTGATGTTCCGTCTGCTGAACATTTTGCCCAAACCTTCGCCAAACCCTGTTGCAGATTAGTCGTGGTTGAGTTGCCTTCACCTGTCACGCTAATAGAACCAGCCGTGGTTACTCCTGTGATTGTATCTACTTTGAGTTGACTAGCCATTATGCGAGGTCTCCGTGTACGGCAGACTGATTAAACTCCGCATCCCTACGTGAGTTGTTACTGCTCAAACTGTTGACGTGGTCATAGCTAGAAGTGGCATCTGGGCGTGTGTTACTCACATCACCGCCGATAGTGCCTGTGTCAAAAGCGGCAGAGGAAACAGACGAGTAATTTGTGTTCGCCATAGCTGATGTAAAGTTTACTTGATAGCCACCAGTAGCCTCATCTGTAAGTGTAGACACGTTTGTGCTTCCCTTGATGGCTACTGTTCCTGTGCCATTGAAACTGATAAAGGACTTCGCCGCACTCTGCTTAGTCAGTGCAACAGGTGACGTACCGTTCTTTGCCGCAATGCTATCTACATTCAATACACTGGTCATACGATACTCCAATATCCGTTAACAGTGACTGTGGCATTGTCCTGCGTAATCGGACCCGCACTTACGCCATTCTCATCTGCATCAATAGTAACGTCTGCCGTTATGCTTTGACCATTCAAGCGGATAATGCTGTTGTTACCTTTGAATGGGTAGCGTGTGTCACTCTCTGTCACTGTGTAGCTGTTTGCTACAGAGAATACATCGTAGGCTATCATCTCGACTACATCGTTCAGTGATGCACCTGTGACCAGCACGACTGTTGTACCTGTAGTGGCAGTGTAGTCTGTCCCGGGTTTAAGTAGTACACCATTCTGATACACATCAAGATACACACCGTCCTGATAGGAAAGCACCTTAGAGTCAGCATCACTACCAGAGAAGCTAGTCTGCCCTGCCGTGGCCTGATATACGAAACGGTTACGTACACCGAACTCTGGGGATTTACCTATGTAGGGCATTATGCGTTCTCCAATGTTGTAATACGTGCTTCTAATTCGAGTATGGTTTTACAAAGCAATGGGACGATTTTGGACTGGTCTATTCCTTGTGGGTTAATTTGTGGCTCAGTTTTTACATCGCCCACTTTTTTACCATCTGGTATTTCATCGCCATCAACATAAAGAACTGCATCGGTCATTGCGTCTTTAGTGCCAGTGACAGCCTCTGGTACAACGGTCTGCGCTTCATGCGCTAAGAAGCCATCGACAGGGACAGCATCATCGCCATCTGCAATCCACTCAAACCTAACTGGCTTTAATTGCTTTAGGCGTGTAGTTGCATCCCAGTCGTATGAAACATTGGTTTTTAAACGATAGTCAGATGAGGTGTTGTAGGCTGTGTTACTGCCAGTTACAGAAATGGTTCCTACTGTGTTTCCTGCTTGTCGAAAAGAAATAATCGTACCGTTATTGCCCATTCTGTTTAAAAGCATCGGGGTGTCTTGAAAAGAAGCAATACTTAAAAAAAGGCCAGCATAGTGCATACTAGCTTTATTTGCG